>ENA-ORIC01002111-ORIC01002111.1-human-gut-metagenome-genome-assembly--contig:-NODE-2111-length-17027-cov-2.693097_pt1 | contig 17027 bp, 27 predicted proteins | sample MGYA00243023_ERZ508732 | MGnify/ENA primary metagenome ERZ508732 (study PRJEB26277, sample SAMN04329767) | human gut metagenome | biome: human-associated habitat | host: Homo sapiens | place: USA...
AAACATAGCATTAGGGAGCTTCTCTACTACCTTTCCTTCAACTTCAATAACATCTGATTTTGACATATTTAATCCTCCTGCTTTCTTACTTTACGCCCTTCCATTCCAGCGATCTCATCACAGATCCTCTGATTGGCATCCTCCGAAGAAATCAGAGATGGAAAAGCTTCTGCCATTCTCTCAGAGCGTATCATCTGAATATGTTTCTTCTTTTTCCACTTCGGATTATCAATGGTTCTTCTTCCCCCATCAGATAACCCAATCATCTCACCCTCCTGCTTTACAATCATGTAAACTTTTCCTTTATCATGACCACAAAGGGATGTGGCAAAATAACCTAATTTATATTCTAGCATAAATCTTCTCCATTACCAAGTAAAAATTTATAAAAAAATTACTTTTCTTTTTGTTTATTATTCATGGCTGTATCGTTTTTATAATACTCCAAGTGCCTCTTTCTCTTCTGGCAGCATCGTAAGAATCTCGCATCCATCATCAGTAATCGCAATCGTATTCTCATAATGAGCAGAAAGCTTTCCATCTGCCGTTGCTACTGTCCAGTCATTATCAAGCCAGTAAACATCATAAGTTCCTTCATTAATCATCGGCTCAATAGCAAGCGCCATGCCCTTCTGCATCTTTGCCCCTCTTCTTCTCTGAACAAAGTTCGGAATCTCCGGTGCCTCATGAAGATGGGTTCCAATACCATGCCCTGTCAGGTCACGGACAACAGAATACCCATTGCTCTCTGCATAGGTCTGCACACCTCTTGCAATATCAACTAAATGATTGCCAGGTTTTGCAAACTTAATACCTTCAAAGAAAGATTGTCTTGTAACATCAATAATCCTCTGTGCTTCCGGACTGATTTCTCCAACACCATGTGTTCTTGCTGCATCAGAATGATATCCTTTATAAATAAGCCCTGCATCAAGACTCACGATATCTCCATTCTGAATATATCTTTTTTTAGAAGGAATTCCATGAACAACCTCATCGTTAATCGACACACATACAGAAGCCGGAAATCCCTGATAATTCAAAAAATTAGGAATGCAGCCAAAGTCTCTGATCATTGTCTCACAAATTCGGTCAATATCCTTTGTTGTCATCCCCTCTTTTAATTCCTTACGCATCTCTTCGTGAACCAGTGCCAGTAAACGGCCGGACTCACGCATCAATGCTATCTCATGCTCGTTCTTTATTGTAATTGCCATTGTTTTCTCCTATATCCAGTTTTTATCAATCTCTTTTTTTAGCTCACAAAACATATCATAAAATGATTCTTTTGCCCGCATAACAATACCTAATGCAATTCTTTCATTATAAGAATGTGCCACATTATTTCTTTCTTGTAAAGCACGAAGCCACAGTTCCTCATCTTTAATCATACCTGCTTTATAAGCTGTTTTTAAAATAATTTTAGGAGAACCGGTTGCTCCCTCCTCATACCCATGTGATTCCAGAATTTCTTTCATCATTTTCCATGACTGTTCAAAACATACTTCAAACAAGCCAACCAGACCTGTTAAAATAACCGTATCATACGGTGGGTCATATTTATAAATTTCTTTCATATTACACAAAGCCGAACAAAAATTCTCATACTTTTTCATATAAAATCTTCCCTTCCCGCATAATAGACTGTCGCAGCTCATCCTGCATTTCCCTGCTCATATCAACAATATCATATTCTAATAATGTTGATGTTTCTTCATCAACATCCAGAGCAAATCTTGCAAAGTCACCACCTACAACAGCCAAATCAATATCACTGGTACGTCTGTAGTCACCTCTGGCTCTTGACCCAAATAATATAACCTTATCTATATTATATTTTCTTGCAAAAGTTCGTATCTCTTCTATTACTTTTGGTTTTATTCCTGTATGCTCCATGAGACACCCTCTCATTTATAATACTTTATAATAAAAAAGGCTATCGCACTATAAGAGTGATACCGCGACAGCCCTTTTCATTTCAAACACACTCTATCCAAGAACCTCTGTAATCTTTTCAAATACTATATTGATATCTAAAGTTCCGTCTACTGTTAAAAGAGAACCTTTCTTATCATAGTACTCAATTAAAGGCTTTGTCTGGTCATGATAAACCTGTAATCTCTTCTTAACGGTTTCTGGCTTATCATCTTCACGAAGAACTAACTTTTCTCCGCAATGGTCACAGATACCCTCTTTCTTAGGTGGCATATTTACTACGTGATATGTAGCACCACAACCAACACAGGCTCTTCTTCCGCCCATTCTATTGATGATATTCTCATCAGGAACATCTACGTTGATTGCATAATCAATCTTCTCATTCTGATTGTTCAGTGCATAGTCAAGAGCTTCTGCCTGTGGAATAGTACGTGGAAAACCATCAAGGATAAATCCTTTAAAGCAGTCCTTTTCTTTGATACGATCTACTACAAGGTCAACAACCAGTTCGTCTGGTACAAGCTGTCCTGCATCCATGTATCCTTTTGCTTTCTGTCCGAGTTCTGTATTGTTCTTAATATTAGCACGGAAAATATCACCTGTGGAAATATGAGGAATACCATATTTCTCTGAAAGTTTCTTTGCCTGAGTTCCTTTACCTGCGCCAGGAGCGCCTAACATAATAATCTTCATTATTTATTAACCTCCAGATTTAACATCATCATATATTTAAACATATACGATTTTATTCTAACCCTATTTTGCAGGAAATACAAGAAAAATTTTGACTTATGCAACAAAGGAGACGCCTCCAGAAAGAGAAATAAGCTATATTTGTGACTTTCGTCGCTGCAGGTTGAATGTTCGCTTAACCACTCACATCCAACCTTTGCTCCCAGGCCACAAATATAGCTTATTTCTCTTTCTGGAGGCTGTTCTTTGGCTACTGAAGTAAAAACAGATTTCCTATTCTTCCTGCTCCCATTTCCAAATCCCCAATAAATTTGTAAAATAGGAACAAGCAGAAGTTATTTCACATTCTTTGTAAAGCTGATTTCTGGATTCTTTAAATAAGTATAATAACCAGTATGTCTTCTGTATAATGTCCCATCCAAATATCCCATATTTTTAATAACTTTACCGTTCATTTTTACAATGAATGTTGCCCATTTATTTTCAGGATTCTTTTTCCAGTTATGATTGTTATAATATTGATATCTGTATAAGTTTCCATTTTTAACACAAATTCGGATAGAGAAATCTGAACCGCCGTTTGTAAGGTAATTCTGTCCATCTTTTTTTGAAAGTAAAAGCCATCTGCCTCCATCTTTAAATGTATCCATCTTTACTACTTTGCCATTTTTATAATAATAAATCTGGCATCCTGTGTAATGTCTGCCCGTTTTATCGTTTCCTGCTCCTTGTGTTCCTCTTAAAAGTACAGGGGCATTATTGTCCCCAATATTTACGATGGCATAATATTTTTTATTACTTACATTTTTCCTTAAATATTTTTTATATGCCTTTATCATAGTTGCTGATGTTACTTTTTTAGGAGTTATCGTTTTGATTGCTTTTGACGTATTTGTTTTTACTTTCTGATTTACAGTCTGAATCTGCTTTTGCTGAGTGACAGCAGCCTGCACATTTCTCGATGAAACAGCCATAGTAAGCGGCATCGTTGCAGCAAACAAAAAAGCTACTGCCATTACGGAGCTTTTGATTTTACTCTTTACTGCCTGTACATCTCCTCGCTTACTTTCTAAAACCTTGTTTGTAAAATTTCTTTCTGTCTTTCTCATTTTACTCATCCTTTCTAAGATAATCTTTATTGAAGCCATCACTGCTTCTACCTATATATACGAGATAAAATGAGAATCCCACAAAATAAAAAAACAACCTTCTGAAGAATCCCCAAATCTTCCAACATGAATTCTGATTTGTCTCCACCAGCCAAAGACAGCACCCTAAAAAAGAAGAGAACCTATATTTGTGGCCTTAGAGCGAGGATTGAATATGAGCCTTTAAGCGAATATTCAACCCGCAGTGATAGAGTCACAAATATAGGTTCTCTTCTTTTTTAGGATGCGTCTCCTTTGCCTGCGGCAAATCAGAAGCTTACTTTTATACTGCCTGGATATTCTTTGTTGCGATTACATCAACACCTGTTCCTGCTACGTTAGGAACGATGACATCACCAATCTTAACTGGTGCTTTTACTACGACCGGTTTAATTTCATCAAGAATATCAAAAATCTTTCCTTTTGGAATAACGTCTTTTGTCTTTACGGATACAGCGGCAAGGTTTCCACCTTCTACCTTAACGATTGATGTAACTACACGTGTTGGGTTTGTTACTTCTTCTCTTGCATATTTATCTCCACGAGGACAAGTATTACCTTTTACATCTGTTACTTCACCGTTTTCCATTGTAACTGTAATCTGGCATCCAAGAGGACATCCAATACATGTTAAGTCTCTTTTTTCCATGATACTACTCCTCCTCAATCTTTACAGTGATGGTCTCAAGACCTTCATATGCTTCGAGATCTTTCTTCTTTAAGATAACCTGTTCCATCTCGCCCGGAGCCATAACCTGTTTTCTACGATGCTGTACTCTTTCATCATTTAAGTATACGCTGATATAGCTATTCTTAAATACACCGCCTACACGGAAACGTACTGTCAGAAGGTCTGCCATGTTATCTACATGGATCGTGCTTGGTACTGTGTAACGAACACCATCGATTGCTTTAATTTCTACTACTTTATCAGATTTCTGTGCATCTTTGCCACAGTTGTTCTTTACATAAAGTGCTGCATTCTTACCTGCTGTTGCTGCTTCTTCTGAAACGTAATCAACAAGGTCATGTACATGCAGTACGTTACCACAGGCAAATACACCGTCGATGTTTGTCTCAAGACTTTCGTCTACTAATGGACCATTTGTTACAGGGTTCATTGCTACGTCTGCCTGTTTTGATAATTCGTTCTCAGGAATAAGACCACAGGAAAGAAGAAGTGTATCACAATCGTAATGTACTTCTGTTCCAGGGATTGGTTTTCTGTCTGGACCAACTTCTGCGATCACTACGCCTGTCAGTCTGTCTTTTCCTTCGATATCGATTACGGTATGGCTTAATAACAATGGAATGTCATAATCATCAAGACACTGTACGATATTTCTCTTTAAGCCGCCGGAGTAAGGCATAACTTCTGCTACAACCTTAACTTCTGCTCCTTCAAATGTCATACGTCTTGCCATGATCAGTCCGATATCACCAGAACCTAAGATCACAACCTTTTTACCAGGCATGAAACCTTCCATGTTAACAAGTCTCTGTGCAGTACCTGCAGAATAAATACCTGCCGGACGATATCCAGGAATGTTCAGGGCTCCACGAGGACGTTCACGACATCCCATCGCTAAGATCACTGCCTTTGCCTGATACATAACGATACCTTCTTCGCGGTTCATTACGGTTACTACTTTATCTTTAGAAATATCACATACCATTGTATGTAACTTATACTCGATATTTAACTCAGCTGCCTGATCAATAAAACGAGCTGCATATTCCGGACCGGTTAACTCTTCTTTAAATGTATGAAGACCAAATCCGTTATGGATACACTGATTTAAAATACCACCAAGCTGATTATCTCTTTCAATAACTAAAATACTGTCGATGCCCTCCTTTTTAGCAGCGATTGCAGCAGCTAAACCAGCAGGACCTCCACCTACGATTACGACATCATAAGATTTCATAGTATTATTCCTCACTTTCTTTCAATACTGATCCTAGTCTTCTTTAATCTTTCCTACTAACAGATTGGAACCTTCACCCTTCTTAGTGATTTCTGTCATTGGAATACCAAGCTCTCTTGAAAGAATTTCCATTGTTCTAGGAGTACAGAAACCTGCCTGGCAACGACCCATACCTGCACGAGTTCTACGTTTTACACCATCCATAGTTCTTGCACCAAGTGGACGATTGATTGCATCCATGATCTCGCCTTCAGTAATCATCTCACAACGACATACGATGCTGCCGTATTCTGGTTTTTCTTTGATTAAAGCATTCTTTTCTTCTAAAGTAAGGTCTTCCATATGGATAACATCTTTACGTTTTGCGATGAAGTTGTCCTTCTCTGGGAAGTGATATTTTGCCTGAATCTGTCCAGCGATTCTCTCAGCGATAGCAGGAGAACTTGTAAGACCTGGAGATTCAATTCCTAATGCATCAAAGAATCCTGGTGCATCTTTTGCTTCTTCGATAATGAATTCATGTTCTGGTAAATGAGCACGAAGTCCGGCGAAAGAAGTGATAATCTTATTCATAGGAAGTTTTGTTCTTGTGAGGTAGCTGTGCTGTGCTTTGTAAGCTAAATCATCAAGGATCTCCTGTGTTGTCTCTACTGCATCCTTACCTTCAACGTCTGTTGCAGATGGTCCTACGAACATATTGCCGTGGATTGTAGGTGCACAGAGGATACCTTTACCCATCTTACCAGGAAGTGGGAATACTGTTGCTGAGAAGTAATCTCCTAATTCTTTATCCATAAGGAGATACTCACCTCTACGAGCGATAATATGTTTCTTATCTTCGCTAACCATGTTATGAAGAGTATCTGCATATACACCTGCTGCATTAACAACAATCTTAGTTTCAAATGTTCCTTTATTGGTTACTACTTCGTAGTGGTCATCTTTCTTGATGATGTTCTCAACTGCATGCTCAAACTTAAATTCGCATCCGTTCATTGCAGCATTCTCACCCATAGCGATAGCAAGTCCCCATGGACAGATAATACCACCTGTTGGAACATACAGAGCTGCTACTGTATTATCAGTCAGATTAGGCTCCATCTTAAGAGCTTCTTCTTTATCAATAATACGACATCCTGGAACACCGTTCTCTTTTGCCTGCTCTAAAAGGACATCTAACTTGCCTCTTTCTCCCGGTACAGTACAGACAATGAGGGAACCGTTTTTCTTAATTGGATAATCCAGATCCTCTGCCAGTTCATAAAGAAGCTCGTTACCTCTTACGTTCATCTCTGCCATAAGAGTTCCTGGTTTACAGTCATATCCACCATGAACAATACCACTGTTTGCTTTGGATGTTCCAGATGCAACGTCATCACCCTTATCGATTACGCACATATTTACCTGATACTTGGACAACTCTCTTGCAGTACAAGTACCAGTAACACCGGCACCAATTACAATAATGTCATACATATCTTCTTATACCTCCATTTGTTTTGGCCGCATGACAAAAAGCTACGCATTCCCTTTCTGCTTATCTGAGCATTAAAATATATCGGAAAGAAATAAAATTCACCAGCCAATTGCTTACAAAAAAATACATTCCGATAAAATCGCACAAATATTACCGCTTATGTCACCCGTTTCTATATGTATATATTACAACATTTTCTTTGTTCTGTAAATTATACATTTTTACAAATGTGCTTAATTTTTTGTATTTTTCCACGATGTTTGGGAAAATTCCCGATACAAAAACAAAAAATTACCCTTGTGGGTGGTCAACAGACGCGCCCAAAGAGAGCGGATAGCCTTCGTCCGTCCTACAACAAAAAAACCTGCGCTGTTCAATCATAGATTCAACAACACAGGTTTTCTATAAAAAATTCGAATATTATTCTGTTAAAAATCCGGTATACTGACGTACTAATGTCTGAGATTCAATCTGTTTCATTGTCTCTAATACTACACCAGCGATAATGATGATAGATGTTCCTCCAAAGGAGACATTCGCACCAAAGTATCCGTTAAAGAAAATCGGAATTACTGCAACGATACAAAGACCAACTGCACCGATAAAAATAATATAAGTTAAAATTGAATTTAAGTAATCAACGGTTGCCTTACCAGGACGAATTCCTGGAATGTAACCACCCTGTTTCTTCATATTATTGGATATTTCTAACGGGTTAAATGTAATCGATGTGTAGAAATATGCGAATATTACGTTGAGAACCAGGTAAACGATTAAACCGATAGACCAGTTCCAGTGATCTGGATTACACCAGTTTGACTGATTTAATGCGTTGAAAATAAATCCGGCAGCACCTTTTGGATCTGCTCCAATGAGTTGCTTGATTACCAATGGAAACTGTAACAGTGAGGAAGAAAAGATGATTGGCATTACATTTGCTGTATTTACTTTTACAGGTAATGTTGATCCTAATCCTCCAAGCTGGCTTCCACCCTGGATTTTTCTTGAATACTGCACAGGGATTCTTCTCTCTGCATCATTTAAAATAATTGTAAGAATAATCGTTCCAATAATAACAATGAAAATAATCACTCCGGCAATAATTACGTTGCTAATCTGTTTACCTTCCATAAATTTCTGGTACAGATTATATAAATCACTTGGCATACGGGAAACGATGTTACAAAGTAAGATGATGGAAATACCGTTTCCTACACCTTTATCTGTAATCTGTTCTCCAAGCCACATAACAAAGACTGATCCTGCTGTTAAGCAAACAATCATCTCCATTACGATCAGCGGACCATAGTTTGACAAAAGGCCCTGTTTTCCAAAACCGATTGCCAGACCGGCACTTTCAAGAACGGAAAGTGCAAGCGTAACAAATCTTGTGATATTGTTAATCTTTTTACGTCCGTCCTCGCCATCACGATACAGCTCTTCCAATGCCGGAATGGCAATGGTAAGGAGCTGGATAATGATAGAAGCCGTGATATATGGTGTTACGTTTAACGCGAACAATGACATAGATTCAAATGATCCGCCAGTAAAGGAATTCAACAGGTTAAAAGAATCTCCTAACAAAGAGTTTAAATACTGGCTGATTGTATCAGTGTCAATTCCCGGTATTGGAAGCTGACTGCCCAATCGGCAGATAATTAAAACTACTAATGTAAATAGGAGTCTTTTTCTAATATCCTTCACTTTCAGAGCATTTCTGAGAGTTTCGAACATTAAATCACCTCAGCTTTTCCGCCAGCAGCTTCAATCTTAGCTACAGCACTCTTAGAGAATGCGTTAACCTGAACTGTAAGCTTCTTGCTTAATTCTCCGTTTCCAAGAATTTTAACACCGTCAAAGGTATTTTTTACTAAACCACTTTCGATTAAAGTGTCGATTGTTACAACGCTATCTGCTTCGAATCTTTCAAGTTCGGAAACATTGATTGCGATGATTTTCTTTGAGTTGATGCAAGTGAAGCCTCTCTTAGGAAGTCTTCTGTATAAAGGCATCTGTCCACCTTCAAAACCTACACGAACTTTTCCGCCAGAACGAGATTTCTGACCTTTCTGTCCTCTGCCTGCAGTCTTTCCGTTTCCTGAACCATGTCCACGACCTACACGGAAAGCATCGCTGTGTTTGGAACCTGCAGCAGGATGTAAATTAGATAAATTCATTTACGGGTACCTCCTTATCTGCAATTAAATTTCTTCAACTTTTACCAAGTGTCTAACATGCCAAATCATTCCGCGTACAGCATCGTTGTCAGGCATTTCAACTGTTTTGTTGACTTTTTTAAGTCCTAATGCTTCTACAGTTGCTCTCTGTTTAGGAATAGCACCGATAGGAGACTTAACTAATGTGATTTTTAATTTATCTGCCATCTTTCTTTCCTCCTTTTACAGTTCGTCAACTGATTTGCCACGAAGTCTTGCAACTTCTTCTGGAGTCTTAATCTCTTTAAGACCAGCGATTGTAGCAAGTACTACGTTCTGTTTATTGTTAGAACCTAATGCTTTGGAACGGATATTCTTATATCCTGCAAGTTCAAGAACCGCACGAGAAGGACCTCCGGCGATGATACCGGTACCTTCTGGAGATGCTTTTAATAAAACTTCTGCACTTCCAAATTTTCCAATGAAATCATGTGGGATGGAACCTACTTCATTTACAGGAACCTTAACCAGTTTCTTCATAGCGTCTTCTTTTCCCTTACGGATAGCTTCAGGAATTTCAATCGCTTTACCTAAACCAGCTCCAACATGACCGTTTTTATCACCAACTACTACTAAAGCAGCGAAACGCATATTACGTCCACCTTTTACTACCTTAGTAACACGTTTGATTGATACTACTGTTTCTTCTAATTCTAATTGACTAGCATCAATTAATTCGCGCTTCATGTTATATCCTCCTTGTTTAGAAATTAAGACCAGCTTCACGGGCTGCATCTGCCAGTGCCTGAATCTTACCCTGGTAAATGAAACCTCCTCTGTCGAAGACAACTGTTGTGATACCTTTTTCAATTGCTCTCTTAGCAATTACTGTTCCTAAATGAGCTGCTGCTGCAACGTCATTAGTTTTTTCAAGCTCTGCCTTAACTTCTTTCTGTACTGTAGAAGCTGAAACAAGAGTTTTTCCAACGGTATCATCGATAATCTGAGCATACATATGATTGTTGCTTCTGAATACGGCTAAACGTGGAGTAGAAGCAGTTCCGCTGATGCGGTTACGAAGTCTTCTATGTTTTTTAGCACGAACTTCACTTCTTGATTTTTTATTAATCATTCTTACTTCCTCCTAATTATTTCTTACCTGTCTTGCCGACTTTACGTCTGATTACTTCATCAGCATACTTGATACCTTTTCCCTTGTAAGGTTCTGGTTTTCTCTTTTCTCTGATTTCAGCTGCGTACTGTCCAACTTTCTGTTTGTCGATTCCCTTGATAGTAATCTTGTTCTGTCCGTCTAATACAGACTCAAGACCTTCTGGATCTTCCATTTCTACAGGATGAGAATATCCAAGAGAAAGAATAAGTTTCTTGCCCTGTTTCTGAGCTCTGTAACCAACACCGTTGATTTCAAGAACTTTTTCGTATCCCTTTGTAACACCTGTTACCATATTTGCAACCAGAGTTCTTGTAAGACCATGTAAAGATTTCATTTTCTTTAAATCGTTAGGTCTTGTAACAACTACCTGATTATTTTCAACTTTAATGTCCATTTCTACTGGAAGACTCTCTGTGAGTGTTCCTTTAGGACCCTTTACAGTCACAACGTTGTTCTCTGCAACAGTAACTTCAACACCTGCAGGGATTTCAACTGGTAATCTACCAATTCGTGACATATTGCACCTCCTTAAATTGTCGGAAAAGACCATGTCTTTTCTGTTTTCAGTAGTATATATATCTCTCATCGTCTTAGCGATGAGCTTTTCAGAAAAGGCTTTTAATAAAGCCTTTCTTCTTAAGCTAATCCCGTAACCTATACGGTTAATGTAATGCAGTTCTTAAAGAACTACCATACAAATGCTAATACCTCTCCACCTACGTTCATAGAACGAGCTTCTTTGTCTGTAACAACACCTTTGTTTGTGGAGATGATTGCAACGCCTAAACCACCAAGTACTTTTGGCATATTTTCAACGTCTGCGTATACTCGAAGTCCTGGTTTAGAGATTCTCTTTAATCCAGAAATAATTCTTTCGTTCTTATCAGCACCGTATTTTAATGCAATACGGATTGTCTTAAATGCACCATCCTCGATGATGTCATAACCTTTGATATATCCTTCTTTTAAAAGAATATCAGCGATGGAAATTTTCATTTTAGATGCAGGAACATCTACTGTATCGTGTTTTGCAGTATTTGCATTACGAATTCTAGTAAGCATATCTGCAATTGGATCGCTCATTGTCATTATTAGCTGCCTCCTTCCTAATATTTCTACCAGCTTGCTTTTTTAACTCCAGGAATCTGACCTTTGTATGCTAATTCACGGAAACAGATTCTGCAGATTCCGTATTTTCTTAAATAAGCATGTGGGCGGCCACAAATTTTGCAACGAGAATATTCTCTAGATGAGAATTTCTGTTTACGCTGCTGTTTAACTTTCATTGCTTTCTTAGCCATTAGAAATCCTCCTAACTATTTTGCGTACGGCATTCCAAATAAAGTAAGTAATTCACGAGCTTCTTCATCAGTATGAGCTGTTGTAACGAAGATAACATCCATACCTCTAACTTTGTCTACCTGATCGTACTCGATTTCAGGGAAGATTAACTGCTCTTTAATACCAAGTGCGTAGTTTCCTCTTCCGGCGAACGCGTTAGGATTAACACCTCTAAAGTCACGTACACGTGGTAAAGCAAGGTTAATAAGACGATCAGCGAATTCGTACATCTTGTCGCCTCTTAAAGTTACTTTACATCCGATTGGCATTCCTTCTCTTAACTTGAAGTTAGCAACGGATTTCTTTGCTTTACAAACTACAGCTTTCTGACCTGTGATTTTTTCCATATCACCGATTGCAGAGTCTAATAATTTATGATTTTCTTTTGCATCACCAACACCCATGTTTACAACGATCTTAACGAGCTTTGGAATCTGCATTTCATTTTTATAGCCAAATTTTTTCATCATGGCAGCCTTAATCTGGCTGTCATACTGTTCTTTCAGTCTAGTCAACTTCGGTCAGCCTCCTCTCTTAAATTAGTCGATTACTTCGCCAGTTGATTTTGCGAAACGTACTTTCTTTCCATCTACAAACTTGAAACCAACTCTTGTAGGCTGTCCGTTGTGGAGAAGCATAACGTTAGATACGTCGATTGCTGCTTCTTCCTGAACAATACCGCCTGCCTGATTCTGCATGCTTGGTTTTGTATGTTTTGTAGCCATGTTGATGCCTTCTACAACAACTTTATGATTCTTAGCGTCAACGGAAAGAACCTTTCCCTCTTTATCGATATCTTTACCGGCAATAACTTTTACCATGTCATTTCTTTTAATTTTCTGAGCCACAGTAGTTACCTCCTTATAATACTTCCGGTGCTAAGGAAACAATCTTCATGAATTTCTTCTCACGAAGTTCTCTAGCAACTGGTCCAAAAATACGGGTTCCTCTTGGAGTCTTATCCTCCTTGATAATAACTGCTGCGTTCTCATCGAACTTGATATAAGAACCGTCTGCACGATGAACACCCTTTACAGTACGAACAACTACGGCCTTTACAACGTCGCCCTTCTTTACAACACCGCCTGGTGTTGCATCTTTAACGGAAGCAACGATAACATCACCGATATCTGCATATCTTCTTGTAGATCCACCCATAACACGGATGCAAAGGAGCTCCTTTGCTCCGCTGTTATCAGCAACCTTTAATCTGGTTTCCTGCTGAATCATGCCTTACTCCTTCCGTCCTGAAACGATTCAGGATCTATTCATTAACTCACTTGAAAATCGAAAAATTACTTCGCACGCTCGATTACTTCAACCAGTCTCCATCTCTTGTCCTTGGACAGCGGTCTGGTCTCCATAACCTTTACGGTGTCACCGATGTTGCAGGTGTTGTTCTCGTCGTGAGCCTTCAGCTTGTAGGTTCTCTTAACGATCTTACCGATAACCGGGTGCTTTACATTATTCTCAACAGCAACGACAATGGTCTTGTCCATCTTGTTGCTGACAACCTTACCTGTACGGGTCTTTCTCAGATTTCTCTCTTCCATAACCATTCCTTTCGTTGCCATTTAGTTTGCCTTGGCAGCCAAAACAGTCTGAATTCTTGCAATATTCTTGCGAACCTCTTTGATTCTGCTGGTATTATCTAACTGGTTGGTTGCATTCTGGAATCTTAAATTAAAAAGTTCCTTCTTAGCAGCTACTAATTCTTCATTTAACTCTGCGGACGATTTCGCATTAAGTTCTTCTACATACTTATTAATTTTCACTGTTATCACCGCCTTCTAAGTCTGCCTTGGAAACGATCTTACACTTCAGTGGCAACTTGTGTGTTGCAAGACGAAGAGCTTCCTTTGCTGTTGCTTCATCCACACCGCCGATCTCGAAGAGAACGCGGCCTGGCTTTACTACTGCTACCCAATACTCCAGAGCACCCTTTCCGGAACCCATACGGGTCTCAGCCGGCTTTGCGGATACTGGCTTATCTGGGAAAATCTTAATGAATACCTGGCCACCACGCTTGATGTAACGTGTCATGGCAATACGGGCTGCCTCGATCTGGTTGGACTTGATCCAACAAGGCTCGGTAGCAACAATACCGTACTCACCATAGGTGATCGTAGTTCCTCTGTTAGCCTTACCAGCCATAGAACCGCGGAACTGCTTACGACGCTTAACTCTCTTTGGCATTAACATAATTATTTATCGCTCCCTTCCTTGTTAGACTTGGTAGGAAGGACCTCACCCTTGTAGATCCAAACCTTAACACCAACCTTACCGTAGGTAGTGTTTGCCTCTGCGAAACCATAATCAATGTCAGCACGCAGAGTCTGCAGCGGGATAGTTCCATCGCTGTAGGTCTCGGTACGAGCCATATCAGCTCCGCCCAGACGTCCGGAACAGGTTGTCTTGATACCAAGAGCACCAGACTTCATAGCTCTGCTCATAACGGACTTCATAGCTCTACGGAAAGATACACGGTTCTCAAGCTGTGCAGCAATGTTCTCAGCTACTAAAACAGCTTCCTTATCCGGTCTCTTAACCTCTTTAATATCTACAAAAACCTTCTTGCCATTTACGTACGGAGCAAGCTCGCCCTTTAACTTCTCGATCTCAGCTCCGCCCTTGCCGATTACAATACCCGGCTTAGCAGTGAAGATAATAATCTTAACACGGTCTGATGCACGCTCGATATCGATCTTAGATACACCAGCACTGTATAACTTCTTCTTTAAGAACTTTCTGATATTGTAGTCCTCTACAAGGTTATCAGAAAAATCAGCATACCACTTGGAATTCCAGTCCTTGATGATGCCGACTCTCATGCCATGAGGATTAACTTTCTGTCCCATAGTGCCCTCCTATTATTTCTCGTTCAGAACTACAGTAATGTGGCTTGTTCTCTTTAAGATACGATAAGCTCTACCCTGTGCTCTCGGTTTGATTCTCTTCATGGTAGGTGCCTGGTTAGCGTAGCACTCCTCTACGTAAAGGTTACCTGCCTTCATTCCATTATTGTTCTCTGCGTTTGCTACTGCAGACTCAAGCAGCTTCTTGATTAAAGAAGATGCATATCTCGGATTGTAAGTTACAATACCAAGTGCAGTTGCAACGTCCTTGCCTCTAATGGCATCTAATACAAAACAAGCCTTCTGAACAGAAACTCTTGCATAAGAAAGGGTTGCAGATGGTCTGGTGTCCTTCTGCTCATTTCTTGCTCTCTTAATTTGGGATCTATGTCCTTTTGCCATGACTTGTGTTACCTCCTTTCAAGTATATCCGATTAACGTTTGCTCTTCTTGTCGTCCTTACCGTGACCTTTAAAGGTTCTGGTAGCAACGAATTCACCCAGCTTATGACCTACCATATCCTCGGTAACATATACCGGAACATGCTTTCTTCCGTCATGAACTGCAATTGTATGTCCAACCATCTGCGGGAAGATTGTAGAACGACGAGACCAGGTCTTAATAACCTGCTTCTGTCCCGCTGCGTTCATAGCGTCTACCTTCTTCAGTAAACTCTCGTCAGCAAATGGTCCTTTCTTTAATGAGCGAGCCATAGGTTTTAACCTCCTTAATTCGATTCAATGTGAGACAAAATTACTTAGATAAAGCTTTTCCGTCTCTTCTTCTTACGATCAGCTTATTGGATGCCTTCTTCTTAGATCTGGTCTTCAGACCCAGTGCAGGCTTACCCCAAGGTGTACACGGACCTGGACGTCCAACCGGAGCACGTCCCTCACCACCACCGTGTGGATGGTCATTCGGGTTCATAACAGAACCGCGGACTGTCGGGCGGATACCCATGTGACGCTTACGTCCAGCCTTACCAATGTTAACCAGAGAGTGCTCTCCGTTACCAACAACACCGATAGTAGCACGGCAGTTGATCGGAACCATTCTCATCTCACCTGATGGAAGTCTTAAGGTAGCATACTTGCCTTCCTTAGCCATCAACTGAGCAGCAACACCAGCGGAACGTACCATCTGTGCACCAGCACCCGGATACAGCTCAACGTTGTGTACCTCAGTACCAATCGGAATTAAGGATAATGGTAAACAGTTACCAAGTCTAGCCTCTGCATGCTCACCGTTCATGATCTTCTGACCAACCTTAAGTCCCTGAGGAGCTAAGATGTAAGCCTTCTGACCATCTGCGTAGCAGATAAGAGCGATATTAGCTGTTCTGTTCGGATCGTACTCGATAGAAAGAACGGTTGCAGGAATGTTATCCTTGTTGCGCTTAAAATCAATGATTCTATATTTTCTTCTTGAACCGCCGCCATGATGTCTTACGGTAATTTTACCCTGATTATTGCGGCCGGAGTTCTTCTTTAAAGATACTGTCAGGGACTTCTCTGGAGCATTCTTTGTGATCTCAGTGAAATCCAGACCCGTCATATTTCTTCTGGACGGTGTATATGGGTTATACTTTTTGATTCCCATGATTGTTCTCCTTTACAGCATTTATTGTCACGCTTTTGTGCGTATATTCCTTGTGGGAATTACAGACCTGCAAATACCTCAATCTCCTTGCTGTTCTCAGTCAAGGTTACGATTGCCTTCTTTGTCTTAACGGTCTTTCCTTCTGTTCTTCCTCTTCTCTTGGTCTTGCCGTCGTTGTTCATTGTGTTAACGGTCTTAACCTCGGTTCCAGGGAACATCTTCTCTACAGCTTCCTTGATCATTGCCTTGTTAGCTTCCGGATGAACCAGGAAAGTGTACTTCTTGTCAGCCATGATGTCCATGCTCTTTTCTGTAACAACCGGCTTTAAAATAACGTCATAATATCTAATATCAGCCATTACGCATAGACCTCCTCAATCTTCTCTACTGCTGCCTTAGTAGCAACAACAGTGCTGTACTTCAGAATATCGTATACGTTGATCATGTCTGCCTGTGCAGTCTTTACAGATGCTACATTGTTTGCGGACTTGATTACGTTCTGATCGTTCTCAGCCAGAACAACTAAAGCCTTGGAAACCTTCAGGTTGTTCATAACCTCTACGAACTTCTTGGTCTTAATCTCGTTCAGAGCCAGCTCATCAACAACGATGAACTTATTCTCCTGTACTCTGCTGGTCAGAGCAGACTTCAGAGCAGCTCTCTTCTCTTTCTTGTTCAGCTTAATGGTGTAATCTCTCGGTACTGGAGCGAATACAAC
>ENA-ORIC01002125-ORIC01002125.1-human-gut-metagenome-genome-assembly--contig:-NODE-2125-length-16933-cov-4.762221_pt1 | contig 16933 bp, 14 predicted proteins | sample MGYA00243023_ERZ508732 | MGnify/ENA primary metagenome ERZ508732 (study PRJEB26277, sample SAMN04329767) | human gut metagenome | biome: human-associated habitat | host: Homo sapiens | place: USA...
TGCATGCCGCCGCGCGTCTCTCCTACTTCCGCCATCGGCTTGTTGGAGATTCCCTGCTGGCGGTTGTCCGTTTCCAGTTGTCTCAGTATGTCGTTGGCACGCTTCACGATGCTTTTGGGCATACCTGCCATTTTGGCTACATGAATACCGAAAGAGTGTTCGCTACCGCCGCGCTCCAATTTGCGCAAGAAGATGACTTTGTTATCTATCTCCTTCACCGAAACGTTGTAGTTCTTTATACGCTTGAAGCTCTTCTCCATCTCATTCAGCTCATGGTAGTGCGTGGCAAACAAGGTTCGGGCTTTTGCCTTGGGATGCTCGTGTATATGCTCCACAATCGCCCAGGCGATGGAAATACCATCATATGTAGAAGTACCGCGCCCCAGCTCGTCGAACAGCACCAGGCTGCGGGGAGAAAGGTTGTTCAGGATATCCGCCGCCTCGTTCATCTCCACCATAAAGGTAGACTCGCCCACGGAAATATTATCGCTGGCACCCACACGGGTGAATATCTTATCCACCAACCCGATATGGGCACTCTCCGCAGGCACAAAACTGCCGATTTGAGCCAGCAGCGTAATCAGCGCCGTCTGCCTCAGCAAAGCAGACTTACCCGCCATGTTGGGACCCGTAATGATGATAATCTGCTGCGTCTGGCTATCCAGCATCACATCATTGGCAATATACTTCTCGCCGATGGGGAGCTGCTTCTCAATCACCGGGTGGCGGCCCTGGCAGATTTCCAGCACATCGTCGTCGGCAATGACGGGGCGTATATAGTTGTTCTCGCGCGCTGCCGTGGCAAAGGAGAGCAGGCAGTCCAGACGCGCTATCTGGTTCGCATTGATTTGAATGGCGGGGATGAACTCGCTCAATGATTGCACCAATTCTGCATAGAGTTGTGTTTCCAGTACCAGTATCTTGTCCTCCGCACCGAGAATCTTCTCCTCGTACTCCTTCAATTCCTGGGTAATGTAGCGTTCGGCATTGGCAAGGGTCTGCTTGCGTATCCACTCTGCCGGCACTTTGTCCTTATGCGTGTTGCGCACTTCGATGTAATAACCGAAGACATTGTTGTAGCCTATCTTCAAGCTGGGAATCTCCGTCAGCTCACTCTCGCGCTGCTGTATCTGCAACAGATAATCCTTACCGGAGTAGGCTATCTGGCGCAACTCGTCCAACTCGGCACTAACACCGGACTTGATGACACCGCCCTTATTAATCAGCAACGGCGGGTCATTGTCTATCTCCCGGTCTATGCGGTCGCGGATGGACTGGCAGATGTTCAACTGCTCGCCTATATGATTCAAGCTGGCATTATCGGCATCCATGCAAGCCGCTTTGATGGGTTCTATCGCCTGCAAAGCCACCTTCAGCGCCACTACCTCACGCGGAGAGACACGGCCTACCGCCACTTTGGAGATGATGCGCTCCAAGTCACCTATCAAATGCAGTTGCTCCTCTATCAACTCCTTGAAATCGGGCTGGCGGAAGAAGTATTCCACTACATTCAGCCGTTCGTTAATCGGCTGCACGTCCTTCAACGGGAATACCAGCCAGCGTTTCAGCAGGCGGGCACCCATCGGGCTGATGGTCTTGTCTATCACATTCAGCAGACTGCTACCGCCGTCGTTCATCGACCCCATCAGCTCCAGGCTGCGCACTGTGAACTTATCCAGACGGACGTACTTATCCTCCTCGATGCGTGCCAGCGAAGTGACATGCCCTATCTGCGTATGCTGCGTCATGATGAGGTATTGCAGGATAGCTCCCGAAGCGATGATACCGTTCTTGAGATGCTCCACACCGAAACCTTTCAGGTTCTTCACCTCGAAATGCTTCAGCAGCTTCTCGCGGGCGGAAGTCTCGGTAAACACCCAGTCGTCCAGCTCGAAAGTGAAGAACTTGCTGCCGAAGTTCCCTTCGAACATCAACCGCTTGCCACGCTCGAAAAGCACCTCTTTGGGGGCAAAGTTGTTCAGCAACTTGTCCACATAGTCGAAAGGGCCTTCCGCCGTCAGAAATTCGCCCGTAGATATGTCCAGGAAAGCCACACCGCAGGCACCCTTGCCGAAGTGTACGGCAGCCAGAAAGTTGTTCTCCCGGTAGTTCAGCACATTGTCGTTGATGGAGACTCCCGGCGTCACCAGCTCCGTGATGCCCCGCTTTACGAGTTTCTTTGTCAACTTCGGGTCCTCCAACTGGTCGCAGATGGCCACGCGCTTGCCGGCACGTATCAGCTTGGGCAGATAGGTGTCGAGTGCATGATGCGGAAAGCCCGCCATTTCGATGGTTTTCCCCTTGCCGTTGGCACGTTTGGTCAAGGTAATACCGAGGATTTCGGACGCGACGACGGCATCGGTGGAATAGGTTTCATAGAAGTCACCACAACGAAACAGCATGACAGCATCGGGATGCTTTGCCTTCAAGTCGAGGAACTGTTTCATCATCGGGGTAAGGACAATATCTTCGTGCATACAAGTCTTTAATTTTTAATTTCCAGGATTTTGAGCCAAGAGAGCAGAAAATCGTCAAGTAAGGCCCAAAACTTAATGTGACAAAGATAATTCTTTTTTAGAAAACAGCTGCGTAGAGGCTTCAAAACCTTAGCAAGCCTTAACAAAGAGACGTATTTTCCTAAAACATGTTATAAAACAGCCTTTTTTATTTGCTTTATTTGGAGATAAGCAAAAAGTCCGTACCTTTGCAATGTGTTTTTCATAGTATTAGATTTAAGGTTAACAAAGGTTGGAGTACAGCGGTACTCCTTTTTTTATGCCCACACCTTTCGTATCTTCCCCTTTTCCCTTACAAAAAGACATATTCACTCGGCGAAACGCCCTTCATCTTCTTGAAAACCCGGTTGAAATAAGGAACATTGTTGAATCCCACCTGATAGCAGATTTCTGCTACGGATACCTTTTGTTGTTTCAGCAGCCGGCAGGCAAGCTCAATGCGGTATTCATTGAGATAAGTGACGAAAGTCTTCCCCGAGACTTTCTTGAAAAAGATACAGAAAGAAGTGCGGTTCATCCCCACGTGGCGGGCAACGTCATCCAGCGTAATATCCCGCTTGGCGTTACAAACGACGTAGACTTGTATCCTATTCATTCGCTCCCGTTCCGGGTCCATCTTCTGATACCGCCCTACCACACTCTCTTCCTCGCTCCCGGCAAGAATAAGCAGCAGTTTTATCATCAGCGGGATGCGTTCAGCCCTCCCCAAAGGACGCATCTCCTCGAGGACGGAAGCAATAGCCGCCGACTTTTCCTTCCCGAACTTCACGGCATCCCTTTTCCGTTTCAGCTTCTCCGTACATTCCAGCAGCTCAGGGAAAGCAACACAGCAGTTGTCAAGAAATTCCCGGCCGAAAGTTATCGTGATATTGGCAATACGCCCCTGCGCATCTGTCACATCATTCTCGAAATACCAGCAATGCGGTATCTCCGGAGGAACTATCACTACTTCCCCACTCCCGAAAGGTTCAGTACGGTCACCTATCAGCCGCATGCCGGAGCCTACGATGATATACGACAACTCCCACGTTGCCTGCTCATGCAGACCTATCTGCTCGCCGGGAGCCAGGCATACATCGTCGAAGGTAAAAGAAGTGTTTTCCGGCCGAGGCACTGCATTATCATTCATAATTTGGGTAAAATATCTCCCTGAAGGGGAGTAAATGCAAATATAAGACAATCCTAATAAACAATAAGAGAAATGCCCGGAGAAATTGCAGACTAACTTTGCCCGCGAAATAAAGTTATACCGGGAATCCGGATTGTCTGAGGATATGTCAAAATACACACTCACCACAGATTACACAGATTAACACCGATAAAAGTTCTTGATTATCAGAGCTCCTAAAATAATCTGTGTAATCTGTGGTGAGTCATGACACGTCCGCATTTTAGAAGAATATTAATCTAACAACAAACATAATTCCAATGAAGACAACAACTTATTTAGCATCCAAGCCGCGTTACGAAATACTGGACGGGCTTCGCGGCGTAGCCGCAATAATCGTGGTAGCTTTCCATCTTTTTGAAACCTATTCCGCAGGGCCTGCCCACCAGATTTTGAACCACGGCTACTTGGCCGTGGACTTCTTCTTCGTACTCTCCGGCTTCGTCATCGGTTATGCCTACGACGACCGCTGGGACCGTATGACAACGTGGGACTTCTTCAAGCGACGCTTGGTACGCCTGCACCCCATGGTGATTATGGGTACACTCCTCGGCGCCTCCCTATTCTACTTCAGTGCCTGCTCCGCCTTCCCGATGGTGATGCAGACACCGTGGTGGAACGTGCTGCTGATGACACTCCTGGGCTGCCTTATGTTCCCCACCCCCACTTCATGGGACATCCGGGGCTGGTGGGAGACAAACGCGTTGAACGGCCCCACCTGGTCGCTGATGTGGGAATATATTGCCAATGTGCTCTATGCCCTATTCATCCGCCGCTTCTCCAAACTGGCACTGGGCATATTCGTCGGACTCTCTGCCTGCCTTACGCTCGACGTCACGCTCAACATAGATACCTTTGGGCTTCTTTCATCGCGGGGAGAAGCCGCCTACACCCTCATCGGCGGCTGGAGCCTGACACCCGGCCAGCTCTATATAGGCATTTCACGCCTGCTCTATCCCTTCTTCATGGGTCTGCTGTTGTCTCGCATAGGCAAGCAGGTGAAGGTGAAGAGAGGATTCTACTGGTGTTCCCTGCTGGTGACTGTTATCCTCGTGATGCCGCGCATCGGAGGCGAGACCAGCCAATGGATGAACGGCGTCTACGAAGCCGTAAGCGTGCTCGCCCTCTTTCCGCTGATAGTGGCTATGGGAGCAGGCAGCAACGTCACGGGCAAGCGTTCCGTAGCCCTCTGCAAATTCCTGGGCGAACTATCCTATCCGCTGTACATCACACACTTCCCGCTGATATACATGCAGATAGCCTGGGCACGGAATAACCCCGACGCACCGGCAGGAATGCACTTGTTCATTGCCGTATCCGTCTTTGTACTCTCCATTGCCATTGCATACGCTTGCCTCAAACTGTATGACGAACCGGTACGCGAGTGGCTGAAACAACACTGGTTGATGAAGAAGAATACCAAAACATCCAAATGATTGTTGAACCCAAATACACACTACCATGAATAGAATAAAATCTTTCTTGTTGGCAAGCATGTTTCTCCTGCCAACAATGGCGCAGCAAGCAACTGCCCCAGCCATTCCACAAGACAAAAAAATAGAGCAGAAAGTGGAAGCCCTACTGAAAAAAATGACCCTTGAAGAGAAAATAGGCCATGAGAGAAATTGGCATACCCTGCATCTATGGACTGGACCAAAATCACGGGACAACCTACACAATGGGTGGAACGCTCTTTCCTCAAAACATCAATGTGGCTGCTTCCTTCAACCGCAACCTGGCCCGTGAAGCCGCACGTATTACTGCCTATGAAACCAAAGCCGGCAGCTGCCCGTGGACTTATTCTCCCACCATCGACCTGGGACGCGATCCCCGCTGGCCACGCATATGGGAGAATTATGGCGAAGACTGCTACGTCAATGCAGAAATGGGGCGGGCTGCCGTACTCGGCTTCCAAGGAGAAGACCCGAACCATATCGGCAAACAAAATATTGCCGTATCGCTAAAGCATTATATGGGCTACAGCGTCCCCTTCACCGGAAAAGACCGTACACCGGTATACATCTCGGCTCAAGACCTTCGTGAGAAACACTTTGCTCCTTTCCTGGCTTGTGTAAAAGCAGGAGCATTATCCGTCGGCAAATTCGTGTTCTGTCAACGGATTGCCCGTACACGCCAATTACGAACTCTTGACCCAATGGCTGAAAGAAGAACTGAACTGGGATGGAGTACTTGTCACGGACTGGGCTGACATCAACAACCTCTGGCGCCGCGAAAAAGTGGCAGCCGACAAGAAAGAAGCCATCAAAATCGCCATCAACGCAGGTATCGACATGGCTATGGAACCTTATGAATGGGATTTCTGTACACTGCTGAAAGAACTTGTACACGAAGGCGAAGTACCCATAAGCCGCATTAATGACGCCACCCGGCGTCACCTACAATGAAAAAGGGGCTTATTGGGCCGAAAACAAGCCGGAAATCGAAAAAGCCGTGAAAGCAGCCACAGAAGTCGATTACATCATCGCCTGCATCGGTGAAAATTCTTATTGTGAAACTCCCGGCAACCTGACTGACCTGACCCTCTCGCGCAATCAGCTCGATTTAGTAAAAGCACTGTCTGCTACGGGAAAACCCGTCATCCTTATACTGAATGAAGGCCGTCCCCGCCTCATCAATGAAATAGAGCCGATGGCAAAGGCCGTAGTAGACATCATTCTGCCGGGAAACTACGGAGGAGACACCCTTGCCAACCTGCTCAGCGGTGATGAAAACTTCAGTGGAAAGCTGCCCTTCACCTATCCGAAAGAAATCAACTCACTCATCAACTACAACTACAAGGTGAGCGAGGAAGTGGAAAAAATGGAAGGGGCCTACGACTATGACGCGGTTGTATCCGTGCAATGGGCTTTTGGATACGGACTAAGCTATACCTGCTTCAGCTATAGCAATCTGAAAGTAAACAAGGCAGACTTCACAGCCGATGACGAGCTTATCTTCACTGTGGACGTAAAAAATACAGGAAGCCGTGCCGGCAAAGAAAGTGTTCTCCTTTTCAACAGTGACCTCATAGCTTCAATGACCCCCGACAGCCTTCGCCTGCGAGCTCCCAATCGGTAGTCTATATTGCCAGTCTCCCATTTACTACATTCCCTATTTAAGCAACAATTCCTGCAATACTGCATTTTAAATTCTTGCTTACTAAAACTTATTCGTCCGACAGCCGTTGAATTATCGTCCGACAGTTGTCGGACGAATCTGCAACAGCTGTCGGACGATAATTCAACAAGTATCGGACGAATAAATCTTAGCAAAGAAAAAGATAGATGGCTTACCGCTTGATTTATTTGTGAGTACCCGCGTACACAATCAGTACCTTCCCCAAAGAATCAAGTTGCCAATGAGTTCTCATGAGCTTGTCATTGCAACTTCAAGAATGGTAACGTATTTCCACCGGTAGACAATGGCAGCTTGCAGCACATCGTTGGGTTTCACGGACGACTGTATGTTGGTAAACGTAAAGCCACGGGTACTGAGACGCTCCTTCAGTAATGCCTCCACCTCCTTCTCCATCATCCACTCCACGCTCACTACCGGCCAGATTGACGATGATGCCCGTCTGTCCCGAATCAATACCGGTCATTTTTGGAGAAAAGAAAGCCTCCCTTCAGCGCAAGTCCCTCGGTACGGGTAGTGCCGGATGCCGTGATACGGATGTCACTGTTTACCCAGAAACAGATGCGCAGAGCTGTAATATCACTGCCGATGAAATCTTCTGCTTTGCCGGCGCCTTTACTTCCTTCTCGCAAGATACTCGATGGCATAAACCGGCCAGCGGGGAACTTTGCGGATATTTGTACGGACAGCAGGAATGTCGCACAGCAGGAAGAGGGCGGCAAGGCCTAAAGCGAACCAGATAACATAGCCATAGACCTGCTTCATTGCCACCATCATCATGGAGTGCAGGAAGTCGCGGCCAACGTATTCGCCGAGGTTGAAGTGCGCCATATCCAAATGCGTGAGAGTGAGTTGCTGTCCGTAGCTCATCATGTTGTCGTTCATAAAGTGCGAGAAGATAGTGGTATAAATGCCATAACCTGCCGCTCCTGCCAGATACATGTGGAGGATGTTGAACACGAACAAGCCCATGAAGAACTGCTCAAGACTTGGCACTGATTCGTCTAAAGCCCACATCAATGTCGGGACAAGGATGGCATACGCAAATCCTCGCAAGAAGATGGCAAAACGGTACTGCTCGATATTGACGTTTATGTCAAGCGTGAAGTACATCAGCATGCCATAGAGTGCGATACCGATGAAGGCAATGCCGAAGAGTTTCCACACCTTCCACTTCTTGACTTTCAGCCAATAGAGATCGAGCAGGATACCGAGGTACATGCCGGGAAGTGCCCACATATACTGCGACTCTTTGGTCAGCTCCTCCAGCCGGATGACTTCGCTGTAGAGTATCTCTTCCATCGTGTGTTCAGCACCGAAAGCAAGTTCGGCAAAGAAGGTGACGAGGAGGATGGAAACAACGTTGCGACGTGTAAAAAGACCAAGCTCGATGTAGGGGTAACGGTAGTAGCGCAGGCGGTAGAGCACAATGCTGGAAAGCACAATGGCAGCACCGAACAGAAGGCGTATGCGGAGGGTATCGAACCACATGAAATAGTCGCCGTACACTACAATGTACGACACCACGAGCATCAGTCCGCAGATGAGCAATGCTCCCTGAAAGTCGATACCTTTGAGCGACAGACGCTGGGGCATGGGACAAAACGGACGGCAGAAGATGGCCTGCATGAGCAATACGAACGACATAGTGCCGATGGTGAAGACGTGCATCATCTGCCATGTGAAATGATGACCGAACCAGGCGGCAAGCCATCCGCTACCCTCGATGGCGGTGAGCAGGATGATGTGAAGCACGGGGAAGAAAACGGCAAAATCGCGTCGGGGGGTAATCCAAAGCTGGATGTTGCTCATGCACTCGAACGTGCCCTGTATCTTAGCCATTCCGGCTATGAAGCACACTATCATGAGCACAGGCATCGACTGGCAATGCATCGTCAGCACATTGCATACGGCAAGAACGATGGCAGAACCGCAGAGCAACTGCTTGTTGGTGAAGCGGAACTTCATGCGGAAAAGCATAGGAAAATAGACAGCCATGCCCGCGAGGGTGGCATAAAGCAGAAAGAGCACGTCCTCAATCATGAAGTCGGTGGTGCCACGAATGCCATCCAGTGCACCAAGGTAGATGCCACCGCCGAACTGGAAGCAAAAGGCGGTCAGCACGTACAGCCACGGCTGTATCCGGCGAGGTACCCATCCCTTCATCATAGGCATGGAAAAGCCCATGCCGGGTGGAGGGCCACCGGCGCTCTTCATAAAGAATTCAGTCAATTGTCCCATTACTCCTCAACGATACATTCCACATTATAACCGCCCTTGAGCCTGGCAACATCAGCATTCTCATCGAGCTTGATGCGTACGGTGACGCGCTGTTCGACCTTCACAAAATTACCCGTGGCATTGTCGATGGGAATAAGTGAGAAGGCACTGCCGGTAGCATCAGAGATACGTTCCACCGTACCCGTATATTGTATACCGGGAACGGCATCGGCTGTAATCTCAGCTTTACCACCCACCTTGATGTGAGGCAACTGGCTTTCCTTGTAGTTTGCCTCAACCCAACGTTCACCATTGTCAACAATACTCACCAGTACCTGGCCCGGATTGACAAGCTGACCTACGTGAATATCCTTCGTGCCAACGGTACCGTTACAAGTGGCAATGATGTAGCAATAGGAGAGGTTGAGACGGGCGAGGTCGACGGCACGACGAGCCAGTTCGATGCCCTGCTCCGAAACGGAAAGGTGATGCCCCTGTTCGGCCACAACAGCCGACTGCATCTGACGTGAACGAACCGCCTGCTCGTAGGCTGCCTTGGCACTCAGATAGCCCGTATGTACTTTATCATATTGTTGTCGGGTAACAGCATCCTGACTGAGGAGCTTCTTGAAACGAGTATCCTCACGCATGGCATTCTCCATCTGTACACGTGCGGATTCGATGCCGGCTTCGGTAACGGTCATGCTTGTCTTGGTGGTAACGATGCTGCTTGCCGTTCCCTGCGAACCGTGTTCGGCACGGATAAGGTCGGTCTCGGCTTGGGCCAGTCGCAAGCGAAATTCGGCATCCTCGATGATGGCAAGCGTATCGCCTTTCTTTACTTGCTGGAAATCCGCGAACCGTACCTCACGGATGAAGCCTTGCACACGGCTGCTCTGAGGCACGACGTTCTGGCGTACACGGGCATTGTCGGTAAATTCTCCACCGCCGAAGTGCATAAACTGGCTCACCACATAAACGGCTCCACCCAAGAGGCAAAGCACGATGAGCGCATTGTATAAATAGATGTGTATCTTGTTCTTTTCCATTATTATAAAGTATTTGTTACGTATTTGAGTGTATAGAAATTATAAAGCATGCTGATGCGGGCATTGACCAGTGCCATTTCGGCGGAGAGTTTCATGTTGGAGGCATCGACCATGTCGGTAAGGAGTGCAAGGTCGTTCTGATAACGGTTCTGCACCACGGAGTAGTTCTGATTGGCAAGTTCCACCTGCTTCTGCTGTGTCTTCACCTCGGTGTAGGACGTAAGGAGGTTGGTGTAGTTTGCCTGTACAGCATTCTCCACACCCTCACGAGCCAAGGCGAGCGCTTCCCTCGACTGCCGATACTCTGTACGTGCCTTGCGGATATGGTGTTTGTTCTTCCAAAGACTGCCAAGATTAAACTTTACGCCTATCCCGACAAACCACACGTTTACATTGCAATCCTTCGGGATGAGGTCTTGTGTATAAGGACCAAAGAGATGATTCTCTGCCACGACAGCCACCGAAGGCAATGACTCCGCCTTTGCCTGCTTCACCTTCTGCTCTGCAAGATTTGTGGCAACCGTTGCCTGGCGGATACCAAGATTGTTGTCCGTTGCCGTCTGCTGCCATGTGTCTTGAACGGCGATTGCCGAGAGTGCGTCTATTTCTGTGTTGAGCTCATTCTTATCGGGAACTATAACCGTCTGCTCCGGTAAATGAAGCGTTGTAACCAGTTGATGGTTGATGATGGTAGAGGCATCGGTGAGCTTTGCCAGTGTGAGTTCAAGACCCTGCAACTGGAATTCATAGCGAGTGATGTCGTTCTGCAAAACAGTACCCTGCTCACGGCGGGCTTTCATTTGGTCAATCTCCTTCTGCGTAAGTGCGATATTCTGACGCACCACTTCTATCTGATTGCCTAACTTGTAGAGGTCAAGATAGTAACCCGTCAACAAGAAGCGCACCTCCTGGCGGTTCTTCTCCACATCGAGTTCTGCCATTTTTTCGCCCAATTCTGCCATGCGGATGCCCGAACGGATAGCGCCACCGGCATACACAACCTGCGACACCTGAGCCGTGAAACTATTTCCCCAATGGGGGGTGTCCTGCTTACCGTTTGCCACGGGAATAGCTCCCATACCCGGCACGATGTAATCGGTCGTTCCATCGGTCGAAAAACCTCGCGACAGCATGAAGGCATTGCCCGTATAACTGCCTTGAAGGCTCAAATCCACACTCGGCAGCAAAGCCGATTTGGCTGCTGCCACCCCTTCGCTGGCTGCCTGCAAAGCCACCTCACTCACCCTCACCTTCTGACTCTGTTGGTCAGCAAGATTGTAAAGTGCCGTGAGTGTCATCGCCTGCACAGCCTTGTCTTGTGCATATATAGGCACAAGACAAGGCTCTCCGGCCATCAGAGCGACAGCCAGAGCAGAATAAACCATAAGTTTGTTCATGAAATAAAAATAGATGTATTGTTGTTCATTATTTTTTCCTCTAACCGTTAACTATAAGCCGTTAACCTCTGTTCATTCCCTCGGAAATACTAATAATGAACCATAAGAGTCCGGACAGTACAACATCTGCCACAATGCGCTACAAACGGCCTCATCAGGGAATATAAAAAAGATGAGAACCGAATTTCGAGCACTATTGATTAAGAAATCCGGTGCAAAAGTACAAATAAAAAGTCGAAATAGGGTTAAAAAAAGTCGGTAAGTATCAAAAATTAATGTTTGAAAAGCATGGTATCATCCTTTTTCTTATTGACAATTTTAGCGTTTCAATGTTGCAATGCGTAATGCCACTCCAAACGCCTTTTAAATGGGTATTTCTCCGGCACCGAGGAACACCCTCTCCGACACCGGGGAACTCTGCCTTCCCTGGTGCCGGAAAACAAAAAAAACGCATTGCCTATATAATTACAGAAAATCAGCTTATTCAAATCTGTTCTTATTTCTCTGCCAATAGCTGCACAGATTCATCCGTCATGTGATGGTCTGCTGTCAAGCTCCAGTCATTGTTCTTTTCGTCCCATTCGTAACTGAGGTAGCGCAAGACACTGCTGTCGGTCTGCCGATAGACGGCTTTCTGCTTGATGTCGGTGTAGGCATTGCTTTGCTCGTTCCAGAGGGCGTATTCCACAGTGACGTCGTCCGTATAGAAGAAGTTAAGACTGTGGTGCTTCTCAAAGCTTTGCGTGGATTCGTTCCATTTCAGCACTTCTTTTTGGGAGATGCGACCGGAGTTGTCGTAAATGTAATTGTACTTCAGGTGGCGGTACAGGAATTTCTGATTCTCCACTTTGAATACGGTTTGTGTTTCCACACGGCCGTCGTTGGTTTCGGTATTATAGGCAAAGTTGTCTGTACGGTTAACGGCTGCTGCGCTTACTACGTTTACTAAAGAGGTCATTGCGATGATTGCTGAAATTACTAAAGTCTTCATAATGGTTCTATTTTTTAAGTTATACATTTTGTTTCAAGTTCTTGTCTTTGGGGGAGTTGTTCCCTTTCGACATTGCAAAGATAGGAGGTGGTAAAAAGCTTTTAGGTTATCGTTACGTTAATGTTAGGTTAACGGAGATATTTATTACTTTTGCGCCCAAAACAAGAACAAAATGAAAACACGTTTCCTCTTATATCTTTCCTTTTCCAATCTATCGGAGACGTAACTGGATAGGCATACAGCAGACTGTCACCACATCTACTATTGAGAAGTACCATCTTTCTTCTATGTCGTCCCAAACGGTTCGGACTTTCTTCGCTTCGAAAAGCTTGATGGCATTATGCTGGGTCATGATATTATGTTTTCAATTTTTAGTTTTAAGCTCTTTGATTGGGTCCTCGTTATGTGACAGAAACAATGCTCTTTCTTCAATTTAATCATAATTTCTGTTTTATTGCATCAGTTGACATAGTCTGTTTTCTTAGGTATAGTACAAAATATATGATTATTTTGACTTAAAACAAATCGCAGTCAATAAATCACTGCACATCATATGACAATAGGGAATAGCCTGCACCACAGACCATCCCCTATCACCTTAATTCTACTTGTGTGACTTCCTCTTACTTCACCACACCGTCCGTCATCGTAAAGCCTTCCAGAGAGCCGGCTTTCACCTGAATACAAATCACACTGATGGCGCTGTCTGCCGCAGCCGACAATTGGCGTTCTCCTGCCGGAGCCACGCGAAGCCAGTCACCCGCCTGCAGTTCTACGGTTTCTCCGTCAACCACCATGGTGCCGCGTCCGGAGAGGACGGCATAAATTTCTTCATTTTGCTTGTGCGAATGCACAAAAGGTACTCCTGCACCAGCCGGCAAATTGCTGATAGATACTTCTGCACCAGTCAGATTCAATGAATCGTGCAACTCGACACGTGCCTCGCCTGCGGGCACATTTACTTTTTGATAGTTCTTCATAATCACTTCTCCTTAGTATGTTTTGATTTACGGCTGCAAAGTTAGCCAACTACAGACATCGTACAAGAAGGCACTTGAAGCTCAGTTAGTTACCTCCATGTTACCATTATTGGCAAATAAGGAGTTAGAAAAATAAGATTAACAAAAATTATTACTATTTTTGCCGAAAAAGCAAATATCGACTAAACTCTATAAAACATGAAGATTCTGAAAAAAATTTCAAAAGTAATAGTCATCGTAATGGCTGTACTGGCAACCATTTGGTGTGGTTTGTATGTTTATGCCAACTATTTCTATAATGACAAGCAGATTGATGTAGAAAACTTCTACATCGCGGAACTACCGTTAACCCCCTCGCAGTTTGAAGAAGATTTCAAAGAAATACACCAGATTGTCATGGAGAATTATTCATTATACCAAGCCAAGCATCTGAATATGGATTCATTGTATCAAGCTTGTGACGCCCGCGTTCGCCAGGCGCAGACCACCACAGACTACGGACTGATAGTGCAGGAATACATCTCTGCCTTACAATGCGCCCACGCCATTACCTGCTACAAGAGGTACACAGCCAATCAGCGCGTAGCCTTTATAGAGGATTCCTTGTTCGTTGACAAACCCAGTGACTATCTGACAGAATACGGCTTCCAGGACAAAGACCAGATTATAGCTATCAACGGACTCCCCTATAAACAATGGATTGAACAGAACGAAAAATATACCGAAGCATCTACCGTCCCCCACAGACGGCTCCGTACAGCCTATGATGCGTTCCGTAGTTATGCAGACACCCTAAGAAACTATACACTGCTGAGAGGGGGCGATACTCTGACCGTCACCCTTCCCTTGAAACAAAGGGACTATTTTCCGGATAACGAAGAACAAACTGTGGAGAGCAGGATATTACAAGACAGCATTGGTTACCTTACCATCAAAACCATGATGAATCCCGTCATGGAAGATTTCAAGGCGGTCTATCCCAAAGTCAAGGATTTACCATACCTCATTATAGACGTACGTAGAAACGGCGGAGGAAACAGCATGAATGGAGGAAACATCTGCAAGTACTTCATCCGCGAAGCACAACCACACTGCGTCAGCAAGAGCTACATCATGCAGCCCGAAGCCGACGCCTATAAAGGTAAAATCTATCTGCTGACCGACACATATACGCTCTCTGCTGCCGAGAGCTTCACACTCGACATGAAGGAAAGCGGAAATGTCACCCTCATCGGCGAAGCTACCGGAGGGGATACCGGCAATGGCCCCCGTCCTTTCTGTACCAAACAGCGGACCTATTTCCGTATCCCTACCCGCCAGCCGGACGTCTCTTCTAAAGGTTTCCCCATGGAAGGTATAGGCATACCGCCCCATCATCAAGTATCCCAAACCGTAGCAGATTTCATGAAGGATGAAGATACAGTGCTGAATTATGCTGTCGGACTGATAACAGAGAAACAATAATACATTTCCTCAACGAAAAAGAGCCAAGTATCAAAGGTGTGTCACCTCACGATACTTGGCTCTTTTGTATTTGATATATTATCCTTTATTTGGTACTTGCCAACATCAAAGCCGCATTGCTGTCATTCAGTTCGTAAACGGTAGTTTGCGTATAGCTGTCGTAACCATTAGTTCTACTGTTCCAACGGGCATAGTTCAACTCAACTTCACTGTCAGTGTATTCAACATCCAGCTTGAAATAAGGCACCCAGGCTTCCTTTACGCTATCCCACTTGAAAGCTTCCTTGCTCGTCACACGGTTCTCACTGTCATAAGTGTAAGTGTAGCGGAGGTGACGGAAAAGGTGTCCGTCCTCATTGCGGAAGATAGTCTTGGCGGTCATCAGTTCTCCGGTCATCTCCTCGTTTTTCACATAATCGGCAGGAGTTGTCGCGCTTGCAGAAAAGTTCATTACACTTGCCATTACCACTGCCATCATTACCACTGCTTTTGAAAATACTGTTGCTTTCATAATCGTTATTTTTTATTGTTATTACTTCTTTCTCTGAGGAGGTTGTTGTTTCATAACCGCCTTCGCCTATATATAGTCAATCTGCGTGCCAAAGAATTAAATCACTGATTATCAAAGAATAACTATTTTATAGTAATGTCCATTTTCGGACAACTGTCCGCACAAAAACGAACAGCAAAACAAAAAATAAACGAAATATCATGAAAGTATTTCTACATTAGCAATAATATTATGTAACAGTAGTAAACTGTTTGATGATTGTCCCTACAAAAAGCTGATTTATACTTATCTTATCTCAATGGCGGCATCTGAAAACGTGGTGGGGCAATAGTCGCTCCGCCACTGCCCCCTCTATTATCAAAGACGGTGTTACGCAGAATCTCATACAAGATTCCACCTACATCCAGACTTAATTTAAACTTGTCGAAATTATAATAGGGAATCACAACGGGAACCGTCTCCCAACGACCGCGATAAGCATCGTAATAACGTTGTACTCCAACTTCCATACCAAAACGTTCGGACATATCCAGAGACATGGTGGCACCGTAGCGGTGGGTATCCATCCCGTAAGTATTTCCTATGGCATACGAACCGAAAACCTTAAAAGCTACACGGTCCGAAGCCTGATACCGCAAAGCTCCCGAAGTATTGAAAGCCTGCCCGGTGGAATGAATCATATTTATCTTCATGGCATCTACGCCAAGCTGGAGCGTCAGCCTTTGGTTAAAGGCATGCTGATATCCCAGGGAAGCATTGTTGAAACGTCCGATACCCGAACCGCTGGCCTCCCCACGGACCCGAATAACATACCGTGAGGAAACTGTCTTAATACACCGCTTGTACTGTAATCTCCCCGAAATAGCAGGGAAGGATTGGTCTGATAAGGCAGACGAAGAGACTCTTTCAGTGAAAAATCGGGCAGGGAATAGGAGTGCTCCGGATGAAACATGGAAGAAGGGGCAGAGTTTTCAGAAGGAAGCTCAAAAGGAGAGAATAGAGATTCATTGAATTCCGGCTGTATCTGTATACTGTCACGAATGAAACGTACACTGTCTTCCTGCGCAAAAAGCAATTGCGGCACAAAAGCCAACAGCAGGCAGATTCCCAAACGGCCACCAAGACAAGAGATACTGACTTTCCGTTTTATACGCATATACCCTCCTTCTTTATATTCATATAATACTGCTATACAAAAATAACGAAAATAAACCAGAAGAACAGTACATGTACTGCTAAATTATTGCAATATAGAAGGATACATTATTAATTTTCTATCAGTATCAATCCTACTCCTTTCACTGTTTTAATGGTTACCGACTCGTCTTCCGAAAGAAATTTCCGAAGTCTCGTCACAAATACATCCAGGCTGCGGGAAGCAAAGTAATCATCTTCCGTATTCCAGAATTTATCCAAGATAGCTTCCCGGCGGATAACGTCTCCCCGCTTCTCACAAAGCATCTGCAACAAACCTGTCTCGCGCACAGTCAAAGTCTTGTTTA
>ENA-ORIC01002126-ORIC01002126.1-human-gut-metagenome-genome-assembly--contig:-NODE-2126-length-16931-cov-3.485167_pt1 | contig 16931 bp, 19 predicted proteins | sample MGYA00243023_ERZ508732 | MGnify/ENA primary metagenome ERZ508732 (study PRJEB26277, sample SAMN04329767) | human gut metagenome | biome: human-associated habitat | host: Homo sapiens | place: USA...
TATTAGCAGACTTTTTAAAGAAGCAAAGAGCAGAGGTGGTAGCGATGTCTATACTGGAATATAACGAAGAAGAAGAGCTCAAAAAGATCCGGGCAAGTGAGAGACGCGGAGGCTATGATGATGGCTGGAATGCAGGAAGGATCGAAGGAGAAGCAGTAGGAAAAAAAGCAGGAAGAATCGAAGGAAAAAAAGAAGCATTACTGGAGATTTTGGAAGAAAAAGGAGCGGTAACAGAATCGCTGAAAAAGAAGATTCAGAACCAAAACGATATGACAATCTTAAAAAACTGGATTCAAAGAGCCTGTACGATTGATTCTGTTGCAGAATTTGAAAATAATATCTGAAAATGATACTGCGAGCATGGATACTATCATCCATGGACAACTGATTACACACTCTCTAAGTCTCTTTATTTTTGAATATTGCCTTTTTCAATGTTTTTTTGTATCAGCCGGTCTGTTATTTCATATAACTTCTCCGAACCAAGTTTTGTCTTTTCCTGTCTGCCGTATACCTGCTTTGCACAGACTCCATGTGCTTTCCAGTCTGCACCGCCATTGCTGTCGTTTAACAGAAGTGGCTGCAAATTGTCCATCGTATGTGCAAATTTTGATTCTGCGGATTCAAACGCTTCAAACTCATCAAATAGTGCAATCAATTCTTCTTTCTGCTCGTTTGGAAGAAGAGAAAAAATTCGCTCCTTCGCTGCCTCTTCTCTTACCTTTTGCGTTTTTAATCCCTCTGCATCATATGCATAAGTATCCCCGGCATCAATTTCTACAATATCATGGATCAGACACATTAACATCACTTTTGCAATGTCAACCTCTTCATTGGCATATTCTTTTAACAGATATGCCATGATCGCCATATGCCATGCATGTTCTGCATCATTTTCCCTTCTTCCATGTCCGGATAAATGTGTCTGCCTTAAAATATTCTTTTCTTTATCAATCTCTAATGCAAATGCAAGCTGCTTTTGTAATCTTTCGTCCATCTTACTTTCCTCCTAGTCAAATATGGCTTCCCATGTCTGTGATCCCATTGTCTGAAAGTACATCCAGACCTACTTCTTCTTTTATTATATTTTCTTTTACGGAACAGTCAACCTCACACCAGCTACACGAAAGGAAAAAACAAATCAAAATCAAAATTTCCAAAAAAATGCTTACAAATTTTTTCAAAAAATGATAAACTAAATACTAGAAACTGTGTACGATTTTCATGAAAAGGGCTATTTCATTCAAATGTTACCGAGTGAAGCAGTCCTTTTCTCTTTTTGATTTACTTTATAAAAAGAAAGGAAGGGAAAAGTTATGTATAAAAAAGGAGACTATGTAGTAAAAATGCCGGAGGGTATTTGTAAAATTGAAAATATTGGACATCCCGACATAACCGGAATGAATAAAACGAAAGAATACTATATATTAGTACCAATAAATGAAAAAACATCTAAGATATATCTGCCTGTCGATTACGTCGATGGAAGGATCAGAAATATGATCAGTAATGAAGAAGCCATTCAGTTGATAAAATCAATTCCTAATATCACGGAAACAGAAATTCATAATGAAAAGATGCGTGAACAGGAATATAAAGCAGCAATATTAAGCGGTGATAACAAAAAAATTGTAAGCATTATAAAATTAATCTATACTCGCAAACAAGAACGCATCAAACAAGGAAAAAAAAGCACAGCGACCGATGACAAATATTTTAAACAGGCAGAGGATGTACTCTTTTCCGAACTTTCTTTTGTACTGGATGTACCAAAAGAAAATATGGTGCAATTCATCGAAGATATGATCAAAGCAGATCTTTTATGACCCTGCCACAATCCGCTTTGATACAGACAGACTGCTTTTTTATCGAATCCATACAAAATGTTTCTTTAAGATGAACCGATGCAAAAGTCGCATTTTTATTTTCTGCTGTCATTTGCCCGATCTGTTTTCTCTTTTTACCATTCTATTTTATCGTAATAATTGGTCATAGATCCGTTCATCCTTTTCCAGATAAACATTAAAGATCACCTTCAATCCGCTCTTTGTCTCTTCCTGATACTCCTTTATTTGCCTGTCCTGTCTCTTCTTCATGTCCCTGCTTCTGCATCAATGCATCACAGGCGAATGGGAAGGAACCGTTCACTGTGCCCAATTCCGGACTTAATGGATACGGGTGCACATTTGAAGATTTTTGCGATACCAGTGCAGCTTTGGCATCTTTTACCTGACCTGCTTCTATCTGCTTTTCAGAAATTTCAATATCTCTATACAAATTAAATTTTCCCAGCATTGTCTCATAACTTTCCATGCTCATAATAACCATATCACCATAACCATTTTTTGTTACATAGATCGGTTCCTTCGTCTTATGACACATATCAGAAATCTCTGATGTATTTTTTAAATCTTTAATCGGAATAATCTGTGGCATAATATACACCTCCTTATCTATGGGTTAATTATACCATAATTATACCCTGTTTCAACCCATTTATTATTACTTCCGATCATTTTCCCACAAAAAAAGACGATAGTCTCTAACTATCGTCCTCTGAATGCACCAGGTGGGATTTGAACCCACACAGTGTTGCCACCGACGGATTTTGAGTCCGTTGCGTCTGCCGTTCCGCCACTAGTGCATGCTGTGTCACAACAAAAAATATATTATCATACATAATGGAACTTGTCAACTGCCTGTTGGTATTTTCCCATCTGTTTTATGAGCCATTTTTCCACCTGTTTTATACATAAAAAGCTGTTTTTATCAGCACTACGCATGAGATTTATCATATAATAAACATTTCTGCCATCTTGACAATAAAAGCGGCTGCACTCGCACCTACCGCAACAGTCAAAAGTCCTTTCTTAGCAAATGCCAATACCAAAGCGACGATTGTTCCGGCAATTGCAGAGACCAGTCCGTTGGTTGAAAAAAGAATAGCCGGAAAGGTCATCGCCCCCAGGACAGCATAAGGTACATATGTCAAAAAGGAACGGATAAATACGTTTTTGACCTCACCTTTGCATAACACAAACGGAATTGCACGGATCAGATAAGTAACGCCCGCCATCACTGCTAAATAGATAAAAAATAAAACCGTATCCATAATATTCTCCTTTTGTAAATTTATCCTATCTGTTCTTCCTGTTCCATTGCTTCCATCTCTTCTTCCGATGGCACCGGATACAGCCATGCTCCAATCGCGGATGCCACAACCGCGCAGATAATAACAACAAATCCCGATGAAAGCTTACAAAGAACCGGAAGCCATTTGAACGCACAACTCATCGCTGCCGCAATCAATATGACAAATAAAAAGCGATAATTTTCTTTTGCTTTCGGTATAATGATCGCCAAAAACATTCCATAAATGGCTATTCCCAAGGCATCTGACAAAACAGCCGGCAAAACACTTCCAAGCAACGCCCCCATTACTGTTCCAACTGCCCAGCCAAGATATGGAACAATGATCAGTCCGGATAAATACCGGCGGTCTACTTTTCCTTTCCGACTCATGGCAACCGCAAAAATTTCATCTGTAATGCCGACTCCGGTAATAAAACGCCATGGTGTATTTAATGACTTATCTACTTTCTGCGATAAGGATAATGCCATCAATGCATAACGCAGATTGATCACGAATTGTGAAAGTGCCATCTCAATAAAAGCACCTCCAGCAACCATAATATCCAATCCTGCAAACTGTCCGGCAGATGTAATACATGTCATAGAGATCAGGACAGCCTGCCACCAGCTCATCCCGACGTTTACAGCCATCAATCCAAATGTAAAACTAACCGAGACATAACCTAATGCGATTGGAATTCCATCTTGCATTCCTTCTTTTAATGACTTCATCCTTCCCACTCCTCACTATTTCTTTCCTATCTTCTGATAATACCTTACACTGCTCTTTTATATTTTTATAAGATCACGACGCAAAAGAAAAGCACCGTATAGCTATTGCTACGATGCTTTCCTGAAAATCATAGAATCATTCTCAATCTTCTATCAAATAATTAACCAATAATTCTTCTTGCACATGCCGGTGTTCTGTATCTGTAGTTAGAAATCTTGATACCGTCTTTCTTATTACTTGCATGAACAACACGTCCGCCACCGATATACATAGCAACGTGACCAATACTTCCACCATTGCGATAGAAGATCAGATCTCCCGGCTGTAAGTTTGAAAAACTTACGCTTCTACCACAACCTGCCTGTGCACCCGATGAATGTGGCAAGCTATATCCAAACTGTGCATAAACAGCCATCGTAAATCCGGAACAGTCTGCACCATTTGTAAGACTTGAGCCGCCCCATACATATGGATTACCAACAAACTTCGTTGCATAGGATGCAATCGAAGAACCTGATCCACTGCTTGATACAGATGGACTGCTCGAACGTCTGCTTGAGCTTGAACTGCTTGATGAACTTGATCGTCTGCTTCTGCTTGACGAACTTGAACTGCTTGATGAGCTTGAACGTCTGCTTGATGAACTTGAGCTGCTTGACGAAGACGAACTGCTTGATGATGCACTCTGTCTTTCTCTTGCAAGTTCTTCCAAACGCTGCTGTTCAGCTTCTTCGGCTGCCTTCTTACGACGAGCCTCGGCTTCTTCTTCTTCAATAGAAACAGCCTTTTTAAAACGAACTCTTGTATTTACAAACTCTTTTGCAATATATCCTTTGACACCTTCATCAATCTCTACTTTATACCAATTATCGCTTTCACCAAGGATTTCATACTTTTCATCCTCAGGAATCTGTGTAATGATCGTTGAAGTTGTACTCTTCTTAGAACGGACATTTAATGTAATGACACCTTTCTTTAAAAACGCATATGCTGTGCCATATTTTCCTGCTAACTTCTGAGCATCTGCACCAATAGCAAGAAGATCCTTACGAATATACCCTGTAACAGAGCCGGATGAAATCTTAACCCATCCATTCTTTTCACTTAAAATCTCTGCTGAGGAACCTTTATAAAGTTTTCCGACGATTTTACTGTCTGTATTTGGCTTCTTACGGATATTTACATAATCACTTGCGGTTGAAATACCAAGATTTCTAAACTGCTTTGCAACTGTTTCTTCTTTTCTCTGCTCTTCTGTCTGAGCTGCCTGTGCTGCCTGCGTTGCAGCAGGATCTGCTGTCTGTGCTGTCTGAGCATTCTGTGCAGCATCTACTGCGGCATCCGTTGCCGGAACGGCACCTGCTTCTATACTTGCTGTTGCAACAGGATCTGCTGCTTGTGCTTCCTGCTCCTCCTGTGCTATGTTCTCTAAATAATATTTATCAAGCGACAAGGAAAGACCTGCCATTTCTGTTTCCTGACCGTAACTTGCAGCATCCGCATTATCACTAACACTTGTATATGTAGCTAATGATAATGTAACGGCTGTGCCGAAAATAGCAGCATTTCTTATCCAACGTGTCTTTAACATAATAACCCTCCATAAAAATTTGAAACACTAAATGAATTCTAGCGATCTGTGTAATGCATACAATGTCATAACATTGCCGATCGATTTATTCTATGAACGTTTTTGTTTCATAAAATATTACGAATTTATTACACATCGAAAATAATTATAACAAGGTCTCCCTTCATTGTCAACCCACCCGCAAGAAGTTTTATCTAAACGAATGCCTTAATTTATGGGACTTTTTCGTCATATTCCATTTATTGGATGATTATTCTTCATACCGAAATCTTTTCTACGATTGTAGAATTTTCTGTAATATTTTATCCGGATCAGATTATCACACATTTATTTACATTTTATTATTTGATCGCGATCGCTTCCACTTCAATAGCAACATCTTTTGGAAGCTTTGCAACCTGTACACAGGATCTCGCAGGATACGGTGCCACAAAATAGTCTTCATAAATAGCATTGATCTTTGTAAAATCATCCATATCTTTAATAAATACAACTGTTTTTACTACTTTTTCCATAGAAGATCCTGAAGCTTCTACTAAAGCCTTTAAATTCGAAAAAGCCTGTTTTGCCTGTTCTTCAACAGAACCGGTTACCAGTTCTCCTGTAGCAGGGTTGATCGGGATCATACCTGATGTATATACCATATTATTTACTTCAATTGCCTGTGAATAAGGTCCGATTGCTGCCGGTGCATTTTTTGTACTGATCTCTTTTTTCATAATTTACCTCTTTTCTGCGTCAAAACGCTTATACTGTTTTGTTTTTCAACAATAGTATAACATTCTTTCTTCGTTTTTCAACCGGACTATTTTTCAATACGCCATTATCTATGAACCATTATCGCAACATATTTATCTTTATAAAACTATATAAATATGATATAATAATTCCAAGATCCAAGCGATACACGCTTGACGCACTTTGTGCTGTATTTAATTTTGTCCTTCATGAATTCTGCACCAGAAAGCCAGCTCTCCTGTGTTGCGAATTCATGATATTGTATTGAAGATAATACAACAACCGGATATACTCTCGGAATTTTCTAAATGAAAAATTTCAAGAATACATCCGGACAGAACGGAGGTAATAATGACACAAAAAATCGAACTGGGTAAATATCAGGAACTGATCGTTACAAAGAAAACAGATTTCGGTGTATTCTTAAACACACCAACCGGTGAGGATTCTCAAAAAATTCTTCTCCCCAAAGCACAGGTACCGGCAGGAACGGATTTAAAAGACGTTCTCAAGGTATTTGTCTATAAAGATTCCGAGGATCGCCCGATCGCAACAACTTTAGAACCGGATCTTACTTTAGGCAATGTCGCACGTCTTTATGTTACACAAGTCACCCCGATCGGTGCTTTCTTAGAATGGGGGCTTGCGAAAGATCTTTTTCTTCCATTTAAAGAACAACTATATAAAGTACAAGAAGGTGATGCCGTATTAGTCACTCTGTATATTGATAAGAGTGAACGCCTTTGTGCATCCATGCACGTCTATGATGCTCTTCGCAATGATTCGAATTATCAAAAAGATGATGAAGTAAGTGGCAGAGTTTACGAGATCAGCGAAAACTTCGGTGTATTTGTCGCCGTGGATGATATGTATTCAGCTCTGCTTCCGAAAAAGGAAGTATTTGAAACATACCGCATCAACCAACCAATCTACGCCCGTGTAGCACAGGTAATGGAGGATGGCAGGCTGACATTAAGTGTTAAAAAGAAAATACCGGAACAGATGAATGAAGATGCTGATTTCATTTACCGGTGTCTCGAACAGGAAGGTGGCTTTTTGCCATTTCATGATAAAAGTGCACCGGAAGCGATCAAGAATCGGTTCCATATGAGCAAAAATGCTTTCAAACGCGGCATCGGTCATTTGATGAAAAAAGGACTGATCACGATTACTAACGATGGTATTCGCAAGGTATAACATATCTGCTTTACTTTGCGAAACTAAAATGTATGATAATTAAGAGGAGATTTTATGAAGGAATATGTATTTGAAAAATTCACAGTGAAGTTTCGAAAATTCAGTGAAAAAGATGCACGAATCGAAAAAGCAAACCAGATCGTTTTATCCAGCTTAACGATCATCAAAGGATTTTTGTTATGTGGTTTTATCACACAGATCGCATTAAAAAGAGAAGGCAGTGATTATATTGCGATCCCTGCTGTGATCTTAGCCGTCAGCATGATCCTTGACTGGATCTGCTATATCCGTGATCACAAATCAACACAATTAAAGAATATAATGATGGGTGGATTTTTAATAGTATATGCCATTCTGAATCTGATGGGAAGTGCTGATTTTGTTTCATTGTATGCTATCCCACCATTGATCTGCTGCATGCTATATTATCATACGCAATTTAATCGCACAATTGCGATCGTATCTGCCATTATTATCCTGATCCATATGGCAAAAACGTATGTAACAACAGGAACGATCGAACAGACACAATTCATGATCTGTGCAGTCACGCTTTTATCACTTACCTTCTTCTACTGGTCTGCCAGTGTATTAAAACAATTTGAACATGATACGGTTCATACCATGCAGGATGAACAGACACGTCAGGCTCATATGATGAAGGGAATCCTTCATACAACTGATCTGACACGTGATAAGATCGATGCCACCTCAGAACGTATGATAGCCTTAAAAGATTCTACGACTTCTGTCAACCGTTCTCTCCATGAGATTGCACAGGGAATCCAGAGTACCGCTGAAAGTATTCAGGAACAGTCTGTCATGACCGGTGAGATTCGTGAAGCAGTCCGCATCGCAGAAGAGAATACTACAGAAGTAGTAAAATCTGCTCATAACTCTGCTACGCAGATTGAAGAAAATTCGCAAAGAATGGAACTTTTGCGTAAACAATCCGAGGATATCGAATCCGTTGGTATTGATGTAGAAAAAGCAATGCAGGAATTAAAAGAAAAGGCTGAGGAAGTTGCCGGAATCACAAAGGTAATCTTCTCGATTTCGGAACAGACAAATCTTCTTGCTCTGAATGCATCTATCGAAAGTGCCAGAGCCGGAGAAGCAGGAAAAGGGTTTGCGGTTGTCGCCGACCAGATTCGTGAACTCTCCGAACAGACAAAAAAATCAACAGAACAGATTGAACAAATTGTAGAACAGTTAAATTCCAATGCAGATGTTACTGCAGATCTTGTTGGAAAATCTTTATCCGCCACCATGCAACAGAAAAATTTGATCGAACAAAATGCAGCAAGCTTTGTTCAATTGCGTAATCATTCCGACAGTCTTTCTGAACGTGCAGATAACTTAGAACATGAAATCAAGCATCTGCTTCATTCTAATAACCGTATTGTGGAAAGCATCACCCAACTTTCTGCTGTTAGTGAAGAAGTCACTGCAAGTACCCAGGAAGCCAGTGATATGAGTGAACATGATCTGGGAGAATTAGAATCTGTCACCGTCAGTATCTTAGACGTACAAAAAACGGTAGATCAGTTGAAACAATATCATACAGAGGATTCTGAATCTGCTGAGCAAACTGATTGATCAGCTCTAAAAAGATCATAGCATAACAAAAAATATTAGCATTATAAAACGGTCATACAGAGAAGCGTTCTCTGTATGACCATTTTAATTACTCAGAGAATTAAAGATCTGTTCTCTGCTCTTTAACTTATACTTTTGCTTTTTATCTCTTTTGGCACATATCTAAAAAGTAAGCATGGACTTTATCACAATCTGTCACTTCCGGATGAAAGGCAAGACCTAATTGGTTTTTATATTGCACGGCAACTATCTTTTCATCGACCTGTGCTAAAATTTCTACCTCATCCGTACACTTTGTAACATAAGGTGCACGGATAAAGTTCATCGGGATCATGCCTACACCTTTCATTTCATGTGTTGTATGAAAACTTCCTAACTGTCTTCCATATGCATTTCTTTTTACTTCTACCGGCATCGTAGCAAAATGTACCACATCATCATCTGCCAATTGTTTTGCCAATAAGATCAGACCTGCACAGGTTCCCATAACCGGAAGCCCTTCTTTAATCCTCTTATGAAGCGGATCAAAAAGATCCAGATCATGTAAAAGCTTTCCCATCACTGTACTTTCCCCCCCCGGCAGTATCAAACCATCCATCGGGTTTTGCAGATCTTTTGCCTGACGGATTTCAAAAACATCCGCTCCAAGAGCAGTCAGCTTCTGTTCATGTTCTGCAAAAGCTCCCTGTATTGCTAATACACCAATATTCATTGTTATCTCCTTTTTGTCCGGCAATAAAACAAATCTGTAAATTTCTATTTTCCACGTTCTGCCATCAAAAGCTCGATTTCCTGCTCATTGATACCAACCATGGCTTCACCTAAATCCTTTGAAAGCTCTGCAAGCAGTTTAGAATCATTATAATTCGTTACCGCCTGTACGATCGCTGCTGCTCTCTTTGCAGGATTCCCTGACTTAAAGATACCGGATCCGACAAAGACACCTTCTGCCCCAAGCTGCATCATCAAAGCCGCATCCGCAGGGGTTGCTACACCACCGGCTGCAAAGTTTACAACAGGAAGTCTCTTTTCCTCATACACCTGTTTTACTAATTCATATGGTACCTGTAATTCCTTTGCTGCCTGGAAAAGCTCGTCTTCACGCATCGATACCAGCTTTGCAATCTCTTGATTCATTTTACGCATATGTCTGACTGCCTGTACAATATCTCCTGTTCCAGGCTCTCCTTTTGTACGGATCATGGATGCCCCTTCATTAATTCTTCTAAGAGCTTCGCCTAAATCCTTTGCACCACATACAAATGGTACATTAAACTTTGTCTTATCGATATGGAACACATCATCTGCCGGAGAAAGCACTTCACTTTCATCGATATAATCTATTTCAATGGCTTCTAAGATCTGTGCTTCTGCAAAATGGCCGATACGGCACTTTGCCATAACAGGAATGGATACCGCTTCCTGAATGCCCTGTATCATCTTCGGATCACTCATACGTGATACACCACCGGCTGCACGGATATCTGCCGGGATTCTTTCTAATGCCATAACTGCACATGCTCCTGCTTCCTGTGCGATCTTGGCCTGCTCCGGTGTCGTAACATCCATAATCACGCCGCCTTTTAACATCTGTGCTAACTGTTTATTTAATTCATAACGATTATCTGACATATTTTCCTCTTTTCTGCACATCATTCCTTTGTAATTGGGCCCTGTTCTATCCGATATGCGGGATATACGTTGTATTATAACAAAGTTTGGATATATTAAAATAACCATTTTTGTTTATTTTAATAAGGTCAGTTTTTGCAATTTCCATAAAAAAGTGCAAAGCCAGCGCTTTGTCAAAAGTTTAATGGAACATTAAACTTTGCAAGAATTGCTAAAGCAATTCTTGTTGGTGTACCACCACTGTACGAGCAGTTTCCTATTCCTTAAAAAAAAGAGAAACATCTCAAATGAAACATTTCTCTATCCTGACTTTTATTCTTTTGGGGGACGAAACACCTGATCCATTCATTACTCTGCCGTCATGATATATGCACACTTTTCCAAATTCGTAAATGACAGATCGTTTTGCTTAATGGCAGATCATTTCGCTTAATGGCAGATCATTTCACTTAATGACAGATCATTTCACTTAATGGCAGATCATTTCACTTAATAGCAGATCATTTCACTTAACGACAGATCATTTCACTTAATAGCAGATCATTTCGCTTAATGGCAGATCATTTCACTTAATGACAGATTGTTTCACTTAATGACAGATCATTTCGTTTGATCACATATCGTTTATTCTATAAATTCACCGAATTTACGGAAACGGTTGTATCTTTCTTCTAAAAGCTCGTCGATATCCTTCTTTTGCAGTTTCGGAATGGTTTCACACAAAGCTTCTTTCAACGCATCTGCTGTATATTCGAGATTGTTTTCCAGTCCCTCTTTAGGTTCTAAGAACATCTTGTCGATCACTTCATTTTGTAAAAGATCTCTGGCTGTCATTTTCATCAGCTCTGCTGCTTCTGCAACTCTTGACGAATCACGCCATAAAATACTTGCAAAACCCTCAGGCGAAAGCACAGAATACATACCATGCTCTAACATCCATACCCGGTCAGCAACGGCGAGTGCTAACGCACCGCCACTTCCACCTTCACCAATAAAAATACTGATGATCGGTGTTTTCAGACGTGACATTTCCATCTGGTTACGAGCCAATGCTTCTCCCTGACCACGTTCCTCCGCACCGATTCCGCAAAAAGCTCCGGCTGTATTGATAAACGTAATGACCGGACGGTGGAATTTCTCTGCCTGCTTCATCAATCGAAGAGCTTTGCGATATCCTTCCGGATTCGGACATCCAAAATTACAGGCAACATTTTCATCTAACGTATGTCCTTTTTGCACTCCGATCACGGTAACAGGAGTTCCATTCAATGAAGCAATCCCACCAACGATCGCACCATCATCCGCATAATAGCGGTCACCATGAAATTCCATAAAATCATCAAAAATAGCTTTAATAAACTGCCTGGTGTTCGGTCTCTCGATCATTCTGGCGATTGCTACCGAATTCATTGCATTACTCATCTAGGCTTCCTCCCTTCCGGTCTGGCTGTGTAGGCGAAGAATCTTACCAAGCTCATTGCGAAGCTTCTCACGATGAACGATCCGGTCTACAAATCCATGCTCTAATTGAAACTCGGCACGCTGAAAACCTTCAGGAAGATCCTGATGGATCGTTCCTTTGATCACACGCTGTCCTGCAAAACCGATCAAGGCTTTCGGTTCCGATAGGATAATATCTCCAAGCATAGCAAAACTTGCTGTCACACCACCGGTCGTTGGATCGGTAAGAACAGTCACATATAAAAGTCCTGCTGCATCATGTCGTCCTAACGCTTCTGATACTTTCGCCATTTGCATTAGTGAAATGATACCTTCCTGCATTCTGGCACCACCGGATGTTGTAAAGATAATGATTGGCAGACGATGTTTTGTTGCATATTCTACTGCTCTTGTAATCTTTTCTCCGACAACAGATCCCATGCTTCCCATCATAAAATGACTGTCCATAATAGCAAGGACCGTCTTTTGCCCATGAATCGTACATCTTCCGGTCACAACGGCTTCTTTGATCCCTGACTTATCCTGTGCTTTCTTTATCACCTGATCATATTCCGGGTAATTCATTGGATTCTTCGGATGCATATTCTGATCGAATTCCTCAAAGGAACCTTCATCACATGTAATGGCGATCCGTTCAGCCGGGTTCATTCGAAAATGTGCATCACAATTCGGACAAAGCTTATACTCTGTTACTTCTTTTTTGTAAATGATCGCTTTGCATGTATTGCACTTGATCCACATTCCATCCGGGATCGATGGCTCTGCTTTCTTTCTTTTATCCACCTTTTTTGTCCGCTCCCTGTTCTCTATAGAAATATAATTTTTCTTACCAAATAAATTCAACGAATCAGTCCTTTCGATCTATCACTTTTTCTTCCAGAAATGTTGTATCAAAATCTCCGGCAATATATTCTTCGTGATTCAATATCTTTTCCTGAAATGCAATATTCGTATCAATTCCTTTAATGATAAATTCATACAATGCACGTTTCATCTTTGCAATTGCTTCTTTACGATCCCTGCCATGAACGATCACTTTTGCGATCATCGAATCATAATACGGAGGGATCTCATATCCTTCATAGACTGCTGTATCTACACGGAGCCCAAGACCTCCTGCCGGCAAAAGCAGATACTCGATTGTTCCCGGACAAGGAGCAAAATTCTTATCCGGATTTTCTGCATTGATCCTGCATTCAATCGCATGACCGGAAATCGTTACATCTTTTTGTGCGATCGACAGACGTTTTCCATCTGCAATACGGATCTGTTCTTTGATAATATCAACTCCGGTGATCATTTCCGTAACAGGATGTTCTACCTGTACACGGGTATTCATTTCCATAAAGTAAAACTGCTTGGATCTGTCATACAAAAACTCAATCGTGCCTGCACTCTGATAACCTGCCGCTTTCGCCGCACGGACAGCCGCTGCACACAATTCTTCCCTGACAGACTGCGGTACAGCGGGCGACGGTGCCTCTTCTAATACTTTCTGGTTCTTACGCTGTAAAGAACAATCTCTTTCTCCTAAATGGATCACATTACCATAATCATCACCAAGGATCTGGACTTCGATATGTCTTGCATGTTCGATCACTTTTTCCATATAAAGTGCATCATCACCAAACGCTGCCTTTGTCTCACTTTTAGCTGATTCAAATGCTTTTGCAAGATCTTCTTTTCTTCGCACGATACGGATTCCTTTTCCGCCGCCTCCGGCAGAAGCCTTTACCATAACGGGATATCCAAGTTTTTCTGCAATCTCGTAAGCCCGGTCGATATCTTTTACCACACCATCACTTCCTGGAATGACGGGAACCTGTGCATTTTGCATCATCGTTCTTGCATTTGCTTTGTTTCCTAAAAGATCGATCACTTCAGGATCCGGTCCGATGAACTTGATATTACATTCCTTACACATAGCAGCAAATGTACTATTTTCTGATAAGAAACCAAAGCCCGGATGAATCGCCTGTGCTTTTGTCAATACTGCTGCACTGATAATATTATTCATATTATTATAACTGTCTGCTGCTTTCGCAGAGCCAATACAGACAGCTTCATCTGCAAGCTGTGCATGAAGTGCCTCTCTGTCCGGTTCCGAAAAAACAGCTACCGTTTTTATTCCCATCTCGCGACAGGCACGTATGATCCTGACGGCAATTTCGCCACGATTCGCTATCAAAATTTTATCAAACATCTGCGCCTCCCATAAAGAACCTGTGTCTTTATTCTACAATGAACATAAACTGTTCTACCTGACATGCTACCTGGTCGCCCACATAGGCTGTCCCATGTCCGATACCTATATTTCTCTTTAACTTATCAATTTCTAATTCCAGACGAAGTGTATCTCCCTGTACGACTTTTCTTTTGAATTTTACATTCTTGATCGCGCCAAAATACCCTGTCTTGCCACGGAATTCATCCATTGAAAGAATCGCTACTGCTCCTGCCTGTGCCATTGCTTCTACGATCAGAACACCCGGCATAACCGGTTCCTGTGGAAAATGTCCTGCAAAAAACGGTTCATTATAAGAAACGTTCTTTAAGGCAGTAATTGATTTCCCTTCTTCCATCGATTCGATCCGGTCGATCAAAAGAAACGGCTGTCTGTGAGGGATGATCGACATGATCTCATTAATATCCATTACCATAATATTCTCCTTTATCTGACACGGAACAATTCCTGGCCATACTCTACAAAATCACCATCATTAACAAGAATTTCCGTAATCGTTCCACTGACTTCACTGTTTACTTCATTCATAAACTTCATTGCTTCAATAATACAAACGACATCTCCTTTCGCAATCGTATCGCCTATCTTTACAAAAGGTTCTTCATCCGGCGAAGCACTTTGATAAAATGTACCAACGATCGGTGACTTGATCACTTTATCGCCCTGATTTTCGCTCTCATCTGCTGTTGGCACAGTACTACTTATGTTCTCTTCTACTGTCTCTGCACTTGCTGCTGTCTGTGATGTCAGAACAACAGGCTGTGTGGCTACGGTTCCCTGTGTCTGTGCATCAGTACTTCCCGTATGTGTAAAAGGAGATACTGCTCCGCGGTTTAGGCGAAGTACCGCATTATCTAACTGTACTTCCATGTCGTTTAAATCTGTCTTTTCAAAAATTGCGATCAATTCTTTAATCTGTTCATATTGCACGGTCTTATACCAGCCTTTCCGGTTTGTTGCTTATTTACCAGTCCATTTTTTAAAGCAAAGCACGCCATTGTGTCCTCCAAAACCAAGTGAGTTTGACAATGCATATTCTGCTTCTTTTGCTTCCCTTCCGACATTTGGAATGTAATCAAGATCACATTCTTCATCCGGTGTATGATAATTGATCGTAGGAGGTAAAAAGCCCTCCTCTAATGCTTTCACGCAGGCTATTGCCTCGATCGCACCTGCTGCACCGAGCAAATGTCCTGTCATAGATTTTGTGGAACTGATCGGGATGTTCTTTGCACATTCTTCTCCCATTGCAAGCTTGATCGCTTTTGTCTCTCCGACATCGTTTGCATGTGTACTGGTTCCATGTGCATTAATATAACCAACCTGCTCCGGTGTGATACCTGCTTCCTGTATTGCGAACTTCATGGCTTTCGCTGCACCTTCCCCGGTTGGTTCCGGTAACGTTACATGATAGGCATCTGCTGTAGCACCATAACCTACGACTTCACCATAGATCTTTGCGCCACGCGCTAAAGCATGCTCTAATTCTTCCAAAACAAGGATGCCTGAACCATCGCCCATAACAAATCCGTTTCTTTCTTTGTCAAATGGTCTGCATGCTTTTTTCGGATCTTCTTCCGTTGATAATGCCGTCAGATTCGTAAAACCTGCTACACCGATTCCACAGATAGCACCTTCTGCACCACCTGCACCGATGATCGTATGCATCTCATCTATGAATAATATGATATTTCCTGCCTGCATCACTTCGGCGATCACGCGTTTGATACGTTCTTCAAACTCGCCACGATACTTAGAACCTGCCACCATACCGGACAGATCCAGTGTCATCACGCGATTATCGGCCACAGAATCCGGCACCAAGCCTAACTGGATCCTCTGTGCCAAGCCTTCCACGATCGCAGTCTTTCCAACACCCGGTTCCCCGATCAGGCATGGGTTGTTCTTGCCCCTGCGGCTCAAAATCTGGATCACACGCTGGATCTCACCCTCTCTGCCGACAACCGGATCCAACTTGCCCTGCCGTGCCATATCTGTCAGATCTCTGGCATATTGATCCAAGGTAGATGTCTCGCCGGCACCGCGTTTTCTTCTCTTATTGGCATTATTTTCTCTATATGTAATGCCTTCTCTTCCCATAGCAGAGATCAACTCTGCGAATAATTTCTGTGTATCTACGGACATGGATGCCAAGATGCGTGCGCCCGCTGTATCCTGCATACGCACCATGGCAAGCAAAAGATGCTCTGTACCGATCTCATCCATACCACATGCAATGGCTTCCTGTTCTGCCTGTGCCAGCATCTGATCTAACTTTGGTGTATTGCCGTCCCATTCTGCAACAGCGATACCGCCTTCCGGCGAGATCAGTTCTTCGATCAGGTCGATCAGATTCTTTTCTGACACGCCAAGGCCCTGTAAAACCTTGGCAGCCAGACTGTCTTCCTGTCTGACCAATGCGACCAGCAGATGCTCAGTCCCTATATAATTATCTCCCAGACGTTTGGCTAAGCGTTTGGCATCCGCCAAGGCTGCCTGCGCCTGTTCCGTCAACTCCATCATATTATAAAGCCTCCCTATTATAAGTCATTTAAATCAAGAATATCCAACTGTGCATCAAGGTCAGCCCCCTTATAGCGGGT
>ENA-ORIC01002130-ORIC01002130.1-human-gut-metagenome-genome-assembly--contig:-NODE-2130-length-16892-cov-3.420161_pt1 | contig 16892 bp, 16 predicted proteins | sample MGYA00243023_ERZ508732 | MGnify/ENA primary metagenome ERZ508732 (study PRJEB26277, sample SAMN04329767) | human gut metagenome | biome: human-associated habitat | host: Homo sapiens | place: USA...
AACGCTGGACGGCGCTGCCATCGACCGCACCAACATCGACCGGCTCAGCTTTGCCACCTGCGAGCACTCGTTTTTCCCCGGGCTGACGGCGGCGGCCCATCGGGATTTCTACGCCGCCCACTTTCCCCGCTTCAACGACAAGCGGTTCCATGGGCTGATAGACTTCTTCTCCCTACCCATGGACAAGAAGCTGCGCAGCTTCTCCGCCGGTATGCAGAACCAGTTCGAGGTCATCATGGCGCTGTCGCAGGGCGCGGACTACATCCTGATGGATGAGCCCTTCGCCGGAAACGACATCTTCAACCGTGAGGACTTCTACAAGGTGCTGCTGGGTATCCTGACGGAGCGGGAGACGGTGCTTTTGAGCACCCACCTCATCGAGGAGGTGAAGGACTGCATCTCCCGGGCCGTACTCATCCGCGAGGGCGGCATTGTGGGGGACTGCTCCGCCGAGGAGCTGGAGGAGTCCGGCAGAGACCTGATGGGCTATATCAAGGAGACATATCACTACCGGCCGGAGCGTGTCAGTCAGGCACTGGATGCCCTGACGGACGGAGAGGAGGGCGAGGACGCATGAAACAGAGCCTTGCGGCTGCGGCGGCCATGCTGGTGCTGGCGGCGGCGGTACTGACGGCGGCCAATACGGCGCTGGACGCCACCGCCGTGCCGACGCCCTACACCGCCGTCCTCTCCCACGGCGACGCCGCAGCGGCGGAGGGCCTGCGCTTCCGCACCGCCGCGCGGTTCGGCAGCTGCCTGCGGTGGGACACGGTGTACGACGTGGGGGCCAATACGTGGGAGTCGGAGGAGTCCTTTGCCATGCGGGTCTACAACAACGCCTACACCCAGTATGACGATGTAACGGATCGTCCATCGTGGGAGAGCTTCAACACGCGGTACATCAATGCGGCGATCCGGCGGGAGGATGCGCTGGGTGCGCACCTGCGGCAGGCCGCGGAGGCCCGGAATCGTGGGAACGGCTACGAAAGCAGCTACACCGAGCGGGTAATGCTGCGGGAGTACTATGAGGCGTATCCCCTGTACCTGGCGTCCGATGCGCACAGCGTGGGGCAGCTGTTTGACGACTACAGCGACTACGATGAGCTGACGTTCCCCATGTTCGACAGGCTGCGCATCCCGGTGGGGGATGCGGACTGGATGGAACCCAGCGTTGTTACCGGCTCCTCCGGAAAGATGTATCTCACGGGCGACACGCGGCTGCGCACCCAAAACCGATTCACGCCGCTGTCGCTGGGGTGCGAGAGCGGTACGCTGGTGACGGTGGGCTTTTCCCCCGACGCGGACCCCCAGGCGGAATGGGCGCCGGAGGGCTTCGGGCTGTGGTACATCCCGTTCATCAAGGAGAGCGGCACCAGCCGGGCCGGAGGCGGCTACACCTACACGCGGGTGGATGCGGACAATGCGCAGCTGGTGTGTGAGCTGGACATCGCCGCGCAGCGGGTGGTGGGCTTGCAGTACAGCGGCGACCGGTCAGAGGTGCTGCTGACCACCGCTGAGGACGGTCAGTACGTGCTGCGCATTCTGGACGCGGCGGACTTCCGCTGCAAGCAGATCGTCCCGCTGGTGGAGGTGGGCGAGCTGCTGCACTGGGAGGGCACCGTCGGCACCGGGGCCGGTTTTGCCTATCAGGAGAGCCGGTCGGACTACCCCACCGTGACCTATCACAGCGAGGACGACCTGCTGGTGGCCGCTGCGGGCAAGACGCTGGTGGTGCTGCTGCCGGAGGGCGGCGGCTGGGCCGTGGAGTTCACCACGCCGCTGCTGTGGCCCACATGGCAGGACGATGGAACGCTGGACTGGGACGCGGCCATGCTGACGGACGCTGCGGACGCGTGGTACTACGGCAGCTCCACCATCGATCTGACGGACGAGGTGGACCGCATGCCCATGTGCTGGCAGGACGGGAAGCTGGCGCTGGCCGCCAACGACTACAGCGGCGAGCAGACGCTGGTGGAGGTCTACGACCGGACGGGGCTGCGGTACGGTGCGCTGCTGGACGCGGGGCTAAGTGCGCAGGAGCGCTCCAGCTTCGGCTTCAGCGCGGCGCGGGAGTATCCCGAGCTGGTCTGGGAATAAACAAAAAGCAGCCCTCCGGCACTTCTGAAGTGTCGGAGGGCTGCTTTTTCTGCTGATTTTGGGGCGTTATTCCACGGTGACGCTTTTGGCCAGATTGCGGGGCTTGTCGATGTCGCAGCCACGGGCCAGAGCGATGTAGTAGGCCAGCAGCTGCAGGGGCACCACGCCCAGCTGGGGCAGGAGCATAGTCTCCGTCTCCGGCACGGTGAGGACGCGGGCCACGCGGCTGTGCATCCGCTCCGCGCCGGGCTAGGTGGTCAGGGCCAGCACCCGTGCGCCCCGGGCCTGCACCTCCACCACGTTGCTCATGGCCTTGTCGAACAGGGGCATATACGTGGCGGCGGCGATCACCGGCGTGCCCTCCTCAATAAGGGAGATGGTACCGTGCTTCAGCTCGCCGGAGGCGTAGGCCTCGGAGTGGATATACGAAATTTCCTTCAGTTTCAGGCTGCCCTCCAGCGACAGGGCGTAGTCCAGATTGCGGCCGATGAAGAAGATCTGCTCATGGCCCGCCAGCTCCCGAGCCGCGGCCTGTATCTCCGCGGTGTCGGAGAGGATATGTGCCATCTGGGCGGGCAGGGCCTCGATGCCCTGCACCATGGCGGTGTAGGTGTCGAAGTCCACGGTGCCTAAAATATCGCCGAAGTACAGGCCCAGCAGGTTCAGCACCACCATCTGGGTGCTGTACGCCTTGGTGGTGGCCACGGCGATCTCCGGCCCCGCCCAGGTATACAGCACGTCGTGGGACTCCCGGGCGATGGAGGAGCCCACCACGTTGACGATGGACAAAATGCGGGCGCCGCGCTTCCTGGCCTCCCGCAGGGCGGCCATGGAGTCCAGCGTCTCGCCGGACTGGCTGATGACGATGACCAGGTCGCCCTTGCCCACGATGGGGTCGCTGTAACGGAACTCGGAGGCCAGGCTCACCTCCACAGGGCGGCGGAGCAGGCGCTCCAGCACGTACTTGCCCACCATGCCCACGTGGTAGCTGGAGCCGCAGGCCACGATGCACACGCGGCCCAGCTCCCGTATCTCACGATCCGTCATGGTCAGGTCGCTGAGCACCACGCGGCCGTCCCGGATGCGGCCGGTGATGGCGCGGGCGATGGCGTCGGGCTGCTCGTAGATCTCCTTGAGCATGAAGTGGTCGTAGCCGCCTTTTTCCGCAGCGTCCACATCCCAGTCGATGTGGTGGTGCTCCTTTTCGATGGGGCGGCGGCGCTCGTCATAGATGCGGATACCGCCGCATGTGACGATGGCCAGCTCGCCGTCGTCCATGTACACGATATCCCGCGTGTGGCGTAGCAGCGCCGTCACGTCGGAGGCGATGAAGTTCTCTCCGTCGCCGTAGCCCAGCAGCAGCGGCGCGTCCTTGCGGGCGGCAATGAGACGGTCCGGCGCGTCGGCGCAGACGATGCCCAGCGCGTAGGCGCCCTCCACGGCGGAGAGCATGCTGTTCACTGCCTCGAACACGTCGCGGCTGGCGGCGTAATAGTAGTCCAGCAGCTGGGCCACCACCTCCGTGTCCGTCTCGGAGCGGAAGGCGTAGCCCTTGGCGGTGAGCTGGGCGCGGAGCAGGGCGTAGTTCTCGATGATGCCGTTGTGGACAACGGCGAACAGGCCGCTCTGGCTGACCTGGGGATGGGCGTTGATGTCGTTGGGCTCGCCATGGGTGGCCCAGCGGGTATGGCCCACGCCCAGCGTACCGGCGAGGGTGCGGCCCTCCTCCGTCAAATCGGCCAGCGCCTGCAGGCGGCCTCTGGTCTTGCAGACCTGCAAGCCCTCGGGGCCGCAGACAGCCATGCCCGCCGAGTCGTAGCCGCGGTACTCCAGACGGCGCAGGCCGTCCAGCAGGATGGGGGCGGCTTCCTGCGTGCCCACGTATCCCACGATTCCACACATATTTGATTTTCCTCCTGAAAGATATGATCTCTGTCGGAAGAACAAACGCGCAGACCATTTGTGTCTTCGCATCCGGTCACAGCCCCTCTGTTTTGCGGTCGCCCGCATATTTATGAGCTGTGTGCGCATCCGGACGATGCGGAGGAGCATCCGCCGAATTTTCGATCGCTCCCCACCTCGTTATCCCACGGCGGCGGAAAAGAAAAATATCCGCCGGCCTGCCGGCAAGAGATTTTTCGTCAAGACAAGGCGCAAAAGCGCAGGAATACTTTCTGTATTTCCAGCTTTTGCAACGATGTATTGGCGGAAAATATCCGCCGGCGCGTGGGAGCATGGCGCTTATGTCGGAACCTGTGTCCGAATCCTCCCTTCACATTCTGCGTATCTATGCAAACGCTGCGGGCGGCATATTTCCGGCCCGCAGGGGCATACTGAGAGAAATACCCTATGGAAAGGGCGTGTATCGCTTGGCAACTGCGTTTTTCCGCACCATCATCCTGTACCTGCTGCTGATCGCGGGTCTGCGGCTCAGCGGCAAGCGGCAGATCGGTGAGCTGGAACCCATCGAGCTGGTGCTGACGCTGCTGATCTCCGATCTGGCGTCGGTACCCATGCAGGACTTCGGGCTGCCGCTGCTCAACGGCGTGGTGCCCATTCTGGCGCTGATCGCGCTGTCCACCCTGTTCAGCTGCGCCAGCCTGCGGAACGTGCGGTTCAGGTCGCTGGTATGCGGCGAGCCGGCGCTGGTCATCAGGGATGGCCGCATCCGGCAGGAGGTGATGCACCACAACCGCCTGACGCTGGACGAGCTGATGGAGGAGCTGCGGGGGCAGGGCGTGCTGGACATCAACACCGTGAAGTACGCGGTGCTGGAGACCAGCGGGCACCTGTCGGTGCTGCTGCGGGCCGACCGGCAGCCGCTGACGGCGCAGCAGATGGCGGCTGCCGTGGAGGATGACGTACTGCTGCCCACGGTGGTCATCAACGACGGCCGCGTCATGGCGGAAAACCTGCGGCAGACCGGCCGGGATGAAAACTGGCTGCGGCAGCAATTGCAGAAGCGGAAAATAAAGCATCCCCGGGACGTGTTCCTCCTGTCCGTGGACGAGGGCGGCAACGTGGTATGCCAGCTGAAGGAGGACGCACGATGAAAGCCATACGCATCCCTGTTTTCGTGCTGGCGGTGCTGCTGGCGTTCTCCGTGTGCAACGCCGTACACCTCACCCGCCGGTGCGCGCTGTGGCAGGCGGAGCTGGCGGAGGCTGACCGCGCGGCGGCCATGGGCGACACGGAGGCCGCCGGTGCGGCGCTGGCGCGGCTGGAGGCCCTGTGGCAGGCCGATCAGGCGTATCTGCACATCGTGGTGTCCCACGAGGACATCCACGACGCGGAGGCGCTTTTGCAGCGGGCCGCGCTGCTGTGCGGCATAGGGAACGACGAGCTGCGCCCCGCGCTGGCGGAGCTGCGGGCCGCCATGAGCATGGTGGCGGAGACACAGCAGATCAGCGCGAAGAATATCCTGTGACTTACTTCTCGCTGAGGAGCTTATTCAGCTCGCTCATGAAGGTGTTGATGTCCTTGAACTGGCGGTAGACGGAGGCGAAGCGGACGTAGGCCACCTCGTCGGCCTTCTTCAGCTTCTCCATGACCTTCTCGCCGATGACCTCGGTGCTGACCTCGCGCTCCAGCGCGTTCTGCAGCTCCTGCTCGATCTCCAGTGCCATGCGCTCCATGTCCGCCACGGGGACGGGGCGCTTTTCGCAGGAGCGCTGGATACCCCGCAGCACCTTGCTGCGGTCGAAGCTCTGGCGGGAGCCGTCCTTCTTGATGACCACCATGGGCAGGCTCTCCACCGTCTCGTAGGTGGTGAAGCGCTTCTCGCAGGCCAGGCACTCCCTGCGGCGGCGGATGCTGCTGCTCTCGTCAGCGGGGCGGGAGTCCACGACCTTGCTCTCTTTGTATCCGCAATAGGGACATCTCATATGTTGACCCTCCTGATCTTGCGGCAAAATACCGCTGGATGGCAACAGTATAGCATAAATCTACCGGATTTGGTAGAGGGCGGCGCGATTTTTTTACGGGCGCTTATCGCGGCGGCAGCTGCGGCGTCCAGCCGCCGGAAAAGGTGTTGAGGACGGTGCGCCGGCCCTCCCGATGTGTCACGGCGGCGAAGCAGAACAGCTCCGTCAGCGGGAAGGGGGCCTCCGGCGGCCAGGGTGCGGCAAGCCGCGTGCTGCCGCCCTCCCGATGCAGCAGCGCACCGGCGGGAGCGGGCCATGGGAAGCCGTCCGATGGGGTGAGAGGACGCCAGGGGGCGGTCTGCACCGGCTGGGCGGTGCAGCGCGTGACCGCGCCCAGCGGCGCGGTCATGGCGGCGGAGTAGCGGCGGTGGAGGCGGCCGTCCTCCGTGACGCCCAGCAGCAGCTGTCCGCCGACGCCGCAGGCGTACAGGCGGTACAATCCGGCGGGCAGGCCGGTGCAGGCAGCGCGGAAGGACGTGTCCGTTCCCGCGGGCTCCACGTACAGTGTGCCCACGCGGCGGCCATCCAGACAGACAGGCACCTCCACGGTCCTCGCCCCCTTCCCTACGAAAAACAGGTCTGTGCCATGGTATGCACAGACCTGTTCTGCTTATGCGTTTTTCCGTGCGGGACGGCTACACCAGGTGGCTGCCGGTAAGGCCGAAGCTGACGGCGATGGCGGCATCCACCTGCTCCATCACTGCGCCGTCCACGCGGCCCATCCTCTCCCGCAGGCGGCGCTTATCCAGCGTGCGGATCTGCTCCAGCAGGATCACGGAATCCTTGGGCAGGCCGCTGCCCTGCGCCGCCAGGGCGATATGAGTCGGCAGCTTGGCCTTCCCCAGCTGGGAGGTGATGGCCGCCGCGATGACCGTAGGGCTGTGGCGGTTGCCGGTGTCGTTCTGCACGATCAGCACCGGGCGCACGCCCCCCTGCTCGCTGCCCACCACGGGGCTGAGATCGGCGTAGTATATGTCGCCGCGTCTGACATTCGTATCCACAAAGTTCACACTCCGCCGCAAGAAGTACCGGAGGGATATGTCCTCAGGTCACTTCCATTGTCCCACGCAGCCGCGGAATTTATACCCTTTGCAGTTCAGTAAATTCCGGTTTTGTTCCGCCCGATGTATCCTATGCGCCGCCGCCCTCCGCCGTGTCAGGCGGTGCGGTGGTACATTCAAAGCTCAGCAGCCGGACAGTCAGAACCATCTGGCCGTCCTGAGAAAACTCGGCATAGCGGGGAAACAGGCCGGACTCGTCCAGCCAGACGGCGCACAGCACCTTGCCGCCGGAGGCGCCGGTGGTATCCAGCGTCAGACGCAGGCAGGGGGCCTCCTCCAGCGTCTCGGCGCCCTGCTCCAGCACGTAGCCGTTCGCCAGCGCCCGCAGCAGGTAGGGCAGGCAGTTGGCGGGGCAGATGTCCGAGGACGCGCCTACCGGCAATTGCAGGCCCTCGCAGGCCAGGGTCAGGTCCTCCCCCGAGGCCACGGCGGTGAGCCCCGCCAGCTCGTGGGGCTGGGTGACGGTGGTGACGGCGTCTCCCGCCGCATCGTAGCTGCACAGCAGGGTGAAGGTGCGGCTGTCGGTGTCCGTATGGCTGGTGACCTCCGCCTCCAGGCGGGCGGTCCGAACGGTGCGGTACTGGTCCTGTACAGCGTTCCCCGCAGCCGCGCCGCCGCAGCCGCACAGCGCCGCGCACAGCAGCAGCGGCAATATGATCTTTTTCACGGTATCCCTCCTTTTCGGGAAGGCTCTCCGCTACTCCACCTCTTTCAGCGCGTAGGGCAGTTTCTCTAACAGGTCGCTGGGGGTCATGCCCCGCCGTCCCTTGTCCGCCGCAGCCAGATCGCCGGCCCTGCCGTGGAGCCATACGGCGCAGCAGCAGGCGGCAAACGGCTCCATGCCCTGGGCCAGCAGGCCGGCGGCGAGTCCGGTGAGGATGTCGCCGCTGCCGCCCTTGGCCATGCCGTCGTTACCGGTGGTGTTCACCGCCAGACGGCCGTCCGGCGCGGCCACCACCGTGCCGCGGCCCTTCAGCACCAGATAGACGCCGCGGCGGGCCGCATAGGCCGCCGCCCCGCTCTCCCGTCCGCGGCTGAGGTCGCCGCCGGCACGGAAAAACTCCCCCCCGTGGGGCGTCATCACCGTCACCTGACCGCGGCGGAGGGACAACTCATCTATATGCCGCTCCAGCGCGTTTATGCCATCGGCATCCAGCACCAGCGGCTTGTCCAGCGTCAGCAGGCGGCGCACCAGCGCATCGCTCTCCTCGCCGCGTCCCATGCCGCAGCCCATAGCCACGGCATCGCACCCGGCGGCGCGGCGGCGGATGTCCTCCTCCGCCGCCAGAGAGAGCCTGCCCTCCAGCGCGGGCAGCGGGTGGGGCATGGTCTCATCGGACTTCACCGCCGCCACCTGCCAGATGTCGGACGGGACGCCCAGAAAGACCAGCCCGCAGCCGCTTCGGACGGCGGCGCGGGAGCAGAACACCGGCGCGCCGGTGTAGCCCACGCTGCCCCCCAGCACGTACACCTTGCCGAAATCCCCCTTGTGGCCCGCAGGGTCGCGGGGCGGCAGGGCGGCCTTTACATAGTCAAAGTCGATGGTCAGCATGCACATTGCTCCTCCCGGCGTTTTTTGTTCAGTATAGCATGACTGTCAACGGCAGGAAAGCGGTATTCTGTGAAAAAAGTGCTTGCAAGTTTCGGTGCGATATGGTATCGTAAGCACCAGCAAATGCGATGAACGGGAAGATCCGCGGCGTAGGCGTCCCCAAGAGAGGGCCGGCCACCGGCTGCAAGCCGGCCTGAGACGTGCTGAGGTGTTCGCCCGGGAGCTGCCGCGAGGAAATGCGCGGACGGGTCATCCTCCGTTAACGGGAAACGAGTGCGCGGGCTGCGGCCCGCGAAGCTGGGTGGTACCACGGAAGCATCGCCTTTCGTCCCATGTCATGTGGGATGAAAGGTATTTTTTTATCCCAAAAACGAAACTCTCAAAAGGAGGACTCACACCATATGAAGGAAAAACTGGAAAAGCTGCTGGCCGAGGGGCGCGCCAGGATCGAGGGCGTCCGCAGTGAGCCGGAGCTGCAGGAGGTCAAGGCGCTGCTGCTGGGCAAGCAGGGCAGCCTGACGGAGCTGCTGAAGGAGCTGCCCAAGCTGGACGTGTCCCTGCGTCCGGAGATGGGCAAGGCTGTGAACCAGGCCAAGGGCCAGCTGACGGAGCTGCTGGAGCAGCGCCGGAACGAGCTGAAGATGAAGGCGTCGGAGGTCTCCCCCGACTTCGACATCTCCGTGCCCGGGACGCTGCCCCTCAGCGGCGGGCTGCACCCCATCACCCAGATGTGCTACGACCTGAACGACGCCTTCCGCTCCATGGGCTTCGAGATCTATGAGGAGGATGACATCACCAGCGAGCTGTACGGCTTCGACAACCTGAACTTCCCCCCCAACCATCCCGCCCGCGAGAGCATGGACACCTACTGGCTGGAGGGTCACGACAAGGGGGAATGCTGGGACAAGCTGTGCCTGCGGCCCCATCTGACCGGCGGCTCCGTCCGCTACATGCAGACCCACAAGCCCCCCTACCGCTTTGTGTACCCCGGCAAGGTGTACCGCAACGAGACGACGGACGCCCGCCACGAGCGCGCCTTTTTCCAGTATGAGGCGCTGATCGTGGACAAGGACTTCACCTTCGCCTCCGGCAAGGTGATGATCAAGAGCATCCTCAGCAAGGTGTTCGGCCGCGATGTTCCCGTGCGGATGCGGGCCGGCTTCTTCCCCTTCGTGGAGCCCGGCTTTGAGATCGATATGGGCTGTCTGGTCTGCGGCGGCAAGGGATGCAGCGTGTGCAAGCACGTGGGCTGGATCGAGGTCATGCCCGGCGGTACGCCCCACCCCAACGTCCTGAAGGCCGCAGGGCTGGACCCCGACGAGTACACCGGCTTCTATGTCAACATCGGTCTGGACCGACTGGTCATGATGCGCTACGGCGTGGACGATGTCCGCCTGTTCCACAGCGCCGACCTGCGGTTCCTTGAGCAATTCCATTGATGAGGGAGGGCTGCTGAAATGAAAGTATCACTGAACTGGCTCCGGGACTATGTGGAGCTGCCCCATGACATGGACCTGAAGCGTCTGGCCTATGATCTGACCATGTCCACCGTGGAGGTGGAGGACGCCACCGATCTGGGCGCGTCGTTCCACGACATGGTGGTGGGCGAGATCAGAGAGGTCCTGCCCCATCCCAACGCCGACAAGCTGCGCATCTGCCGCACCGACATCGGCGGCGGCACCGTCAAGGAGATCGTCTGCGGCGGCACCAACCTCCGCGACGGCATGAAGGTGGCCGTGGCGCTGCCCGGCTCCGTCTGCCGCTGGCACGGCGAGGGCGAGCCCGTGGAGATCCACGAGAGCAAGCTCCGCGGCGTGGACAGCTACGGCATGATCTGCGGCGCGGTGGAGATCGGCCTGGCCGACCTGTTCCCCGTGGAGGGAGAGGCCGTCATCCTCGACCTCAGCGACTTCGACGCCCCCGCCGGTACGCCGCTGGCGGACGCGCTGGATCTCAACGACATCATTCTGGAGATCGACAATAAATCCATGACCAACCGCCCCGACCTGTGGGGCCACTACGGCATCGCCCGGGAGCTGGCGGCGCTGTACCATCTGCCCATGAAAACGTTCCCCCACTTCGACCGGAACGTAGAGAATACCGCGGGCTTCCACGTCACCGTGGAGGATACGGAGCGCTGCCCCCGCTATCTGTCCGCTCAGATCGAGGGGCTCAGCGTCAAGGCCGCCCCCTATCAGATGCAGAGCCGCATCTGGCGCGTAGGCATGCGGCCTATCAACGCGCTGGTGGACATCACCAACTACGTGATGCTGGCCACGGGCCAGCCCACCCATGCCTTCGACTCCGACCACATCGCCGGTCACGTCATCGTGCGCCGCGCCGGCGAAGGCGAGAAGCTGCTGCTGCTCAACGGCAAGGAGCTGACGATGACCAGCGACGACCTGACCATCGCCGACGACGCCGGTGTGGTGGGTCTGGCCGGCGTCATGGGCGGCGCCAAGGACTCCATCCTCCCCACCACCAGCAAGGTCATTCTGGAGGTGGCCAACTTCCAGGCCGCCGGTATCCGCCGCACCGCCCTGCGGTACGACAACCGTACCGAGGCCTCCGCCCGCTACGAAAAGGCCATCGATCCCGAGCGCTGCGATCAGGCCTTCGATCTGTCCATGCAGCTGTTCCGGGAGCTGTATCCCGAGATGCAGGTGACGGGGCTGGCGGACCAGTACCCCGTGCCGCTGAAGAAGGCGGAGATCGACGTAGCCCTCAGCTGGCTGGAGCGCCGTCTGGGCAAGGTGCTGACGCCGGACGACGTGGCCGCGAAGCTGGAGCCGCTGGGCTTCCAGCTGTCCTTCGACGGCGACAACATGCACGTGGTGGTGCCCACGTGGCGCTCCACCGGCGACGTCAGCATCAAGGCGGACATCATGGAGGAGGTCGCCCGCATGTACGGCTACGAGAACTTCGAGGCCGAACCCATCACCACCTCCTTCGACGGCGCCATCAACCAGCTGGACAAGGATCTGGAGCGGCATATCAAGGAATATCTGGCCGTCCGCTGCGGCATGCAGGAGATCTTCAGCTATCCCTGGATGGAGGAGAGCTATGTCAACGCCATCCTCCAGAGCACCGACGGCATCCTGGCCCTGTCCACACCGCCGTCCCCCTCGGAGCGCTTCATCCGCGCCTCCCTGCTGCCCAACCTGTGCAGGGCGGTGGCCAAGAACGAGCGCTACTACGGCGATTTCGCCATCTTCGAGACGGCGCAGGTGTTCCGCGATGAGAACTACACCGCGCCCTACGATGAGCGCGAGAAGCTGCCCTCCCAGCGCAAGAACGTGGCGGGCGCCTTCGTGTCTGCCGGCAAGGATGTGACGGGCCTGTTCCGCCGTGCCAAGGGCGTGGTGGAGATGATGGCGCGCTACGTCCACATGGAGACGCTGACCTTCCGCCAGACGGAGAAGCCCGTGTGGGCCGACAACGTGGTCTGGCTGAACATCTACCGCGGTGACGAGAAGGTAGGCGACCTGGCCCTGCTGGCCAAGAAGGTGTCCATGGCCTGCGGCATCAAGAACCTGAACGTGATGCTGTTCCAGCTGGATCAGGACTCCCTGGTGCCCCTGAAGTCCCGCACCAACACCTTCACCCACCTGGCCGAGTATCCCATGACCGACTACGACATCTCCCTGCTGGTGGATGGTTCCGTCCAGTGGAAGGACGTGGCCCAGACCGTCCGCGGCATCAAGAGTGAGCTGCTCCACGGCGCGGCCTTCGTAGATGAGTACCGCGGCAAGCAGGTCCCGGCAGGCAAGAAGTCCCTGACGCTGCGCCTGGCCATCGGCTCCAAGGATAAGACCCTGACCTCCGCCGAGATCGAGGAGGTCGCCTCCGGCGTGCTCAACAAGATCGCCAAGCGCTTCGGTGCGGAGCTGCGCCGCTGATCCCGCGCAGATTTCCCCCTGTACCGCGCACTTTTTCCCCTTTACAGTTCCGGGAAAAGAGCGTATACTAAAAGCGATATTGAGAAAATGAGAAAGGCGGTGCCCACATGGACGAATTTACCCGTAAGTTCAACGCGGCAGAGGATAAGGAGCAGCAGGTACACCACATCCTCACCTCCGTCTACGAATCACTCAAGGAGAAGGGCTATGATCCCATCAATCAAATCGTGGGCTACATTCTCTCCGAGGATCCTACCTACATCACCAACCACAACTCCGCCCGGTCCCTGATCTGCAAGATCGACCGGGACGAGCTGCTGCAGGTCCTGGTGAAGAGCTATCTGGAGCTGTAAGCGTACCGCTGTAAGGGGCTGCCGTGCAGAAGCGCGGCAGCCCCTTTTTCCTTTGCGGCACAAAGTCCCATATTTTTCCTGCCGCGCCTGCGTTGACAGCCCCGTCCAAATGTGTTACAATTTGGTTACAAAAATTTTCGGAGGTATCATCATGGCTGAAAACAAAAAGCCCGAAGGGCTTGTCTATAAGAACCACCCCCTGCGCCGCGTAGACAATTTCATCTACTACGGCAGCATGGCAGACAAGTACATCGTCCTCCTGCAAATTCTCGACACCGTCAAGGAGCAGGACATGGACGTGGCCAAGCGTGTATCCGTCCAGCTTCAGCTGACCGACCCGGACCTCAAGTCCCGGGACCGCGTGGTCAAGAAATCCGAGAAGGACAGCCTCTATGCCGCCATGGATGTGGGCTGCATCTGGCTGGAGCGTGCCCTCGCCGGCAAGCTGTAAGCCATGAAGCGTATTTTTTCCGCACTGGCAGTGGCTCTGGCCACGCTGTTGGTCATCGGCGGTGACGCGGTGGTCAACTTCGGCGGTGCCGCCGCCAGCATGACCGACGCCGCCCCCGCCGTGCCCCTGACCGTTGCCTCCGTCTCCGCCCTGCCCACCGACACCACTGAGCCCTCTCCCGAGACAGCACTGTTCTCCGGCCTGCTGGGCGCAGCGGCGCTGACGGCCCATCCCGGCGGCGAGACCGCCGAGGATGCCCTGCTCAACAACGAGGACGCCACCAAGGCTGCTGCCGCACAGGCCGCCGAGGAAGAACCGCCCCAGGAGACGCCCGAGGCCGACGAGGCGCCCGTCTCCACCGCCGTTCAGGCACTGGGCGTGATCTCCGGCACCGGCGTCCGTATGCGCAGCGGCGCAGGCACCGGCTATGACATCCTCAAGACCCTGGACAAGGGCGCCGTTATCGAGCTCACCGCCCAGGAGGGTGACTGGTACCGTATCTCCTTCGACGGCAAGCGCGGCTATGTGGCTGCCCAGTATGTCACCCGCTACGACACCGCCTCCGGCCTTAACGGCGCCGGACGTGTCACCGCGGACGTGCTGAACATCCGTACCGCCGCCAAAAGCGGCAGCACCTCTCTAGGCACCGTATCTCAGGGCACGGTCATTGCCGTCACCGGCATTGAGTCCGGCGGCTGGTTCGCCGTTACCTACAACGGCATCAGCGGCTACGTGGCCTCGCAGTACGTGCTGATCTGCCCCACCTCCGCCCTGACCGGCACGGCGGACAAGCCCGCCGAGAATACAACGACCGAAGGGTCTCCCGCCGAAGCACCTGCCGAGACCCCGGCAACGCCGGCCGCCTCCGCCTCCGGCAGCAGCATCGTCTCCATCGCCCAGCAGTATCTGGGCGTGCCCTACGTCTACGGCGGTTCCTCTGCCAGCGGCTTCGACTGCTCCGGCTTCACCATGTATGTCTTCGCCCAGGTGGGCATCAAGCTGCCCCACGGCGCCACCAGCCAGCTCAGCTACGGCACCGAGGTCTCCCGCAGCGATCTGCAGCCCGGCGATCTGGTATTCTTCCAGGACTACGGCTATACCGCCTCCCATGTGGGCATCTATATCGGCGGCGACCAGTTCATCCACGCCTCGTCCTCCTACTACAACGGGCACTGCGTGGTGATCACCTCCCTGTCCGAGACGTACTACAACAACCACTACCTCACCGCGCGGCGGCACTGATGCAGACAAAACACCCACGGCTTCAGCCGTGGGTGTTCTTTTTTACAGCGCCGCCCGTTCCGAAAGCGGGCTGCATATAGTGTTCTGCAATGGACCTGTATACCGCGCCGAAGCCGCATCGCGTCACTCCGCGCTGCCGTCCGCGCTTTCGCCCTCTGCCGCCTTCTGCGCCGCGGCGATATTCACATACAGCTCCTCCGGCTTGTGGGGATGCAGCTTGATGTTGTACAGCAGCATGAACGCCGACACCAGCACCATCACCAGGCTCAGCGCCTGGCTGACGCGGATGGGCTCGCCGCCGATGGTCCAGTTGAACAGGTACAGGCTGTCGGTCCGCAGCCCCTCGACCCAGAACCGTCCGATACCGTACCACAGGAAGTAGAACCAGGTGTTCTCACCGTCAAAGCGGCGTCCCTTCGCCACGATAAAGACAATCAGCAGCAGCCCCACTACGTTCCACAGGCTCTCGTACAGGAATGTAGGATGCACCTCCACCAGCGTCCCCGCGGTGGTGGTCAGCTGCATCCGCCACGGCAGCGTCGTCTCCGCGCCGAAGGCCTCCCGGTTCATGAAGTTGCCCCAACGCCCGATGGCCTGCCCGATCAGCAGCCCCATCACGATCAGGTCGGTCAGCGCCCCCAGCTTGAAGCCCCGCTTTTTGCTGAGCACGAAGCACACCAGCACCGCCGCGATCACGCCGCCGTAGATAGCCAGCCCGCCGTCCCATATAGCCACGGACTCCGCCCAGTCAAAGGAACCATCCGCTTTTTTGAACCGGTCCAGATAAAACAGCACATAGTACAGCCGCGCCCCCACGATAGCCAGGGGAATGCCCCACAGCACGCCGTCCATCAAGTTATCCTCGGTGATTCCGTACTTCTCCTTCTGCTTCATGCAGAACCACAGCGCCAGCAGCACGCCCAGCGCGATGATGATTCCGTACCAATAAATGGCCTTTCCTCCGATATGGAAGGCTACGGACGAGCCGGTAAAGGCCCAGTCCCCGAAAAGCCCCGGAAACCGGATGGGGCTGTCCGCCATGATCCTCACGTTCATGTTATCCCTCCTTGGGCGCGATCACCGACAGCGCCATGTGCGCCCGCGTGAAGTTCTCCCGCAGGAACGCGCGCACATCCTCCGCGGTGATGTCATCGTATATCTCCGGGAAGCGGTACGGGTCATACCCCTGGAACCGCCCCTCCGCCATGGACACAGCGATGGACTCAAAGGCGTTCAGCTCCCGCAGCGCCGCGCCGAAGTTGGCGTTGACGATCCGCTTGTAATAGTCGCCGTCCACACCCTCCGCCGCCAGCCGCTGCGCCTCGTCCAGAATGGCCTCCGCCACGGCCTTCGGGTCCTTGCTGTCGCCGCCGGCATAGGCATAGGCCGCGCCGGGCAGCAGGTCGAACGCCGCGCCGAAGGAGCCGTTGATCAGCCCCTGGCTGTACAGCCGCGCATACAGCGGGCTGGACTCGCCCATGAGCACGTCACAAGCCAGCTCGCCGATGGCGGCAAACCGGTGCTGCGCCTCCCCTCCGTGCTGGGGCGGGCACTTGAAGCCTACCAGGAACGTGGGCATGGCCACCTCCATCTGTGCCTCGGCATAGCCGCAGGCAGCGTCGGTACTCTCCTCCGCGCCATAGTCGCGCCGGATGATCGCCCCGCTCTCCGCCGGCAGCACCCGCTTTGCCGTGGCCAGCACCGTCTCGGGGTCCACATCGCCTACCACCACCAGGCACATATTTGCCGGGGTGTAGAACGCCTTGTGGCAGTCATACAGCGTCTGCGCCGTGATATGGCTGATGCTCTCCACGCTGCCGGCCACCGGCGTCCGCGCGGGACTGCTGCGGTACAGCGCCTGCATCATCTGCTTGTACACCTGCCACTCGGGGTTGTCCTCGATCATGCCGATCTCCTGGCCGATGATGCCCTGTTCCTTCTCCACGCTCTCATCGGTGAAATAGGGCACAGACACGAAGGACAGCAGTATCTCCAGATTTTCGTAAAACTTCTCCGTAGAGTCAAAATAGTAGCACGTAATGGCGTTGGAGGTGAAAGCGTTGGGCTCCGCGCCGTTTTTCGCCAGCTCCTGCAGGGCGTTGCCGTCCTTCGTGTCGAACATCTTGTGCTCCAGATAGTGGGCGATGCCCGCCGGAGTGTCCTGCCACTGTCCGTTCAGCTCAAAGCGCATATCCATGCCGCCGTAACGGGTGGCAAACAGCGCGTACTTTCGGGAAAAGCCCTGCTTCGGCACGATGCACACCGGCAGTCCGTTGTCCAGCGTCTCCCATATCACTTCCTCGCCGATGCGGGG
>ENA-ORIC01002133-ORIC01002133.1-human-gut-metagenome-genome-assembly--contig:-NODE-2133-length-16884-cov-2.717201_pt1 | contig 16884 bp, 16 predicted proteins | sample MGYA00243023_ERZ508732 | MGnify/ENA primary metagenome ERZ508732 (study PRJEB26277, sample SAMN04329767) | human gut metagenome | biome: human-associated habitat | host: Homo sapiens | place: USA...
TCCGCGGCATGTGGCATAAGATAGGTCGCATTGCTCAAGCTCGCCAGATGGACGCGGTTGCACGCTGTTGGATCGAGGCCGCGAATGCCCTCGGCGGCAAAGAAGGTGCGAAAGCGCTCGAGCACCGTTTCGTCCTTCGTCAGCTCCCCGCGGTCAAAGCGCTCCCATGTTGCGTTGTTGATGATCTCAAAGCGATCAAAAAGCGTCTGCGAAAAGGGCAGGCCCAAGGCGTCGCACACGGCACGAAAGGCATGGATATTGGCCTCGTCGAAGTCAAAGAGCGTGTTGTCGGCGTCGAAGAGCAGATAGGGATAACGTGTCATAGACGGGTCTCCTTTGATTTTTTGCCATGATACCACACTCTTTTGCGTTTCGCAATCAAATTTCCCCCGCCGTGCGCATAGAGTAAGAGGAATGGAAAGGGGGACGCCTATGGAAAAAACGATCGCCGTGCTCGGCGGGGACCGGCGCATGGCGCTGCTCGCGCGTCTGCTCGCGGAGGACGGCCATCCGGTGCAGACATGGGGACTCGCCGCCTTCGGCATGGAGGACACGGCGTTGGAGGAAGCGGCGCAAGCCGACCGCGTCGTGCTGCCCGTGCCGCTCTCGCGCGGGAAAAATCTCAACTGCACCGCCGCGGCGCTGCCGCTGTGCGGATTGTTCGCGCTGCTGCGTCCGGAGCAGCGCCTCTACGCCGGCGGCGTGAAGGCCGCCGACCGCGAGGCCGCGGCGGAATTTGGCCTGACGCTGACCGACTACCTCTCGCGCGAGGAGCTGGCGGTGCGCAACGGCGTGCCGACGGCGGAGGGCGCCATCGAGGCGGCGATGGCCGCGACGGACGTGACGCTCTGCGGCACGCCGTGTCTGGTCATCGGCTTCGGGCGCATCGGCAAGCTGCTCGCCCACCGTCTGCGGGGGCTGGGCGCGGAGGTCACGGTCAGCGCACGGCGGCTGGACGATCTCGCGTGGATCGACGCCTTCGGCTACCGCGGTCTCCGCACGAACCGTCTCGCCGGACGGCTCGGGAGCTTCCGCATCGTCTTCAACACCGTGCCGCACATCGTGCTCACGGAGGAGCTACTGCGCGAACTGCCGCGCGAGTGCGTGCTGCTCGAGTTGGCATCACAGCCCGGCTTCGACCGTGCGGCAGCGGAGGCGCGCGGGCTGAAGTGCATCGCTGCGCCGGGACTTCCCGGCAGGGCCGCGCCAGAGACCGCAGCGCGCGCCATCAAGCTGACCTTGGAAAAAATATGGGAGGAAGAAGCATGAGAACCGAACGCATCGGATTTGCCCTCTGCGGCTCATTCTGCAATCACCCGAAAATTTTGATGCTCTTTGAGGAAATGGCAGAGAGCTTTGAGCTGGTCCCCATTCTCTCCGAAAACACGGCGCGGTACGACACCCGCTTCGGGCTGGCCGACGATCTCATCGCGCGCGTGGAGCGCGCGGCGGGGCGTCCCGCCATCCGCACCATCGTGGAGGCCGAGCCGTTCGGCCCGCAAAACCTGGCCGATGTCCTCGTCATCGCGCCCTGTACGGGCAACACCCTTGCCAAGCTCGCCCACGGCATCACGGACGGCGCGGTGACGATGGCGGCGAAGGGGCACCTGCGCAATGGCAAGCCCGTTGTGCTTGCCATTGCGACGAATGACGGCTTATCCGCGAGCGCGCCGAACATCGCGGCGCTGCTGAACCGCAAGAACTACTATTTTGTCCCCTTCGGGCAGGACAACGCCGAGGCGAAGCCCACGTCGCTGATCGCGGACTTTCGCAAAATTATCCCGACGGCCGAGGCGGCGCTGGAGGGAAGACAAATTCAGCCGATTTTGCTGTGAAACGAAAAAAGGCAGGAATTTCCTGCCTTTTTTGCGATGTAACAATAAACTTGCGCGCGATTTTTGTCAATGCTCGCTGAACTTGCTTGAAAAATCCCCCTCGCTTCTTTATACTTTGCCATAGAGAGAAGAGAGGAGGGAGCGCGAATGGACGAAGACCTGCGCGAGACAACAGAGCTTCCGGAGAGCGGAGGGACTGCGCCGAACGAAGAGAATGAGCCCGAGACGAAGAGCATCCGCTTTGTGCCCAGCGCCTATGACCCGCGCGGCATCGAGCAGTGGCTTTCTGAGCGCGCGGCGGAGGGGAAGCTCCTGCTCCGCTACGACGATTTTGTGATCGGCGAGCCGCGCGACTGCCGCTATCACCTGGAACCCGCCGCGGACGATGACGACCCCGACGAGCTGTTGCGCGAAAAGCGCGCCCGCCTGGGCTGGGAGTACGTCTGCCGGACGAAGGACGGCATCTTCTATATCTGGCGCGGTGACAGAACTGCGCACGTCCCCACGCCGAAGGACTGTACGGACTCCTATGGCTACCGCAGACTGTGCAAAAAGCTGCGCCGCAGCTATTTCCTGCCGATGATCTTCCTGGTGGTGGACATCTGGCTCGTCTATTTCCTTTTTAGTGCCTTGAGTCTCCCGGTGATGTCGTTCCTCACGATGGAAAAGAGCGAGGTCATTCAGTTTGTGTCCATTATCTTAGGCAGTATCCTCGGTATCCTGAGCGAGGCAAAGGAGAGAAACGAGATGTGGACGCTCAAGCGCGCGATGGAGGCGTGCGAGCGCGTGGAGAAGATGCCGCGCAACCGCTGGGCGAAAGCGAACCGCGCGCTTACGATCATTGCCGGTGTATTGGCGCTCGCGCTGATTTTCTGGCGAGTGGACGATACGGCCTACGGCGACAGCTATGACGAGCCGCCGCTGCCGTATATCGGGACCGAGATGCTCGGCGGCGAAAGGGGATCGGACTGGTATGGTGTGCGCGATCTCTCGACGCTGCTCGGCGGGCACGTGTACTCTGTCGGCGAAACGCCGTATGCGGGAACGATCGACACTTGGATGCAGTACAGCACGGAGCTTGACTTCTACGCCCCGCGTATCTCTGTGCTGGCAACGCCCTTGACACATGAACTGCGCGAATATTTCATGGAAGACAGTGCGCAGACGCTTTCGATTGACGGCTTTGACGAGGCGTACTACGCAGAATTTATCAAACCAAATACCCAGCTTCCCAATGAACCGGACGAAGTCCACCAGTTTCTTATCCTGCGCCGCGGGGGAGAGGTGCTTTACTTCCGCACCGAGGCGCCCGACAGCCTGCGCGAGCATCTGGACGAATTTGCAGACATCTTTAATCAGTACAGCGAATTAGCATAAAAAGAAGTGCGTTCCTAACGGGAACGCACTTCTTTTTTGCTATCTTGTCACTGCTCTAACTTTTTGAGCTCGTCGAGCTGGCCCTCCAGCGTGGTGAACGCCTCGGGCAGCTGTGCGACGGCAGCGTCCGCGCGCTTGAGCTCGTTCGACACGCTCTCGCAAGTCGCGCCGAGCGTCGAGAGCACCTGCTCGCAGTGCCCTCTGCATGCCGCAATCATTGCCTGCAAACGCTCCCGCGTGGCGGCGTCGAGCGCGTCGGCGCGCTCACGGGCGGAGAGCTCAATGTCGGCGATGTGCGCCTTGACGCGGCCGTATTCCTCGACCTGCGGGCGGAGCTCGTCAAGCTCGCTTAAAAGGCGCTTGCGCTCCTGCTCGGCGGCGGAAAGGCGTTCGGCGTGCTGCGCTTCCAGCTCGGCGATGCGCTGCTCGGCAGCCTCCTCGTTGGCTTTCAGCTGGCGGTCGCAGTCGGCCTTGGCGCTCGCGAGCTTCTGCGCGCCCTCTTCGATCTGCGCGCGCAGCTCGGAGATCGTCTCCTGCGCGGCGGTCAGACCCTTTTTGAGCGCGTCCTGCGCGCTGGACGCGGTCGAATAGGACTCGGCAAACTTGTCGCGCTCACGCTCGGCGGCGGCGAGCTTGTCGCGCAGCTCTGCATTCTCGCGGCAGAGGCCGTCGCTCTCCTGCTCGAGCGCTTCGATCTGCTGCTTGCTCTCGAGCGAGGTTTTTTCGATATAACGGATGACGTCATCGCGGTTGAAGCCGCCGAAGACGGAGCTCTTGAAGGTATTTTCCATGTTTCTCCCACCTTTTCCTTTGTCAAAGTTATGGTAACACAAACCCGCCGCGATGACAAGGAAAAAAGCGCGACCTCTTAAGGCCGCGCTTTTACGGTTTTATCGGAGAGGGAAGGAAAAGCTCTTGCCCTTCTTGGTGAAAGTAAAGCTCTCCTGCTCTTCGCCGCCGGCTTTGGTGCAGCGCACGCGCTCGGCGCTCACGCTGCCGCTGATGTTGCCGCAGGTGACGCTGTCGCTTGCGCGGACGTTGCCCTTGACCTCGCCGCAGCGGACGCTGTCGTTTGCGGACACGTCGCCGCCGACATTGCCGCAGGTGACGCTGTCGCTCGCGCGGACATTGCCCTGCACGTCGCCGGTGCAGTGCACACTGTCGCCCGCCTGCACATTGCCGCCGACATTGCCGCAGGTCACGTCATCGCCCGCGGTCACGTCGCCGCCAACGTCGGTGCAGGTCACGCTGTCACCGGCTCTGACGCTGCCGGAGATCGTCGAATCGGTGCAGACGACGGAAAAATCGCTGTAAATATCCTGCGCCGTGCCGGAAAAGTGCAGCTCGACGGTTTTACGGATCTCGTCGTATTTGTCGTGGCGGAACAGGCTACCCTGTTTCGGCTGGAGCAGCCGGTGCCCCTGGAAGAGCACGGCGTGGATGGCGTCGTCATCCTCCCACGGCAGCTCTGCCGCGATGGGTAAAATCTGGCTGTCCGCTTCTGCTTTTTGGGCGGTTTTTGCCATGCTTTCGCGTCCAAAGAGCTCGTCGAGGCTGAGCTCCAGCGTGTCGGCCAGCAGCGGCAAAAGCTGCAGGTCGGGGCAGCAGACATCGCCCTCCCACTTTGACACGGCCTGATTGCTCACACCGAGCTTGTTTGCCAGCGCCTCCTGTGTCAGTCCTTTTTCTTTACGGCGGCGCAGAATGCGCGCGCCCATTGTCGATTCTTCCAAGTTGTCTATCCTCCTGCACTGCATTATAATAGTAAAGTGAGCGTTGGAAACGCGATGAGCGGGTGTCCCGCGTCGAACGGGAAGTCAGGCGCCGACGTTTCCCTCATATTCAGGCAGCACATCGCGTGCAAACGCCTGATCGCCGATCGTAACATGTTGGTCCTTCCTTGCCCCGTGCTGCAGCCGCGGCTTTGAATCACCGGTTATGGACTCAGTATAGGGGGCATGGGGAGGATTGACAATGGCGCGGTGGTTGAATCGGGGAAAATCCTTTCCAACCGTCGGTTGGAAAATGAAATTTTCCCTGATTTTTCAAGAAAAACTCAGTGCCGGATGACGGTGATCTCGCCCATATCCTTGGTGTAGTCGACCACATGCTGGAGGAAAAGCTGCGTGATCGTGGAGGGGAGAAAGCCCTTTTTCACGGCGATGCCGATCTCGCGCGACTGCTTGACGTTGAGCGGCAGCGTGGCGACGCGGTAGCGTCCGGGCTTGATGAGCAGGCTGTGCACGATGCTGATGCCAAGTCCCGCCTCGACCATGGACAAGAGCGCGAAGTCGCTCGTCGTGTCATAGGTGACCTCGGGATGGATGTTGTAATGGTCGAGCAGACGGTTGAATTCGTAGTCTTCGATCTCCATCAGGCGCACGAAGTTCTCGTGCGGCAGCTGCTCGAGCGGGAAGACGGACGCGTCCGCCATTGGGTGATCCTTTGGGAGAATGGCGACCATCGTGTCGTGCAGGATGGTCGTCGTCTCAAAGTCGTTGGAGGCGGGGATGGCAAGAAAGCCGCAGTCGATCGCGCCGCGGCGCAGCCATTCGGAAATTTCATAATACTCGCCAGTCATCAGCTGGATCTGAATGTTGGGGTACGTCTGGTGGAAGTCCTTCAGAATTTCCGGCAGCAGGCTGATGGCAAGGCTTGTAAAGCACCCGAGGCGCAGCGTGCCGGACTGCACGCCATGCAGCTCGGACACGGCAAAGTTGAGGTCCTCATAGTCCTTGACGATCTCGCGGATCGTGGGCAGGAGCACCATGCCGTCGGAGGAGATCTCGATGCCGGAGTGGTTGCGCGTTAAGAGCTTGACCTGCCAGTCCTGCTCAAGATCGGAGATCATCTTGCTCACGGCGGACTGTGTATAGCCCAATTCGTTCGCCGCCTGAGTGATGCTGCCTATCTCCACAGTGCGGAGATAGGCAATATATTTACGAATACTCATTATAAATGCCCTCAATAATCAACAATACCTCAAAGATTCCATTTTGGAATGCGCATATAAAAATATATTCGCTTTTCAAAACTGCTTTTGGATTATACAATATCAACAAAGAAAATTCAATGCCTACACACGGGATTTTCCAAGCAGTACAAAATTGTCAGACAAAATGTCGAATCAACAAGGAGGAAAACAGACATGATCCATTATTCCTGCATCGGTGCTACCGGTTATGTTTGCGGCGAAGTGCTCCGCATGATGGTCAACCACCACGAGGGAGAGCTTGTCAACGTGCTCGATACCTACGGTGTCGGCGATGCCATCTCTACGCATCATCCCGCTCTGCGCGGCTTCTATGATCAGGTCATCATGGACCTCACGGAGGAGAACGTCCGCGAGACCGCGAAGAAGAGCGATGTTATCATGATCCAGGTCCCCTCTGGCGACGTGGCCAAGTGGGCGGAGATCGTGCTCGCTGAGGACTGCGCCATCATCGATATCGGCGCTGACATCCGCTTCCGCGATGTCGACGTCTGGGAGAAGTGGTACGGCCAGAAGCACCCCGACGCTAAGATGACCCACGACGCTGTTTACTGCATCCCTGAGGTCATGCGCGACCTTGCCAAGGGCAAGAAGCTCATCGCCAACCCCGGCTGCTATCCCACTGCTTCCACCCTCGGCCTCCAGCCCATGCTCAAGGCCGGTCACATCGTTGACAACACCATCGTCATCGACGCCAAGAGCGGCTACACCGGCGCAGGCCGCAGTCCCGCCCTCAACAAGCTCCTCACTGAGGCGGAGAACAACTTCTGCGCTTACGCCCTCGGCGGCGGCCACCGCCACACGCCCGAGATCGAGCAGAACATCGCCTACATCACCGGCAAGGATCTGATGAAGCCCGAGACCTGGCAGTACATCAACTTCCAGCCGCACCTCCTGCCCCAGGTCCGCGGTATCGAGGTCACCATCTACGCCACCTGCGACAGAGACTTCACCAACGAGGAAGTTTACGAGCTCTACAAGGACTTCTACAAGAATGAGCCCTTCGTCAAGGTCTTCCCGGCGAGCCTGCCCGTTCAGACCAAGTGGGTCTACGGCACGAACTTCTGCGAGATGACCCCGACCTTCGACGCGCGTACCCACCGCCTGATCGTCTCCTCCGTGATCGACAACATCGGCAAGGGCGCAGCCGGCCAGGCCATCCAGAACATGAACCTCATCATGGGCCTGCCCGAGACCACCGGCCTCATGATGCCCCCGATGTATCCGTAATTTTCGGTTCGACGAGTTTCGACCCGATTTAGGCAAGAATGCTGTTAAACTAACGTTAAGAGAGGAGATCCCCCCACATGTCCAATCTGAAAAAGATCGAGGGCGGCGTTACCACGCCGCAGGGCTTCACCGCCGGCGCGGTCTACACCGCCATCAAAAAGCGCGAGAACAAGAAGCCCGACGTCGCTGTTCTCTACTCCGACCTGCCCTGCTCCTGCGCGGCCTGCTTCACCACGAACAAGTTCTGCGCAGCTCCGGTCATCCTTGACCGCGAGATCCTGAAAAAGGGCAAGGCCCGCGCCGTCGTCATCAACTCCGGCAACGCCAACGCCGCCACCGGCAAGCAGGGCATCGAAGACGCCCGCACCGTTGAGCGCGAGGCGGAAAAGCTGCTCGGCCTCGGCGAGGACGAAGTGTTCGTCTGCTCCACCGGCGTCATCGGCCAGAGACTTCCGGTCGACAAGGTGCTGCAGGGCATCCGCGAGATCATTCCCGCCAAGCTCGCCAAGGAGAACGGCTCCGAGGCTGCCTACGCCATCATGACCACCGATACCGTCCGCAAGGAGTGCGCCTATGAGCTGCAGCTCTCCACCGGCACCGTGAAGATCGGCGCGATGGCCAAGGGCTCTGGCATGATCCACCCCAATATGGCGACGATGCTCGTCTACGTGACGACCGACGCCAAGGCGGATCCCGCAGACCTGCAGAAGATGCTCTCCGCGGCTGTGGATAAGAGCTTCAACATGTGCACCGTCGACGGCGACACCTCCACGAACGACTCGATCTTCCTGCTCGCCAACGGCGCTTCCGGCGTTGAGATCAAGACCGAAGAAGACAAGAAGGCGATGGCTGACCTCGTGCTCGCCATCTGCACCGATATGGCCCGCCGCGTCGCTTCCGACGGTGAAGGCGCGACCCACCTCATCGAGGTCGAGGCCTACGGCCTGCCCACCGAGCACGACGCGCGCCTGGTCGCCAAGTCCATCGCGGGCTCCATGCTCTTCAAGGCTGCCGTCTTCGGCCGCGACGCCAACTGGGGCCGCATCATGGCCGCTGCCGGTTACTCGGGCGCTGACGTTGACCCGACCCGTGCCGACTGCATCATCAAGAGCGCTGCCGGCGAAGTGCAGGTCATGAAGGACGGCTTCGGCGCGGACTTCAGCGAAGAGCTCGCCAAGAAGGTCCTCACCGAGCATGACATTACCGTCATCGTCCGCTTCTATCAGGGCGACGGCGAGGCCAAGGCCTGGGGCTGTGACCTCACTTACGATTACGTCAAGATCAACGGCGACTACCGCACCTAATTTTTGAAGGAGGCTCCACCATGAGCGATATCGCAAACAAGGTCGAAACTCTGATGGAGGCAATGCCTTACCTTCAGAAGTATCAGGGTAAGATCATCGTCATCAAGTACGGCGGCAACGCCATGATCAACGAAGAGCTCAAGGACGCCGTCATGCACGACGTGGTGCTGCTCAAGCTCCTCGGCATGAAGCCCGTGCTCAGCCACGGCGGCGGCCCCGGCATCAACAAGATGCTCGAAAAGCTCGACATCCCCGTCGAGTTCATCGAGGGCCTGCGCTACACCTCCGCCGACATCATGCGTGTTGTCGAGATGGTGCTCGTCGGCCAGGTGAACACCGAGCTCGTCGGCTTTATCAACAAGCTCGGCGGCAAGGCGGTCGGCCTTTCCGGCGTCAGCGGTGACATCTATCACTGCCACCAGCGCGACGAGGTCCACGGCTACGTGGGCGACATCGACTATGTCGATCCCAAGCCCATCTTCGCCATGCTCGACGCGGGTTACATCCCCGTCATCGCCCCCGTTGGCACCGACGGTCAGGGCCACACCTTCAACATCAACGGCGATACCGCCGCGGGCAAGCTCGCTTCCGCGCTGGGCGCTGAAAAGCTCGTGATCCTCACCGATATCGAGGGCCTGTGCAACGACATCAAGATCCGCGACGTCATCAGCTATCTGAACATCGAGGATGTCAAGGCGCTCAAGGACAAGGGCACGATCGCCGGCGGCATGATCCCGAAGGTCGACTGCTGCGTGCAGGCCATCGAAGAGGGCGTGACGAGCGTCAACATTATCGACGGCCGCAAGCCGCACTCCGTGCTCTACGAGGCCTTCACGAACGAGGGCACCGGCACGACGATCGGCACCGCACAGCCGAGCGTCGGCATCAAATGGTAAAACATACACCCAACTTTTATTATAGGAGGACATAATAATGATCGAAAAGTTCAAGACCAACGCCGAAGTCATCGAGAACGGCGACAAGTATCTCTATGGCAACCACGTCCGTATGCCCCTTTCCATCGAGCGCGGCGAAGGCGCTTACGTCTTCGATAAGGACGGCAACAAGTACCTCGATTTCATCGGCGGTATCGCTGTCAACGGTCTCGGTCACTGCCATCCCGCGATCGTGAAGTGCCTCGAAGAGCGCGCCCACACGATCCTGCACTGCTCCAACTACTTCTACAATGAGCCCGCCGTCCAGACCGCGAAGCTCATCGTCGAGAACAGCTGCTTCGACAAGGTGCTGTTCGCCAACTCCGGCGCTGAGGCCAACGAAGGCCAGATCAAGCTCGCCCGCAAGTACGCCAAGGATCACGGCCATCCCGAGCGCTTCGTCGTCATCACGATGAAGAACTCCTTCCACGGCCGCACCCTCGCGACCTGCACGGCCACCGGCCAGTATGCGGTGCACCGCTACTTCGAGCCCCTGCCCTCCGGCTTCCGCTATGCTGAGTTCAACAACCTCCAGTCCGTCAAGGACATCATGGACGAGTACGTCTGCGCCATCCTGACCGAGCCTGTCCAGGGCGAGGGCGGCGTGCGTCCCGCTTCCCAGGAATTCCTGCAGGGCCTGCGTGACCTGTGCGACGAGAAGGGCATCCTCCTCATGTTCGACGAGGTCCAGGTCGGCTCCGGCCGCACCGGCAAGCTCTTCGCGCATCAGAACTACGGCGTGGAGCCCGATACCTGCTCCATGGCCAAGGCGCTCGGCTCCGGCGTGCCCATTGGCGCTGTCTGCGCCCGTGGCGAGGCTGCCAAGACCCTGACGCCCGGCACCCACGGCTCCACCTTCGCCGGCGGTCCTCTCGCCTGCGCGCTCGCTGCCACCACGCTCGACGTGATGATCAACGACGGCGTCATCGAGAACTCCCGCAAGATGGGCGAGTATTTCCGCAAGCAGGCCCACGAGATCATCGAGAAGAACCATCCCGAGACGGTCAACGAGATCCGCGGCCTCGGCCTGATCGACGGCATCCAGCTCAACAAGCCCTCCGGCCAGCCCGTCGTCGACCTGTGCTTCAAGGACAGCAACGTCCTGATCAACAACACCAACGGCAACGTCCTGCGCTTTGTCCCGCCGCTGATCGTCAATGAAGAGGAGATCGACATTGTCATCAAGGCTGTTGATGAGGCCATGACCAAGCTCGGCTGGTAATTATCTCGGATACTACCTCGCGTTTCTTGCCTGCGAGGCCGGCGGCACGGGTTCCCTTCCCGTGCCATGCCGGAAGTATACATGACCTCATCCCCGGCCTGCCGATGGGGGATCGGCGGGCCGGGGAGAGAGGTATTTTCTGCATTTTACATGCAGCATTTCACCCCTTGTGTTGTGCCAGTGTAAAATCCAAAAGGAGGAGTGCGATCCAAAACCTGCATCGGTAGATACCACGAGAATTGAAGAAGGAAAGAGCATTACCGTAAAACTGCGTTCACCATTCAAAAACACTTGCTATCGCTATGGAATCATGCTAAAATGAATGCATAGATATCCATACAAATAGCGAAGCGACCCCCAAAATTTCGAAAGGTTGGTAACACTATGAGTAAGGAAAAAAGAATGCCCAAACTGTGGGAAGCCCTGTTGACGCTGGCAATCCTGATCGCGGCACTCGCGGTCGGTATCATCATCTTCGGTGTTGACCCGCACGTTCCTATGTTTGTCGGCGTAATGGCTGCCGCAATCATGGCACTGCATCTCGGCTACAAGTGGGATGAAGTTGAAAAGTCCATGATGGACGGCATCTACAAAGCATTGCAGTCCATCTGCATCCTGATCATCGTCGGTATCCTGATCGGCGTGTGGATCAACGCGGGCGTTGTGCCTACGATGATCTATTACGGCCTGAAAGTCCTCAAGCCCGCGATCTTCTTCATCGCGTGCGTTCTCATTTGCTCCATCACCTCTCTTGCCACCGGTACGTCCTGGGGCACGATGGGTACGATGGGCGTTGCCCTGATGGGCATTGGCTTCGGCCTTGGCATGAGCCCCGGCATGACCGCCGGCGCGGTCCTCTCCGGCGCCTACTTCGGCGATAAGATGAGCCCGCTGTCCGATACGACGAACCTCGCTCCCGCCATGGCCGGTACGGACGTTATCACCCACGTCAAGGCCATGATGCTGCCCACCGGCATCACCTACGCCATCACCCTGATCTTCTTCGGCGTTCTCGGTGTGATGCAGTATCACGGCGGCGATGCGGATATGTCCCGCGTGATCGAGTTCTCCAACGCGCTGAACGCCGCGGAGGGCGGTATCTTCAACATCAACCCGTTGCTGCTCCTGCCTCCGGTCGTCGTTATCGTGGCAGTTGCCCTGAAGGTTCCCGCGATCCCCGGCATCACCCTCGGCATTGTTGCCGGTGTCATCCTGGGCCTCATCTTCCAGCCCGGTGCCTGCACGCTCGGAACCATCTTCGATTATGGTAAGAACGGCTACTACTTCTCCGACGAAGCGCTCGCCATGTTCGAAGCCAGTCTTTCTCCCGAAACGAGCTACACCATGACAAGACTCCTGGAAAGCGGCGGTATCATGGGTATGATGTCCTCCGTCTCCATGACGATCATCGCCATGATGTTCGGCGGTATCATGGAGGAGACCCACCAGCTCGAGGTCATCGTCAACGCCCTCAAGAAGTTTGCCAAGGGCCCTGCGGCTCTCGTTGGCCTGACCGAAGTGACCTGCGTTCTCTCCAACGCCACCATGCCCGAGCAGTACATCTCCATCGTGGTTCCCGGCCGTATGTATGCCGAGGAGTATCACAAGATGGGCGTGCACCCGGCAGTTCTGTCCTCTGCCCTTGAAGGTGCCGGTACCGTTACCTCCGCTCTGATCCCCTGGAACACCTGCGGTGTGTTCATTAAGGACACCCTGAACATCGCTCCTTGGGGCGCCGGCGGTTACGGTCCCTGGGCCATCTTCAACTGGCTGATGCCCATCATCAACTGGCTGTGCGTGCTGATCGGCTGGACGCTCAAGGATCTTGCGGGCAAGCCCTTCAAGAAGAGCAAGAAAGTCGCGCAGTAAATCAGTTAGCGACCCAACAGAAAGCTCCCTACCTAAAGGAATTAAAAAATCATGACAATGAATCGGAATCAATATCCCTGTGTGGAATTCGATCTCGATAAATTGGCAGCGAATCTGGCAGCGCTCGTAGAGCGCTGCCATGATTCGCTCATCGAGGTCGCGGGCGTCGTCAAGGCTGTGTCGTCGTTGCCGGAGATCGTGCGCGTTTATGAAGAGAGCGGCGTGAAGTTCATCGCCACGTCCCGCATCAGCCAGATGCGCGCGATCCGCGAGGCGGGTATCTGCAAAAAGCCGCTGATGCTCATTCGTATCCCGATGCTCTCCGAGCTCCCCGACGTGGTGGAGCTGTGTGACATCAGCCTGCAGAGTGATATTATCGTGCTGCGTGCGCTGAACGAAGAGGCCAAAAAGCAGGGCAAGGTGCACGAGGTCATCCTGATGATGGATCTCGGCGACCTGCGCGAAGGCTTTTGGAACGAGGAGGATGCGCTTGATGCCGCGCTCGAGATCGAGCATGAGCTCAAGAACCTGCACCTTGCGGGCGTGGGCGTCAATTTGAGCTGCTACGGCTCTGTTTTGCCGACCAAGCGCAACATGCAGGGCCTTGTCAGCCTCGCGTCCGACATTGAGCGCGAGATCGGCCGCAAGCTTGACTACATCAGCGGCGGCGCGTCGACATCCGCCTACATGGCGATGAACGGCACGATGCCCTACCGCATCAACCTGCTGCGCCTTGGCGACATCGGGCTTCGCGGCGAGACGGACAACTTCGCTCCCGACTTTTTGGAAACGGGCGTCATGACGATCAAGGCTGAGGTCATCGAGTGCCGCGACAAGCCGAGCTTTCCGGTCGGCGAGTTGGGCGTGAACGCCTTCGGCGAGGTCGGCCACTACGAGGATCGCGGCATCCGCCGCCGTGCGCTTGTCGCGATGGGCCGCGTGGACTACGGCAACTGCTTTGACCTCATCCCGCGCATGGAGGGCATCGAGGTCATCGGCGCGTCGTCTGACCACACGATCCTTGACGTCGAGGCCGTGAAGGACAAGGTCCATGTGGGCGATGTGTTGGAGTTCGGCATCAAGGCCTACGGGCCGATGGCGTATCTCACCAGCAGCGACGGCGTTCACATGGTGTTCAAGGGCGGAAAGCAAAACGCCTGATCGAAAAGAGAAAAAAGAGAGAGGAAAACGGTATGCCGACGGTGAGCGAGTTTTGGGACGGCCGTGCGCAGAATTACGACGCTCAGGTCGGCACCCACTACGCGGAGGCCTATGAAAAGACAGCCGCGTGTTTCAAAAAATATCTCAAGCCGACGGATACCGTGCTGGACTTTGCCTGCGGGACGGGGATCGTGACGTTTGCGGTCGCGCCCTCGGTGCAGTCTGTGCGCGCAATCGACGTATCCGGTGAAATGGTGCGCCGCGCGCAGGAAAAAGTCAAAGCGCAGGGCGTGGAGAACGTGACTGTCACGCAGACGGATATGTTCGACGGCTGCCTTGCAGAGGGATCTTTCAATGCGGTGCTGGCCTGCAATGTGCTGCTCTACATCGAAGATCGGAGCGCGGCGCTTGCGCGCATCCGCGCGCTCTTGAAGCCGCAGGGAACGCTGCTGCTGGTATCGGACTGTCTGGGAGAGGGGCTCACGCGCGAGCGAGTGCGCAAGTGGTTCGAATACAAGACCGGCAAACGCCCCTACGTTGCATTTGACACGATGCGCTCGCTCGAACGGTCGGTCACCGACGCGGGGTTCGCGGTGCTGGAGCGGGAGAATCTCTTTCCCGCGCCGCCGAATTTGTTCCTTGCGGCGAAAAAGGTATAAATGCCCAAAATGTAAAGACCCCGCACACCGTTTTGAAACGGTGTGCGGGGTTTCTTTATTGCTTTTGCCTGCGGGAAATTTTGTCGAGCAGCTTTCCGCCATAGCGGAACGTCAGCTCGCCGATTAGAAGACCCAGCAGCGCTGCGGCAAACACGTCGGTCGGGAAGTGGACGTACAGGTACAGCCGCGACAGGGCGATGAGCACCGCGAGAGAAATGGCGGCATAGCCGAAACGCCTGTCGGTCTTTGCCAAAATCGTTGCGGCGATCGTCGAGGACAGCGTGTGTCCCGAAGGGAACGAGTAGTCCGTCGGCGTGGCGATCAAAAGCTGCACGGAAGGATCGAGCCAGCAGGGCCGCGAGCGCGCGACGAGATGCTTGAGCGCAACATTTCCGACGAGAAGTCCCGCGAGCAGACCCACCAGCACGAGCGCGCCCTGACGGCGGTATTTTTTTGTGCACAGCAGGAGAACGCCTGCGAGGATCCAGATGATGCCAGCGTTGCCGAGCATCGTGAGCTTTGGGACCACGGCGTCGAGAAACGGGCAGGAGATGTTGTTCTGGATCCAGTGAAGAATGCCCCAGTCGAGCGCCATGGACATGCAGCTCCTTTCTGATATTATTTGTGCAGCAGCGGGGAGAGCGGCTTGTAGATGAGGAAGCACAGCGCCACATCGATCATGCCTTTGACAAAGGTGAACGGCATATTGAAGACCATCAGGCACTCAAGAAGGCCGTTGGTCGAGGGACGGATGGCCTGATACATGCCGATGATGGCTTCAAGCGGCAGGTGATAGCATACAACGTAGGCGGGGTAGACCACAAAGTAGTTGAGAGGCACAGACAGTACCGCCATCAGCAGCGCGCCGGCGAGAGCGCCGATAAGTGCATTCTTGCGGGACTTTTTCTTCTGATAGATGAAGCCCGCGGTGAAGGAAAACACGCTGCCCATGATGAAGTTGAAAAGCTCACCGACGTACGCGGACGACGTGCCGTGCAGCACGGAGAACAGCACGTTCTTGAGCAGCGTGACGATCAGGCCGTAGATGGGGCCGAGCGAGAACGCCGCCAGAAGCTCTGGAAGGTCAGAGATATCGAGCTTGACGAAAGCGGGGATGAGCGCGGGGATCGGGAACTCGATGAACATCAGCAAAAATGCGACGGTCGAGAGCATGGCGGTCACCGTCAGCTTGTGGGTACGGCTGTGGTGAGTTGCGCGGGTGGTGGGGATGGCGTTTACATTGGGTTCGGACATAAAAATACACTCCTTTTTGTCATTTCCCCTGAAAGAACAAGTCTTCCAAGGTGCATGACGCAAAAGAGCGTGAAAATTGCGTGGTAGATCGCGCGCAGCACATCTTCTCTCATCCGGACTGTGACCGTCGGTACCGGAATTTCACCGGTTCGTGCGATAAAAAAATACCGCTTGCGGACTGTAACCGCCGGTGGGGAGTTTCACCCCGCCTCGAAGACAAGTGATTCAGTTGATAGCTTGAGTATACGACAAATTTTCGGTTTGTCAAGAGGGAAAATGCTTTACAAAGACGAACGAATGTTCTATAATGGAAAAGAGAGAGGAGGCGATGTCCATGCGGGGGAGACCCTGTTCCTGCGCATTCACCGGCCACCGGCCGGGGAAGTTGCCGTGGGGAGAAGATGAAAGCGACCTTCGCTGTATCGCCCTCAAGGCGAAGCTGCGCGCCGCGGTGGAGAGCGCCATCCACGAGGGGATGGAACATTTTATCTGCGGTATGGCCGAGGGCTGTGACCTCTACTTTGCCGAAACCGTGCTGGCGCTGAAAAGCACATACCCGCACATCACGCTCGAGGCGGCCATCCCGTGTCCCTCGCAGGCGGACGGCTGGGGCGAAGCGCAAAAATCCCGCTACCGCGACATTTTAGCTCGCTGCGACTATGAGACTATGGTGCAGCAGAGCTACACGCCGGGCTGCATGCAGCGGCGCAACCGCTACATGGTCGACCATGCGAGCCTGCTGATCGCCGTGAACGACGGCGCGCGCGGCGGGACGCGTTCGACGATCGAATACGCCTTCAAGCGCGGTGTGAACGTGCTGGACATCCCACTGGACTGAAAAAGGAGAGGCCCATGTCCTTTGACTTCAAGAAAGAAAACAGGGAATTTTACCTGCCGAAGGCAAAGCCGGAGATCGTGACCGTGCCGTGCGCAAACTATATCGCCGTGCGCGGGCGGGGTGACCCAAACGAGGAAAACGGCGCGTATCAGCGCGCCATCGGTGTACTTTACGCCGTGGCCTACACGCTCAAGATGAGCAAGCGCGC
>ENA-ORIC01002142-ORIC01002142.1-human-gut-metagenome-genome-assembly--contig:-NODE-2142-length-16791-cov-3.517949_pt1 | contig 16791 bp, 14 predicted proteins | sample MGYA00243023_ERZ508732 | MGnify/ENA primary metagenome ERZ508732 (study PRJEB26277, sample SAMN04329767) | human gut metagenome | biome: human-associated habitat | host: Homo sapiens | place: USA...
CCGCCCAGCTGCACCTTGCAGTTCATCGTCTGGTAGAGGTGCAGGAAGTCGAAGCCCTGTACCAGCTGGTAGGTGAATTCGGTGAACGACATGCCGTCGCCCTCGCCGCTGAAACGCTTCTTGACCGAGTCTTTAGCCATCATGTAGTTGACGGTGATGCACTTGCCGATGTCGCGGATGAATTCGAGGAACGAGATGTCCTTCATCCAGTCGTAGTTGTTGACCAGCACGGCGGCATTCGGCGCGTCCGACTCGAAGTCGAGCAGTTTGGCGAGCTGCCGCTTGATCGCCTCCTGATTGTGGCGGAGCGTCGGCTCGTCGAGCAGGTTGCGCTCCTGCGATTTGCCGCTGGGGTCGCCGATCATGCCCGTCGCGCCGCCTATGAGCGCCAGCGGACGGTGTCCGCACATCTGGAAATGCTTGAGGATCATCACGCCCACCAGATGTCCGATATGCAGCGAGTCGGCCGTGGGGTCGATGCCCAGATAGGCCGTCGTCATCTCTTTTTCGAGTTGTTCCTTTGCGCCGGGCATGATCGTGTGGATCATGCCGCGCCATTCGAGTTCTTCGATGAAATTCTTTGTTGCCATTTTATTGTTTCTTTGTCTTGATTATCAATATTGTATGGCGTCCGGCCGGTCGTGCCGGCGGTCAGCATGCGCCTTCGTCTGCGGCCGTTCGCCTGAACCCGTTCTGCGGCGTGCGCCGTAAGTCGGGTGCGTTATTCCACCTCCAGATCCAGTGCCTTGCGAAGCTCCGCCACCAGCGGGTTTTTCTCCGTAATGTACCGTACCCGGTCTTCGAGTTTGATCGGACGCACCGCCCGTATCTCCTCGTTTACGATGACCTCCAATTCGATCATTCCCTCTATTCCGGCCAGTTCGGCGATGCGCATCAGCATTCCCGTCTTGCTGCGCAGAATCTCTTCGCGCAGTTCGGTCGTCGGCACGCTCACCGAGATCGTGTTGTCGCGGAACGTCATCAGCTCGAAGGCCGGCACGAAGCGCGGGCGTTTCTCCTTGATGAGGTTCAGTATCCTGCTGCGGGCATGCTCCAGCTTTTCGGCGCACTCCGGATCGACGGTTACGACTTCGGCTTCGTCGGGCGTTTCGCCGTCCGAAAGCTCTTCGTCGGGATCGCTGCCCGCCGAGGCGAGCAGTTCCGAGAGCGAAGCGCCCGATATGAGCGGACGCCGTGCCGGAGCCGGTGCGGTCTGCACTGCGGGTCTTGCCGGTGCGGGCTGCGGAGTCGTTTCTGCGGTTGTTCCGCCTGCGGTTTGCACCGCCGGGACGGCCGCTCCGCCTTGTGCCGTCGGATGCGCTGTTCCGCCCAGTACCGTCGGTCCCGCCGCTCCTCCCTGCGCGGTCGGGTTTGGTGTCCCGCTCTGCATCGCCGGATTCGCCATTCCCGTTTTCCTGAGCCAGCTGTTTCAGCAGCTGTACAACACCGCCGACTCTCTGATCGTCAGCAACTTCCTGGGCGACAACGCGCTGGCCGCCGTCAGCGCCTCCGGCCCCCTGATCTTCCTGCTTATCAGCTTCTTCGCCGGCGCCGCCAGCGGCGTGGGCGTGGCCATCGCCCGCTATTTCGGCGCAGGGGACTATGACAAGGTGTCCCGAACCGTCCACACCGCCGTGCTGCTGGGCCTCATCAGCAGCCTGATCCTCACCGTCATCGGCGTACTGTTCACCCCTACGCTGCTGCTGTGGATGGACACGGATCCCGAGGTGCTGCCCGATGCCATCGGCTACTTCCGGTGCTACTTCGCCGGTGTGGGCGCGGGTGTGATGTACAACACCTTTACCGGCATCATGAACGCTCTGGGCGACAGCAAGCGGCCCCTGTACTTCCTGATCGTCTCGTCCGTGACCAATGTGATCCTGGACCTGCTGTTCGTGGCGGTGCGGCGGGGGGGCGTGGGGGCCGCGGCGCTGGCCAACATCATCTCCCAGGCGCGCAGCGCCGTGGTGTGCGGCATCCATCTGGCCAAGAAGGGCACCATCTATCAGCTGAAGCTGTCGGCCCTGCGGTTGGACGGCCCGCTGCTGCGGGAGATTTTGCGCTACGGCCTGCCCGCCGGTATCCAGAACTCCGTGATCGGCCTTGCCAACGTGGTGGTGCAGACCAACATCAACTCCTTCGGCAAGATGGCCACGGCGGCCTACGGCGCGTATTCCAAGATCGAGGGCTTCGCGTTCCTGCCCGTCACCAGCTTCACCATGGCCATCACCACCTATGTGGGCCAGAATCTGGGCGCGGGTATGAAGCCCCGTGCCAGAAAGGGCGCCATCTTCGGCATCGCGGCGGCGGCTATCATCGCCGAGCTCATCGGTATCGCCACCTATCTGGCGGCGCCGTGGCTGGTGCGGCTGTTCTCCCGTACCCCGGATGTCATTGAGCTGGGCGTGCTGGAGACACGGATCATCTGCCTGTTCTACTGCCTGCTGGCATTCTCCCACGCCATCGCCAGCGTGTGCCGCGGCGCGGGCAAGGCCTTTGTGCCCATGTCCATCATGCTGGGCGTGTGGTGCGTGTTCCGCATTCTCTACATCACCGTGATGATGCAGTGGCGGCACGAGATCGTCTACGTCTACTGGGCCTATCCCATCACATGGGCCATCAGCTCGGTGATCTACCTGCTCTACTTCCTGCTTTCCAACTGGCAGGACGGATTCTATCCCCAGCCGGTGGGGGAGGGCCAAAAACACCATCACCACTTCCATCTGGGACATCATAAGTGAGCGCAGCCGAAAGCGCATCCGCGGAAGCGGATGCGCTTTTCGTTTTTTCTCCGCCGGTGGTGGAATAAACGGCAGTAGACAAACAGCGTTCTGCATAGTATACTGTATATGCATTTTCACGAGAGGAAAGAAAGGACGCTGTTTATGACCGGAAAGATCAAGAGCATCGCTGCGCAGTATGTCATGATCACGCTGGCCTGCGCGCTGTACGCCGTGGGCTTCAACTGGTGCTTCGACCCCAACCACCTCAGCGTGGGCGGCTTCACCGGCGTGGCGCAGATCATTAATTTCTTCATTCCTCAGATCCCCATCGGCGTGGCCATTATCGTGCTGAACCTGCCGCTGTTTCTCCTGAGCTGGACCAAGGTGGGGCGGCACTGGCTGTACGCCACGCTGTACGCCACGCTGGTAAGCTCCGGCATGATCGATCTGCTGGCCGGTGTGTATACATTTCGGCCCATGGAGCCCATGCTGGCGGCGGTCTACGGCGGCGTCATCGTGGGCCTGGGCTGCGGTCTGATGCTGCGGTACAGCGCTACCACCGGCGGCACGGAGCTGGCGGCGCGGCTTCTGAAGCTGAAGCTGCCGGGACTGTCCATCGGTACGCTGTGTCTGGCCATCGATACCATCGTGGTGGTGTCCTACGCCGCGGTGTTCCGCGACCTGACCCAGGCGTTGTACGCCATGGTGGCACTGTTCATCATCTCCAAGGTGATGGACCGCGTGGTCTACGGCGGCAACGGTGCCAAAATGGCCTACATCGTTTCCGAACGGTATGAGGAGATCACCGCCAAGCTGCTGGAGCTGGACCGCGGCGTGACGCTGCTGGAGGGGCGGGGCGGATACAGCGGCAAGGCAAAGAACGTGATCCTGTGCGCCTTCAGCCGCGCTCAGATCGTGGCCATCAAGTCCATCGTCAAGCAGGCGGACCCCGACGCCTTTATCATCGTGTGCGATGCCTATGAGATCCTGGGCGAGGGCTTCGGCGTCAACACTCCCAATGGGTTGTGAGAGAGCAAAGAGCCACCCGCAGTCGTAAGACTGCGGGTGGCTCTTTCTATTGTATGTACGTCAATAGCCGATCTTGCGGTCGACGTAGCGGGCCAGAGGACGGCCGGCGGCGTAATTCTCCAGATCCTCGCAGAACAGGGCCACATTCTTATCCCGCGTATAGCCCAGGCTCAGCTGGCCGGAGACGTGAGGCGTCAGCAGGAGGTTCTTGGCGTCCCAGATGGGGTCGCCGTCGGGGATAGGCTCCTGCACGAACACGTCCAGTGCCGCGCCGGCCAACTGCCCGGCGTTCAGGGCGTCCACCAGCGCGGGCTGGTCGATGGCGCTGCCGCGGCCCACATTGATGACGAAGGCGGTCTTGGGCAGCAGGGCGATGCGCCGGCGGGACAGGAAGCCGATGGTGTCCGGCGTGGAGGGCAGGGCCAGCACCAGCAGATCGGTGTCCGGCAGGAGGGACTCCAGCTGGTCATGGGTATGGACGCTGTCAAAGGCGGGGTCGGCGGGCTTCATGGTGCGGCGGACGCCGCGAATGGACTTGGCGCCCATAGCCTTGGCACGGCGGGCGAACTCGGTGCCGATGTCGCCGGTGCCCACCACGGTGATGGTGCTGCCCATGATGGAACGCATGGGCAGGACGGGGCCCCAGCGGTGGGCGGCGGCCTCCAGCACGTAGGCGGAAGCGTGGCGCAGCAGCATCAGTGTGACCATGATGAGGTGTTCGGCGATGGTGACGCCGTACGCGCCGGAGGAGTTGGTCAGGATCACGTCGGGGGAAGGGTAGAGGGCGTCATCCAGATAGGCATCCACACCGGCGAAGCTGCCGCAGAACCACTTCAGGCTGGTGAAGGTCCTGAGGGCGGCGCGATCCGGCATGCCATACAGCACCTCGTACTGTCCGGCCAGCTCCGCAGGCACGTGGCCGTCGGGATAATAGTCCACGGCAAAGCCGCAGCGTGCCGCGGTGCTGTCGATCTGCGCATGGTGATGCGGCTCCAGAAAATCTCCGAGTACAGCAAGCTTTTTCATCGGTATACCTCCAGTAATTTTTCGGCGCAGCGCATACCGTCAGCAGCGGCGGAGAGGATGCCGCCGGCATAGCCGGCCCCCTCGCCGCAGGGGTATATGCCGCGAATATTGGACTCGTATCGGTCATCCCGCACCAGCCGTACCGGCGATGAGGAGCGGGTCTCGATGCCGGTAAGCAGGGCGTCGGGGTCGTCGTAGCCCCGCAGCTTCCGGCCAAGCTCCGGCAGAGCCAGGGCCAGCGTTTCGCTGATGAAGGCGGGCAGGCAGCGCCGCAGGTCGGTGTAGGTGACGCCGGGCAGGTAGCTGGGCTGCACGGTACCTGCACCGGTGGAGGGGCGGCCCGCCAGAAAGTCGCCCACCCGCTGGCAGGGGGCGCGGTAATCGCCGCCGCCCAAGGCGAAGGCGGCGTCCTCCAGCTGCCGCTGAAGCCGGATGCCGGCAAGAGGATGCCCGTCCGGGAAATCGGCGGGTGTGACGTTTACCAGCAGGGCGCCGTTGATGTTCTCGCGGTCACGGGCGTACTCGCTCATACCGTTTGTGACGACGCGCTGTTCCTCCGAGGCGGCGGCCACCACCTGCCCGCCCGGGCAGACGCAGAAGGAAAAGGCGCTGCGGCCGTTGGGCAGGTGGCAGGACAGCTTATAGGTGGCAGGCGGCAGAGCGGGATGGCCCGCCAGCTGCCGGTAGCGGGCGGCGTCCACCGCCGACTGGCGGTGCTCGATGCGGACGCCCATGGCGAAGGGCTTGGGCTCCATGGCGAGGCCGGATTCATACAGCGTCTCAAAGGTGTCCCGCGCGCTGTGGCCCAGAGCCAGGATCAGCCGCTGGGCGGGAATGGTGTAAAGGGAATCGCCTTGTCGGCAGGTGATGGCAGTCAAGGCCCCGTCCTGTGCGGTGAAGCCCTCCAGCCGCGCACCGAAGCGGATGTCCGCACCGGCGTCCAGCAGCTGCTGGCGCAGGTTCCGCAGGGCAATATGGAGCTTGTCGGTACCCACATGGGGCAGGGCGTCGGTGAGGATGCTCTCCGGTGCGCCGCAGGCCACCAACTGTTCCATGATGTAGCGGTGGCGGAGGTCGCGGGTACCGGTGTTCAGCTTGCCGTCGGAGAAAGCGCCTGCGCCGCCCTCGCCGAACTGGACGTTGCTCTCAGTGTCCAGTTGGCCGGTGCGCCAGAAGCGTGTCACGTCCCGGCTGCGCTGCTCCACGGGCTGCCCGCGCTCCAGCAGGATGGGGCGGGCGCCGCAGCGGGCCAGTACCAGAGCGGCGAACAGGCCCGCGGGGCCTGCGCCCACCACGATGGGGCGCACCTCCGGCGGAGCCACGGGGGCGGGGAGGACGTAATGCTCCGGTACGTAGGCGGTGACGCGCTTATCGCGGCAGCGGCGGAGCAGGGCGGCCTCCTGCGGAGCGGAGACGGCCACGGTGTAGACGAAGGTCAGACCCTCCCGTGCATCGATGGCGCGGCGCAGCACCGTCAGATCCCGCAGGGACGACGGGTCTGTCCGCAGCAGACGGGCGCATTTGGCCGTCAGGTCCGATTCCGGCTGGTCCGGCAGCAGGCGCAGTTGGTCGATCCGCAGCAAATGTCTCACCTCGTTTTCAAAAAGTTAAAATTTCCAGCGGAAACTTAAAGCTTGGATTAAGGAAAGTGCTTATCCTATAAGATAGAAAAAGAAATTTCCCGGCGGCGGTATCATACCACGAATTTCCCGCTGCCACAAGCATCAAAAATCATATGGTCCGCCGAAAGAGGAGGTATTTTTTATGTATTACAACGATGACTTCAGAAGCAGCGACCAGTATCGCTACACCAATCGGGATCAACTGCCCCACGACGACTACGCGCCGGGTTCCAACCGCGCACCGGCGCCTGCGCCGGAGTCTCCCAAGAAGCAGGGATTCTTCCACCGCACTGCCGTGAAGGTGACGGCGCTGATCCTGGCCTGTGCCGTGGCAGGCGGACTGGCAGGCTGGGGCGGCGCGGCCATCGCCGGGAGCAGTACGTCCAGGACCGCTATCCAGCAGAGCTCGCGCCAGCCCGTGTCGGTGCAGGGGAAGAACGTGGACGGTCAGACCAAGATGGAGCCTGCCGAGGTGTACGCCTCCGTGGTGAACAGCGCCGTGTCCATCAACTGCTCTGCCACCAGCACCAACATCTTCGGCCAGCAGACCCAGACTGCCTCCTCCGGCAGCGGCTTCATCATCACCGAGGACGGTTATGTGGTCACCAACTACCATGTTGTCAGCGGCGCCAGTTCTGTGGAGGTGACGCTGTACAACGGCGACACTTATGATGCCACCGTCATCGGCGGCGACAGCGACTACGATGTGGCGGTGCTGAAGATCAACGCCTCCGGCCTGCAGCCTGTGACGCTGGGCGAGAGCGCCGACGTCAACGTGGGCGACACCGTGCTGGCTATCGGCAACCCGCTGGGCGAGCTGACGTTCTCCATGAGCCAGGGCATCGTGTCCAGCTGTGACCGCGCCATCAACGTGGACGGCACCCCCTTCAACATGATCCAGGTGGACTGCTCCATCAACCCCGGCAACTCCGGCGGCCCGCTGGTGAATCTGTACGGCGAGGTGGTGGGCATCGTGTCCGCCAAGTACTCCACTTACTCCAGCACCACGGTGGAGGGCCTGGGCTTCGCCATTCCCATCAGTGACGTGCGCAGCATCATCACCGACATTATGGAAAACGGCGCTGTGACGGATAAGGCCTACATGGCCATCACTGCCGGCACCATGAATGAGCAGATGGCGGCACAGTTCAATATCGACGTCACGGAGGGCGTGTTCGTCTACTCCGTGGTGGAGGGCGGCGCCGGTGACAAGGCCGGTCTGCGTCTGGGCGATGTCATCACCAAGATGGGCGACAAGACCCTGACCTCCCGTCAGGATCTGTCCGCGGCTATGAAGGGTTATCGCGCCGGTGATACCGTGACGCTGACGGTGTACCGCAGCGGGCAGTATATTGAAGTGGAGCTGACGTTTGACACGCAGCCCCAGACCACCGGCTCCGATGACAGCAGCCAGAGCAGCGACAACAGCTACGGCTACGGCAACGGCGGCAACAGCTACGGCGGCCAGATGCCCGACAACTTTCAGGAATTCTACAACTACTTCTTCGGTAACCGCGGCTGAGCGGCGCGGTGAAGGTAAGGGCTACGGAGAGCGGCACACCGTGCCGCTCTCCGCATTTTTGCGCGTTCGAACCGCTTTTTTCGCGGCGGCAGGCGGCGCAGGAAATTTCTCTTGTACTCCGGCGGGAAGTAGTATATAATATAACGTATTAAATTGGGCTTATTATTTTTGCTGCCATCCGCCGCGGCAAGCGGGCAGGTTCCTGCACCGGCGGGACGGATGGCGGTATTCCGCAGAAAGGAAGTCAGCTATGATAAAAGTCCCCACTGAGCAGGGCGAGATCACCATCAGCGATGCGGTGTTCACCACCATCACCGGCGCGGCGGCCACCAACTGCTTCGGCGTCAAGGGCATGGCACAGCGCAGCATGACGGACGGTCTGGTCCATCTGCTTCGGCCGGAGGCCATGAGCAAGGGCGTCAAGGTCACGTACAACGATGACCATACCGTTTCCATCGAGCTGCACATCGTGGTGGAGAACGGCGTCAACATCGCCACTGTCTGCCGCTCCATTATGAGCGAGGTCAAATATGTGGTCAGTCTCAACACCGGCGTCACCGTGAAGGCGGTTAACGTCTGCGTGGATTCCGTCACTGTGTGACATCGCCGAGAAGGAGAATTAGGACATGACAGATAGGATCAGCGGCGGCGCCTTCAAGCAGATGGTCGCCTTCGGCGCCGCGTGCATCGCACAGCAGAAACAGACCATCAACGACCTCAACGTTTTTCCGGTGCCCGACGGCGACACCGGCACCAACATGTGCCTGACCATCCAGACGGCGGTGAACGAGCTGCGCAAGAATCAGCCCGCCACCGTGGAGGAGGCGGCCAAGATCACGGCCTCCGGCCTGCTGCGGGGCGCCCGCGGCAACTCCGGCGTCATTTTGTCCCTGCTGTTCCGCGGTATGAGCAAGGCTCTGAAGGGCGTGGCGGAGGCGGACGGCGCACAGCTGGCCGCCGCCATGCAGGAGGGCGTGGCCACCGCCTACGGCGCGGTGATGAAGCCCGCAGAGGGCACGGTGCTCACCGTGTCCCGTCTGGCTGCCCAGCGCGCGCTGGAGGCGGCAGGCGAGCGGAACGACGCCGACTATGTGCTGGAGGAGGCCATCAAGACCGGTTATGCCACGCTGGCGGAGACCACGGAGATGAATCCGGTGCTGAAGAAGGCCGGCGTGGTGGATGCCGGCGGCAAGGGCTACCTCATTATTTTGGAGGGCATGCTCCGTGCCCTGCGGGGCGAGGAGATCCCCGAGGTGGAGGAGCAGGCCGAGGAGAAGGCGGACTTTGCCGCCATCGGCGATGAGGACATCACCTTCGCCTTCGACACCGTGTTCATCGTGCGCAAGACCACGAACCGCCCGCTGGACGGCCTGCGGGAATATCTGAGGCCCAGAAGTACGGCACGCTGGAGCTGGCCAAGATCGAGAACATGCGCACTCAGGCGGCGGATCTGGCGGCGGGACGCAAGGCCCAGTCCACCGATGATCTGGACGCCATCGAGGAGGAACTGGAGAAGAGCGCCTGCGCCGTGGCCGCACCGGAGAAGCGGTACGGCTTCCTGGCGGTGTGCGCCGGTGAGGGCCTGGCTGCGGTATTCCGTGACCTGGGCGTGGACCGCATCGTCTCCGGCGGCCAGACCATGAATCCCTCCACCGAAGCCATCCTGCGGGAGATCGATCAGACCCCCAGCGAGGTGGTGTTCGTTCTGCCCAACAACAAGAACATCATCATGGCAGCCCAGCAGTGCGTGGGCCTGTCGGAGAAGGAAGTCGTGGTAGTCCCTACGGCCACCGTGCCCCAGGGCATCTCCGCCATGATGAACGTGGACCCCGAGGAACCGGACGCCCAAGTGATCCTGCAGGCCATGACCGACGCTGCGGCCAACGTCACCACGGCACAGATCACCTACGCCGCCCGCTACTCCGATTTCGACGGGTTTGCCATCAACGAGGGCGACTATCTGGCCCTGTGCGATGGCAAGCTGATGGGTACCGACCGGAATCTGGACGTGCTGCTGGAGCGGCTGGCCCGCATGGCGTCAGACAAGGGCGCCGAGTTCATCACCATCTACGCCGGTGAGGGCGTGTCCGACGAGGACGCCGCCCGGGCTGCGGCCCTGTTCGAGACAGTGTGCCCTCAGGCGGAGGTCAGCGCCCTGCCCGGCGGGCAGCCGGTGTATTACTACATCGTGGCCATTGAATAGCGACAACAAAGCGTAATATTCGACGAGAATATTGCGGACGGTAGAGAAAAAGGACTCGTGAACGCCCTGTAAGGGTGGTCACGAGTCCTTTTGGTTTCGGTTACAGGTCCAGAACGGACAGGAGGGACTGGGTTTCCGACGCCTGCTGCCGCGGCGTGGCGCTGTTGCAGCGCAGCTCCCGCACGGAGCGCTTCAGGCCGCCGCAGAACACCAGCTTCCCCCAGCGGCGCACCTCCATCAGGGGGGTGAGCCAGCGGTGCTGCTCCAGCACGGGGTAGTGGTGCTTCAGGGTGTCGTAGGGCAGGAAGATGCGGGAGGCGGCGTACCGCAGCTTGCCGCCCTGCTTCTGCTGCCGCACCGTGATGCGGTTTTCCATGCTGCCGTACAGGCCGCCGCGGAGGATGTAGGAGGTCATCTGGTCGGTGACGGCGGTGGGGGCCGCGCCGCCGAACCACACCTCCGACAGGAGCTCCGCCTGCTGGGCGAAGGCGGACAGGCCGCCCTCCGCCAAAAGGCGGTCGCGGCTCCGGCGGTCGAAGGGGATGCGGTGGGTCAGCACCCAGACATCCAGCAGCGGGCGGATGCCGCAGCCACCGGTGGAGACGAAGTGCTTGGCCATGTGGGCCATGTGGTAGAAGTAGAACAGATCGTCCGGTATGTCGTACCGGAGGGTGCTGTCCCCGTGGGGCACGGCGGTATCCCAGACGCGGCGCAGCACTGCGGCGGCGTCGTTCACCATGCCGTCCTCAATGAGGTCGTAGTGCAGCTCTATGTGGGAGCCGGCGGGGGCAGTGAGGGCCACATCGTGGGTGCTTTTCTCGCCGATGGTGAAGCCATTCTCGCAGAGAAGGGCCACGGCGCGGTCCAGATCGGCGGGGTGTACCAGCACGTCGATGTCGCAGCTGGTACGCATCCACGGCTGGGGGTAGTACTGCCGCAGCACCGAGCCCTTCAGGGGCAGGAACGGTATTTGCCCGTGGGTGAGCAGGGCATCCAGCTGGGCCAGGTCGCTGCCCTGCGTCTCGCAGCGGTAGACGGCCAGCAGCACCTGCTTTTCAAAAGCGGCCCGCAGGGGACCGTCCGGCAGCAGGCCGCGGTGCAGCAGGGCGCTGCCGGTGAGGTGGGCCAGATCGTAGGTTTTAGACAGGGCGTACAGGTGTGCCGCCTCATCCGCCGTCAGGGCGGGGAGGGGCGGCTCTCCGCCGCAGACCTGACCGGTCAGCAGGGACATCATCACGCCGGTGATCCGGTCCATAGGGGCACCTCCTTTGGGGTCAGTCACGGAAATACAGATCGCGGGTGTAGACCTTGTCCGGCACGTCGCGGATATCGTCGCTGTACCGGTTGGCCACGATCACGTCGCTGACGCGCTTGAACTCGTCCAGATCGCGGATGACGCGGCTGTTGAAGAACCGGTCCTCGCGGAGGGCGGGCTCGTAGACCACCACCTCCACACCCTTGGCCTTGATGCGCTTCATGACGCCCTGAATGGAGGACTGGCGGAAGTTGTCGCTGCCGGCCTTCATGGTCAGCCGGTACACGCCCACCACGCTGCCGGCCCCACCCGCCTTTTCCAGAATGCGCCGGGCAATGAAATCCTTGCGGGTGTCGTTTGCGTTCACGATGGCCTGCATCAGATTCTGCGGCACATCCTGATAATTGGCCAGCAGCTGCTTGGTATCCTTGGGCAGGCAGTAGCCGCCGTAGCCGAAGCTGGGATTATTGTAGTGGCTGCCGATACGCGGGTCAAGGCAGACACCGTCGATTATCTGCTGGGTATTCAGACCCTTGCTCTCGGCGTAGGTGTCCAGCTCATTGAAGTACGCCACGCGCAGCGCCAGATAGGTGTTGGCAAACAGCTTGACAGCCTCGGCCTCGGTGAAGCCCATGAACAGCGTGTCGATGTTCTCCTTGATAGCTCCCTCCTGCAGCAGCGCCGCAAAGGTGTGCGCGGCCTCCACCAGGCGCGGGTCGTTCAGGTCAGTGCCGACAATGATGCGGCTCGGGTAAAGGTTGTCGTAGAGTGCCTTCGACTCGCGCAGGAACTCGGGGCTGAAGATGATGTTGCTGCTGCCGAATTTTTCGCGCACCGACACCGTGTAGCCCACGGGAATCGTCGATTTGATGACCATGACGGCGTTGGGGTTGTACCGCATGACAAGCTGAATGACCGCCTCGACAGCCGAGGTGTCAAAGTGCTGGGTGCGGCTGTCGTAGTTTGTGGGCGCGGCGATTACGACAAAGTCCGCGCCGCTGTACGCCTGTGCCGGGTCAAGCGTGGCGGTCAGTTTCAGTTCCTTTTCGGCCAGGTATTTTTCAATGTATTCGTCCCGGATCGGAGATTTGCGCCGGTTGATGAGATCGACCTTGGCCGGGATCACGTCAATCGCGCAGACCTCGTGGTGCTGCGCCAGCAGCGTTGCAATGGAAAGTCCCACATAGCCCGTTCCCGCAACCGCAATTTTAAGCATTTTGTCCATAGCCGATTCCTTCTCCGTGTTATTTTGGCGGCACCGGCGGACGCAGTGTGCATCCTGCGGTGTTTTTGTTTTGGTATTGCCTTATAATAAATGTATTATAACACGAAGTTGGGAGTGTGGCAACCGGGCGGCGGGCAGTTTACGCATGCCGCTTTTTGTCCAGACGAATTTTATCGCTTATCATGGCAATAAATTCACTGTTCGTCGGCTTGCCGCGCAGGTTGTGGATCGTATAACCAAAGTAGCTGTTCAGCGTGTCCACGTCGCCGCGGTCCCAGGCGACCTCGATGGCGTGGCGGATCGCGCGCTCGACGCGGCTGGCCGTGGTCATGTTGCGCTTGGCGATTTCGGGATAAAGCCGCTTGGTCACAGCGTTGATGTACCCGTGGTCGGAAATCGTCAGCAGAATGGCGTCGCGCAGGAACTGGTAACCCTTGATGTGCGCGGGTACGCCGATCTGGTGCAGAATTTCCGTCACGGTCAGCTCATCGCTGTCCTGCGAGACGACCTGCGGGCGCATCGTGTTGCCCGCCGCCTTCAGCACACGGCTGACGAGGACCGACTCGTCAAACGGCTTGACGAAGAAGAAGGAGAACCCGCTGTCAAGAAGTTCCTGCTCCATCTCCTCGCTCTGGAATGCCCCCGTGACGAAGAACGTCGTGTGGGTGCTGCTGGTGTTCTGGGCCTCGTAGCGCTGCTTGACCGTGATCGCGTCCAGGTCCGGCATGAACGCATCCAGCAGAACGGCCTGCGGATGAACGGCCAGAAGGGTTTCCAGGGCCTTGGTGCCGTTCTTCTCACAGACGGTCACGGCAACGCCTTTGGCTTCCAGCGCACGGCGGCACACAGCGGACACCTGCGTGTCCGTGTCGGTCATTACAAATTTGATCTTTTCCATCGTCACATATCCTCCATACATTTTGAGCTGCGCGTACCCCGCGCGTAAACTTTGCTCGGTTTCTGTTTACATTGGGAATTCTACCATATTTTCCCACATTTATCAATAGATTTCCCGCAGTTTATCGTTATTTCCCGAAATTTTCGTTCGACAATTTTTTCTATAATTCGTCAGTCATCGGCAAAATAGTACACGTATCAACATCATTTTATTTTTTCCGTGGTTTTTGTTGTCGGTCAGCAGTCCCGCTTTTTCGTCCGCTGCGTCCCTCTTTCGGCGCTCATTTGCTGCTGGCGACAGCATCCGCTTTTTCCAGCATGGTTGTCGCAAAGATTGCGTAGCCCCTGCTCGGATCGTTCACCAGCACATGGGTAAGCACTGCCGCCAGACGGCCATTCTGCACGATGGGCGAACCGCTCATGCCCTGCACTACGCCGCCGGTGGCGTCAAGCAGGCGCTTGTCCGTTACGCGGATCAGCAGGTTTCGGTTCGGGTCGCTGCCGGTCATCGTCACACGCTCGACCTGAATCGTATAGGGCTGCGCCGTCGTGCCCAGCACAGTGGTCCACAGCTCGGCCTCGCCGGGCGTGACCTCCTGCAAATTTGCCACGGGCAGTGCCGGGGCGGTGCAGCTGCCGGTGTAGCTGCCGTAGACCCCGGCGGCATCGTTGGCCAACACGGTTCCGGCAGGCGCGGCGGCGAACTCCCCGCGCAGCTCGCCCGGGCTGCCCGCTGCGCCGCGGATGCAGCCGGTAATCGTCACCGGGACGATTTCCCCGGAGAGCAGCGTCAGGTCCGCACCTGTGTCAGCATCGCTGATGGAATGCCCCAGCCCCGCGAATGTGCCGCGCTGCGGGTCCACAAAGCTCATTGTGCCGATGCCCGCGCCCGAGTCCCGCACCCAGACGCCCGCCTTGTAGTGACCGTTTTCGTCCGCCGTCGGGGTCAGCGTCGCCGTGTGCCGGGCACCGCTGCGCCGGTACACCACGGTCAGGGGTGCGCCGCCCGCCGCCTGAATGGCCGCGGTCAGGTCCTCGTTGCTGCGTACCGGCCTGCCGTTGGCGGAGACGATCAAATCGCCCAGCCGCAGCCCGGCTGCCTTGGCGGGGTTCTCGCTGCCCAGCACCGTGTAGCGATCCGAGAACGCCACGACAAGCGCCCCGTCGGAGAACATCTTGACGCCGAACGGTGTTCCGCAGACCTGCACGGTGCGCCGCTCGGTGCTGACGGCACGCACGGTCTTGACCGGCAGCGTGCCGAACAGCGTCAGCGTGACGTTGGCGCTTGTGTCAGGCGTCGTGCTGTCCGCGGCCACGCTCCCCTGCCGCTTTTTTACGGTCAGGTAGGGCATCGAGGCAATTTCCAGCTCCGCCGCCGGGCCGTCGGTGTAAAGTGTATCCGGCAGAGCCGCCGCCAGGCCCGCCAGTACCACGGCCGCCAGCAGGGCCGCTGCCGCCAGGACTGCCGCCGCATGCCGTAAAAATTTGTGTCGGTGCATATTCATCCCTCGCTTTGGGATTAGAATGTGCAGGCAGTCCGCGGATTATGTCACAAAAAGCCCCCTGCATCGCGGGGATGCAGGGGGCTTGGGTCAGGCGGTTTCTTCTTCCTTGCTGCCGTGCAGCAGGTCGGCCACCGGGCTGATGGCCATATAGGCGTTTGCGTCGACACCCTTGACCAGCGTCTTGAGCTTGACGGTCTGGAAGCGGTTGACCACAACGTACAGCACCGTCTTGGGCGTGTCCGAGTAGAAGCCGTGGGCGTCTATGATGGTCAGGCCCGTGCCGAATTCCTCCGACACGGCGCGGGCGATCTCGTCCGGGTGGGTCGTGATGATCATGGCTGCCTTGGCGCTGTCAAGGCCGTCCACGATGAAGTCCACCGTCTTGGAGCCCGCCGCGTAGGTGACGATGGAGTAGAGCGGCAGTATCCAGCTGCCCATGACGATGCCGCAGATCATGTACAGCAGCACGTTGTAAATCAGCACAAATGTACCGACGGACAGCCCGAGCGGCTTTGCAAAGATGACGGCGACGACCTCAATGCCGTCCATCGCGCCGCCGTAGCGGATGGCCAGGCCGCTGCCAACGCCCGAGATGATGCCGCCGAACAGCGCACACAAAAACAAATCCGTGCCCGCCAGCGGCGAGGCAATGCTGACGTCGATGGGCAGCACATCGGTGATGAGCCAGGCCGCCACCGAGTAGACGCAGACCGTAAAGATGGCGTAAATCGAGAACACCGCCCCCTGCCGCTTGAAGCCGAACAGCAGCAGCGGGATGTTGAGCAGGATCAGGAAGAAGGACAGCGAAAGATAGTCCGGCGTCAGCTGGGAGAGCAGGATGGATGTGCCGGAGATGCCGCTGTCGTACAGCTGTACCGGCGCAATAAACAGCGTTACACCGATAGCATTGATGATGCCCGCGATCAGCAGCATCAAAAAATGGAAGGGCGATAGCTTGGCTAGGATGTTCTTTTTCAAGGTGTACCTCCGTGGTCACAGGCTGGCAGGCGGTTTGCCTATAGTATACCGTACAGCAGGGACACACGTCCATAGATAAAACGTAAATTGTGCGCAAGCCTTCCTTTATTAAAGCGGATGCCCGTGTCAATATAGTTTTGCCATTGACAAACCGCACAAAAAAACGTATACTAATTTTGTTATGCGGCTATGGCGGAATTGGCAGACGCGCTGGTTTTAGGGTCCAGTGTCCACGACGTGCAGGTTCAAGTCCTGTTAGCCGCACCATTTTAAAAAGAGCGTATCTACGAATTATGAACGTAGATACGCTCTTTTTTACGTTTTATACTATCTCTACACGTTCAAGCATGTTGTTTTTCGCGTCGTAAAACCGTCGTAAACGCTTTTATTTTTTCAAGATGTCGTAAAAGTGTCGTAAAAAACAGCCCGATTGCGCCATGCCCAAATCCTTGCAGTAATATGCCCATCTGCGCTTGTATGCGCAGCCTGTCAGCGGCTTTTCGCCGCTGAGTATATACGCATTCCCTGCCGCTTGCAGCAGCGCTAGAACAGTCCGCAGCGGATGACCTGCAGCCACTCGAAGTCGTTTTCCCGGAACATCCGAATGCCGCCGGAGGAACGCTCCACAAAGGGAAGTAACCCTTCTTTGTCGTAGTAGCGCAGGGTGGAGGCAGGTACGCCCAGCTTTTGTGCCATTTCACCTACGGTATAGATCATCTGAAACCTCCGTTTTTTCAAAAAGCCCTTGACTTAAAGTGCGCTTTAAGTTGTATGATAAAATCAAACTTTATCAACATCATAATGCG
>ENA-ORIC01002155-ORIC01002155.1-human-gut-metagenome-genome-assembly--contig:-NODE-2155-length-16702-cov-5.410586_pt1 | contig 16702 bp, 5 predicted proteins | sample MGYA00243023_ERZ508732 | MGnify/ENA primary metagenome ERZ508732 (study PRJEB26277, sample SAMN04329767) | human gut metagenome | biome: human-associated habitat | host: Homo sapiens | place: USA...
TATACGCCAGAAGGTCGTGCATCCCCCGTTTCTTGATACTGGCAGAGGTGGTACGGATGAAACGTTTCCGCAGATGGCGGTCCACCACCGCCATGATGGCATGCACGGCAATACGATCCTTCATCGGGATCACCTGAATCCGGCGTAGTTTCCCGCCCTCCACAATATCACGCTCACGGTAGTCTTTCACGCGGAAAGTGCCGGATGCAATTTGTGCGGTCAGTTCCTTCAATACCTCGGGCTTATGCGCAAGCAGATAGCACCCCTGGCGGCTGCGTTTACGTTTCCTGCCGCGAAGGACCTGCCGGAACGAGGCCTCCATGTTGGAAGGCTCCACAATCTCCTCGATGATATGACCAACTCTGCGCATAAATACCTTTTCTTGTTTTTAATACGGGGCCTTCAATCCCCCGGGCCCGGCTTCTTCGAACCGTTTCCGGCCTACCAAACCCTACCCGACACTCTATTTTTCAGTTTTCCAGCCCCGAAAAGGCTGCTGTTACTGAGGCTTGCTTCCCTCGGCACCACGGTGGGGACAAGTCCCCGGTGTTGTACGCCGATTAAAATTTCTTTTCGATTGTTGTTCAGACGAGAACCGACGTTCGTGTTCGTATTCGAGAAATCGTTGTTCGCATTCGACATCGAGACACCGCCATTCGGGTTCGCGTTGTTGTTGCCACGATAAACCACACGGCTTATGGGGAAGCGCCACCTTTTAATTTGAATGCAAAAGTACGATTTTTCATAAATTATTATTTAACAAACAGCTACAAAACCCCGGAAACAAAAATTTTTCAACGGGCTGACGCCCGTAAAGAACGGCGTTCCCCTTGTTCGGGGAACACCGGACGTTTTGTCGCTTCGCTCCCGCTTTGACGCTTTACGCGGCCGGTCATGCCACCTCGCTTATCGACTTGAACGCAGCGACGCTTGCCGCCTTGACGAGCCGGCCGCGGAAGGCCAGACGAGAACCGATGCTCGTGCTCGGACCGAGGAATCGTAGCTCGCATACGACATCGAAACACCGCCAACCGGGATCGCGTAGTAGCCGCCACGATAGACCACACGGCTGGCTGCGGTGGATATGTAGTACATATCGCAGTAATGCGTCGAGGAAGAACCCGAAACGGAACCCACCGGAACCACGTCCATGTACTTGCCATGTGCAATGGCCGTTATCCATACGCCCGAGCTTGTGCCTCCTTTCACCATACGGGTCGTGCCGTCAGGCATCCAGATGCGCCACTTGCCGGCGTTGCCGCTATCATTAGGAAGGTCAACGCCGTCCATCATGTCATACTTATGACCGTAGATATCCTCGTAGCCAAGGCAGCAGATATTGTTCACCTGCGTGACAGTAGCACCGCCGTAGTCATCCTCGCCGCGATACCAGGCGTACTGGTGGACCATATTGTCCACAAGCGAGTTCGTCACGTTCGGGTTGATGGCGTGCGCCTCTTCATAACCGATCGTATCGGTCATGCCGTGTGAAGCGGTACCGCCGGTGGTACGGTTGTTAGTATGCTGACCCGCGCCGCATTGTTCCTGGCTGTCACGACGGCCATAGGCGGCGTAGAAGAGGTTGGCGATACGGGAGTGCATCAGCGCGTCAATCTGCTGCATACCACGCTGTACCGAGTAATAATGGAAGTCGGCCCAGCTCATGCTCGCCGTAGTGCTGCCGCCGGTGATACAGGCGCGGAGCTTGGAACCGACAACCGAACTGCCCACAACCGCGCAAAGGTGCTCGTCATTGGCTACCCAATCCGGCTCCATGTCCTCGATCCTGTCGGAATTGGAAAGCACTACCTTGTCGAACTCCGCGGTGTTCAGAACGGAGAAGTGCAGCGCTGTGGCACCGGCAGGAACGTCAGCGATCAGGTACATGCCCGCCTCGAACTTGTTGGAGAGGGTCGGAACAACGATGGAACTGACTACGGCGCCGGTATTGTCAGTGAACACGCTGCCGACAAGGTTCGTACCGGGAACGCTCGGGAACCGGACACGCTTGTGCCCGCTGACGTTCACCTTGCAGACGGAATACGTGGTGTCGGCACTGTAGCTGTTCGCGAGCGTGTCCTTGCCGCTCATGATTTTACGACCGCTCAGGTAGCCGCCGGCTTCCTTGATGTCATCCAGCGTGAGGATATCGGCATCAGGAACGGAGGGCATGTCGTCCCGGCCCTTGCTGCTGTAGCAGGAGTAATGCTTGCCATTCAGGTAGTCGTTGATGCCCTTTGACCAGAAAAACGGCTCGAACATCATCCAGTCGCCCTCGCTGCCGTCAAGTCTGGCGGCGCTGCCGTCGGCGTAACGGTTGGAATTGCCGTCGTCCAGCGGGTAATAGGTCATCTCGCCGTCGAGGTTGTTCACCGTCGTATCGACATTCGCGATCTTCACGCTGCGCGTGGTAGGCTTCCTGGTCACTTTCGCCAGTACACGGTGACGATGTTTCAGGATGGCGGCGATATGCCCGCTCGTCCTGTAAGGAGTACCGTACTTGTAACCTGTCCTGTTGTCCGGGTTACTGATATTGGCATCGTCGGCCACATCATCGTCGGACTCGATCATCGTGTATTCGGGCTGGAGGATGTTCAGTTCCGGGAAATGGGCTTTCAACGCCTCGTATCTCTCATCCTCGACATAGTTGGTAAGACGCACCGTACCCACCAGCGCGCACGTGTCCGTGGCGTTGCCTTCAGCGTCCACGCCGCCCATCTTCATGAACCGGTTCAGCCACGTGCCGTCATCCTTCCGGTCGATGCCGGTCACGCGGATGCGTTCCACGCCGGAACAGCGGTTCAGCAGGGTTTCCCAGTTCAGTCCCGGACAGCCGTCCACGATAAGCGTCCTCACTTTACTGTAGTTCTCCAGCGTGAGCCCGCTTGTGGCCAGTTTGCCCAGATATTCCAGTTTCAACACGGTCAGCGTGCCGGGAAGCCAGGCCCTCGTCAGAGGGGCACCCTTGGCGAAGGTCACGCTCTGCACCTGCGTGCCTCTCGCGTCAAGTTCCTCCAGCTTGGTCTGGTTCGTGAAGTCAAGCTCGGTGCTGGTGTTGCTCCCGGTCTTGGCCTGTGCCTGGTTGCGCAGGTTCACCTTACGCAGCTGGCGGCAGCTGCCGAGGTTCAGCCACCAGCCCGTCGAGCCGGTGGAGGGGCTTTGCAGGTTCAGCTCACGCAATACGGTACATTTACCCAGGTCAAGGCCGTTCTTCAGGCGGTCCGAGGCGCCGGTCATGTCAAGCACCCTCATGCGGCTCGCGCCGTAGATACGCAGGGGGTCGTTTACCGTGTAGGCCCCCGTGATTTGAAGGGTGGCCACCTTGCCGCCCTCCACGATGCCGGTACCCCCGATATTGGGGCTGTTGTTCGTGCCGTAACCGAAAGCGTACACCTCGCTCGCCGTGATCTTCACCACGTCGGCGGCATCGGAGGCGGTACGGGCCATGTAAAGGTCGATGTTGTCACTCGTGAAGTTGCTCGTGCCGTATTTGGCGTCCAGGAGGGCGAAACGGTTCTTCACGAAGTAACTGCGGTGCGCGGCGTTGCTTCCCTGCAGGGCGTAGATGAACGGCCATTTCTTGCCGTAAACCTCTTCCATGTTCGGGCGGATATACTTCAGGTAGCCGCTCTTGTTGTACGCACGGTCGCTCCAGTTACCCGCCTGCTCGACGTCAAGCATCGACAGCACGCGCTCGACCGTCATTTTCGCGCGGTAAGCGGCGGCGCAGGCTTTCAGCTCGTCCTGCAGGTTGGCCAGGACAAGGTTCCAAAGCCAACTGTCGCGGCCCTCGAAGGCGTATTTCCCCGCCTCCGCGTCCCACGTGTCACGGTCGATCGTGTAGTCGTAGGCAAGGAAACAGTCGTTCCTCTTGGCAAGCTGGGTGTCACCGTCGTAATAGTTGGTGTACCAGATCAGCCCGTCCCAGGTACGCAGGAGGATGTTCTTCGCGCGCTGGTCAACGCTCGCGAAGTAGTCGGTGTGCACGTAGTAGGTCAGCAGGTGGTCCACGTCAAAATACTGCCCGATTTCCTTCCTGAACTTGTCGCTAACGAAGGTGGCCAGGTCGTCCGCGGTAGCGTTTGCCGGGACACATGAACGGATCCAGCCGAAAAGGCGTTTCAGCGCGGACTGCTGGGCCGCGTTCAGGCCCGCCCATTTCACGTCGTCCGGATAGTTGGTTTCCAGGCCGGCATCGAAACCGGCGGCAAGGTCCGCGTCGCTGGAACTCTGGAAAAGGCAGACCCTCTCGCCGTTGTTCAGCGTCTCCAGCGTCATCGGGCAGGAAGGGGTGAAACCGTCAAGCCCCTCCATGCCGAACAGCCGGCCGCTCTTGCTCTTCTCGTTGTTGAAGTTGTACTGCCCGTAGTAGGTGCTCTCCCCGTCGGCGGTCTCCGCGCTGAACACGTCGATGGGGAAACCGTCGATGCTCTGCCGGATCTTCACCGCGTTCAGGTCACCGCCCGCCTGTTCCAGCTGGTAACGCTGCGGAGGGGTCAGAAGGCCCAGTTCGAGCATCGTGTCGTTGTACAGCTTCGCCCCGCCCGTGTTCAGGGACATGGACGAGTCGGAATAGTCGGACTTCATGCAGAACAGGTCCATCGGGATGCTCCCGGGACGCATCATATACCTGTTGCCACCAAGGGGGTCCGGGGTACCGTTGATCTCGAAACTGAGGTTCGCGCCGCCCTTGGTGAAGTAGATGCGGATGTTCTTGCTCGGGTATTTCGTGGAACTGGTACCCTGGATGCGGATGTAGCAGTCGCGGAGGACGAAGTCGTACTCCTTGCCGAAAGGGGACCAGAAATAGACGTCGGCGATGAAGTCGGTCTTCTTGTTGTTCGTCTCGTTCACCTCGTCAAGGCCGCCCTTGCGGACGATGCGCATCACGCCCTTCCCCTTGGAACGCAGTTTGTCGATATCGACGTCGCCGCTGCCGCCCAGGATATCGTTCTCCTCGTACAGGCGCATCATGTCGTCGCTGCTGCCGGCATCCACCATCCGGTTATCCAGGACTTCGTCATCGCTCAGGGCACGGTTGTAGATACGGATGTTCTTCAGTTCCACATCGGCGGACGCGCTGTCGACGGTGATGCCCGCCGGGGTGTCCTGGCGGAAGTAGTAGCTGTTGTCGTAGATGTCAGCACCGGCACGGTTGCCGTTCACGTAAAGTTCCATCAGGCGCCCGTCACCGCGTTTGCCGATGACGAAGGCGACCTTCAGCCACTTCTCGGGGGCGAACTTCGTGCCGATCTTGATTTCACGGCTCGCGTCCTCGCCGTCCTCGTTCGTGTAGTGCAGGATGGTGCCGGTCTTGACGCTCGCCTCCTCGCTCGTGACACTAAGGCCTTTCCCCTTGTCCATGCAGCTGATCACCTCGCCCTGACGGTCCGTCACGCCCGATACACGGAACTCCATCTCGATGGTAGCGCCGGAGGCGCCGGCATCGTCCTTGAACAGCTGGTAGCCGATGACGGCCTTCGCCCCGCCCGTCAGTTTCAGGCTGTCACCCGTCCAGCCGTTGCTGCTCCAGTCGAAGCCCTCGAAAATTGTTTTCACGCCGTTATACTCCCACCGCGCCGGGTCGCTCTCGCTGTTGCTGCGGCCGGACGGGCTAAGCTTCACTTGAAGGCCGTAGGTGGCCTCGCTGATGTCGATGCCGCTCTCGACCACGTCTATGTGGAAAGTGTAGGCGGTGGCACCGACCTTCAGCTGCATCTGCTGCCGGCCCTGCTCCGTGAAGCGGTTCCGGTAGGTCTGGGCGGTACGTGGGACACTCACCGTCTGGAGAAGCGTGCCGTTCCTGTAGATGCCCACACCCGCCGGGGTGGTACCGGGGTCGTAGGCGGCAAACTTGAACTCGCAGCTCTCGTACTGCCCCACCTCGATGACCGGGGAGAGGTGGTCGGCACCGGTAAGGATACGGCCGTCCCGGTGGGTGACCATCAGCCCCACGTAGGGGACGCTGCTGCCGCTCTTCAGGATATCGATATGGATACTCTCGCTTTTGAGCGTCAGGCCGTCACCGGCATCCATCTCGGCGACCATCTGGACGGTATGCCGGCCTACCGCCAGGGAGGACATGGAGAGCGGGAAGCTGCTGTTGGTCGTACCGCTGCGGGTGACCGTGTGGGCGTTCTGCTGTTTGCCGTCCACGTAAAGGGTCACCACCTTCGTGCCGGTGCCGCTCACGCCGTAGGGGATGTTCACGGTCTCCTGCGCGCCATAACCGCCGGAAGCCAGGCCGGAGGCGATATTGTAGCTGCTGGACAGGGCCAGCGTCACGCTGCGCACGCTAACGTACGCCTGCCGCTTCTGCGCCTTGCCGGTGGTGGGGTCGGTGGTCTCGGCTATCACGTAGATGTCGCTCGTGCCGGAAAGGAGGTATTTCGTCAGGTCGAGCGTGTACGTGCCCTTGCTCACGTCCCGCGTCGTCTCCGAATAGGTGGTGGTGGCGCCACGCCTCACCTGGACGGTGATTTTCGCTTTCTGGCCGGTACTCTCGCCCTTCTCGTCGCCGCTGCCGTACTGGTGGTCGTAGGTATAGGTCAGCCTTACCGGGTCGCCTTCCTTGACGGTGGGCCTGTCAACACTTGCGCCAAGCACTATCTTCGTCGTGCTGCCCTCACCGCCGCCACCGCCGCCTCCGGCAGGGATGTCGAAACCGGTCACCTCGACACCGCTTTTGTTCTTCAGGCTCACGTGGACGGTGGTCTCGTCGTCGCTCAGTTCGGCGGAGCTGTCGAAGATGGTATTCGCTTCCACCTCGCCCAGCTTCGCCGCCACGGCACGGTTCTCGACCGGGTTCGTGCTTTCGGCGTTCAGGCTCTCGTCAACCTCCAGCTTATCGATGGTCAGGCTCACGTTGCCCTCCGCATCGGGGATTTGCTTCTCGCCGTTCACCGTCAGGCTCTTCATCGTGCCGGCCCCGCCGAAATCCTCCCAACTCGCGGCCTGTTCCCAGCTCTCCACGCTCGTGCCGGTGAACTGTTTCGTCTCCCATCTGCCCTGCGCAACCTCGTAGGTGATGCAACGGCCCTTGTACCGGTATTTCACGTTTACGGCGGCGATGGCCGTCTCCAGGGTATAGTAGCCGTTTTCCAGGGGAACCTCCTCCGTCACGTTGTACGTGTTGCCGCCGCTACCCGTACCGCCGGGAATGTCGGTGGAGGTGATTGCCTGCCCGTTACGGCCCAGGATGGTCAGTTTCACCGTGTCGTTCTTCTCGTCAGGGACGGCTGTCATGCTACCCACCAGGCTGCCGTCCACGGCTGCGGCGGCATCCTCCGCCTTCTTGGCGGCGGCGGTGGCCGTACCGGCAGCGGCATCGGCGGTTTCAGCGGACCTGTTTGCGGTACCGGCGGCGTTCGTCGCGGTCTGGGCCGCATTGGTGGCGCCGGTCGCGGCATTATCGGCCTTCGTGGCGGCAGCGTTAGCCACCGCCGCCGCGTCCTCCGCGGGTTTCCGGAGCAACGCCACCGGCGCAAGCACGACCTCCTGGCCGCGCATCGCAGGAAGGCTCTTGATATTGTCCAGCGAGGTGACCTCGGCCAGTTCATCGACACTCTGGCTCTCCGACTTGATGGAGTTCAGGATGTCCTTCTTCAATTCGTTCTTTTCAGATTCTGTCAGTGCCATAAATTATCCTCCTTATCTTTCTATCAGTTGTACAACCTGCGAGTAACAGCCGGGAGTCAGTCCGGAAACGGCCTCCTTTATCAACACGGCATCTTCCGATGTGATTTCAATCTCACCGCCAGTGTCCATTATCCGCATACAAAGGTGATACGCACGCATCTTCTTACCGTTGTCTGTCTGCATATTGCCACTTGGACGAATACCCGTCCCGTTGAAAAGGCACTGGGCCACGATATGACCGATTACCTGCGGGTTGCCATCAACCAGCAGGGGTTCACCATTAAAATCCTTAAAATCCGCATTAAAATTTACCTTCATAATTACATGATATTAAATACCCGACATTTTGACAACAATACCATTGACAACTTCAAGGGTATAATTATTAGTTAGAAAATCATTCTTCACAGACCATCTGAAAGTCCCGGAAACACCCTTCCGGTAAGTATAGGTCCCGTCACTGCCTAAAGTCCATTCCGTACCATAATTGTTCGAAAGGATGTCGCCACAATATACCGCACCGTTCACATGTACGCCCCCGTCAAAAAAGCCGGCATAAGAATTGGCACTTATCGGGTAACTTTGTCCGGATGATTTGCTGGAAGCATAAATGGCGGCACCGCCCGTATTGGAACCGACAACCTTCACTCCGAACCGCCCCTGAGTGGCGGCATTGAAAGCGACATCCACAACCCCATCCATAGCGGTCTGGGACACTCCGAGTTTCAAACTGCGGGAATCGTTGCCGAAGTAATCACCCGCTTTCCAGAACAAACGGCCGGACTCTATCGTAAAACCGCCGATCTTGCCATCCTGGGCATGAACGGTCCCGTATATTTTTGCATTGCGTGTCTCAATACTACCATCTTGCAGAATTTTAAAATTATTGTTAGCCGTAACAAGCCCCTCAAGGGTAATGTAGTCGCCTTTGATTTTTATACCGTCACCGCCGACACCAACAAGGGATTTTAAATTTCCGTCGCCGTCAATGGCGTATAACCCGGAATATTTGGAAGTAACCATCAGACCTGTCTCTTCCAACATATTCTCGTCCTTATCAAAGACAGCCGCCGAAATCTTCACCAGACGCTCCGACTGCTCGAAAAGTGTTTTATAACGGTGCGCCAGCGATTCCACGCGGTCGGTAGAGAGTATGAGCATGTACAGGTAGATGTCACCGGTGAAAGACAGCTTGAAGTCTCCCGTACCGTTCCAAAGGCCGCTACAGGTATATTGCACGTAGCCGTCAGTCGCGGGCAGTTCCTCTTCCACTTCCATGCTGTTGAAGTTGGCGAACCCCGTCTTATCAACACCCACGAACTCCACCCGCAGGGTTCCACCGACCGCACAACGGTAAAAGAAGGTCAGGTACACCGGGACGGCTTCCTTCTCCCCGCTGCCGTTTTCAGGCATGGAGGGGATGCTTTTCAGGTTCGCGCGTTTCTGTAAGATGTACTTGTTACGAATACGCACGACCTTACGGCCGTCATCCTCGGTCACACTCGCGCCGTCACCTTTCTTCGTCAGCACGTTGCCGTTCGCCCAGACCCACCGGTTCCCCACAAGGAAGAACACCGTCTCGTTCTCCGTGTTCCATTTCATAAGGCCGTCGTCAAAGGCGGGGTTATTCAGGTATCCGCGGTCGGTGGCGAAGTCCTGGCGCAGGGCGGTCACCACACTGGTGATACGTCCCTCGACGATCTCGAATTTCGTCTTGATATCCTCGCCTGTCACCAAAAGGAATGTCCCGCGCAGGTAGGCGTTGTCGCTGTAAAGGCCGTTGCCGTGCGGCTGGTTGTCGGCGGGGAACCAGTCGTCGCTGATGCCGTCCAAGTTACCCAGGCGGGCACGAAGGCAGCCGGTGAAGTTTTTCGCCTTCACGCCGTCCATCACGTCCATGCGGGGCTGCCCGTCCTCGGTGGCGGATATCAGGATCAGGTTCTGGCGCAACGGGTTTTCCGTATTACCCATCAGCACACATTCGTCACCGGGGGCAGGAAGGGAAGTTCCGAACTCATCCACGCCCACGAGGATGGAATCACCCTCCACGCCGGCAACCTCCACCCAGTAGCCTTTCAGGTTCCCGCCGGTAAACGTGGCGCAGCGCATCAGGTCATGCGCCCGGAAGGTATTCGCCTGCTCGAAGGTGATTTTATAAAAGCCGTCCTCCAGAACGGCGGTCTTTATCTTGCCATTGGCGGCGGACACACAGAGCTGGCCGCCCACGCTGCGAACCTTCTCGATAAGCAGTTCCAGCACCACCATGACCTGGCGCACCGTCAGCTTGTCGATGGTAAGGTGCGAAAGGGCGTCCTCCATCCACAACCGCCAGCCCTCACCCAAAAGGCCGTCCACGAATTTCGGGCTGCGAAGAAGCTCACGCACAACAAGGGTCAGCAATTCGGCGTTGCCCTTGCCGTCGATGTGGCCGTTCTCCTCCGGACCGATGCCGACGCCCTCCTCGAAGGTGATTTTCTTTTTCGCGCGGTCGGCCTTCTTCTTGCTGATGAACTCCGCCTGGCTTCTTCTGGCCGAGAAAAGGTTGTTGTCGGTGGGAAGCGTGTTATCCCAGCTCCTTATGATGTCGGGAAGGTTCGCGCCGGCCGTTCTGGTATAATTCCTCACCTCCTCGATACTCCCCTTCAGGCTTTCCATCACGCCGGTGGAAAGCGCGTCACCGATTTCAAGATCCACCTGTGAGGGGAGCGCCACCTTCCGCGTGATTTTCGTGATACGACTCAAGCGATAACCCGTTTCCGGGAAATACTCCGTGCTTTCCAACCGGACGCGGCGGCCCGGGTAAAGGTCTATCCCGTTACGCTCGACATACACGTGGTCCGTCGGGCCCTTGTACACGGAAACGTCGACGGCGTTCTCCGCATTGTACCTGTTCACCGCCGTCAGGTATTCCTCCTCGGCAAGCGCGTAGTATTCGTCAGGCATGCGGATATTCCAGAGGATATACCTGTCACCCGCTTTCGGGACAAGGCGGTCACCGGGAAGCTGCGTGTCGTCATCATACGGCCAGATGGTGATGATCTCGAACTCGCGGGTGTCACTGTCGAAGTTCACCTCGAAATAGTAGGTGCCGTCCTCTTCCTCGCCAAGACCGGCAAGTTCGCCACCTTCCTGGAAGGAGACACGTTTCACCTTGCCGGCAAGTTCGTAAGCGTTGGGATCGAAGTTCAGCGTGTCATCCCGGAAATACCAGATCACAAAAGGGTTGCCGTCCTCATCCGTCACCTGCGCGCTGCGTACAGAGGTCACGGTACCCACGCGGCGGGGATAGATATCCGCGAAGGCGTCCTTCTCGTAGTGGTGGTGGATGCCGTACTTGTCCGTGTCCACATCCACATATTTGGCACCGTCGGGAAGCTGGAGGCGGCTGTGGCCGTATTTCTCCGGGTCGATGTTCCGGGAACTGCCGATCGGAAACAGGCGGGTGTAGAACTTCGCGCCGTCGGCCTTGTCGCGGGAAAGCTCCGTCAGCCCTTTGCCGTAGGACAGGGTAACCTCCTCACCGTGTTCGCAACGGCAAAGGTTCACAGTCTGGCCTTCCACCCACCACTCGGCGCCCGGCACCTTGCCGGCAAGTTCCTTCAGCGCGTCAGGGCAGTACTTCCCCTCGTAGTCGATGACCACGTTCTCGGTACCTTCCACACGCCCCACTTTCCAATCGGTGATGCCGCCCATGCCGTCATTGATGGACTTCACAATCAGGGCCATGTGTTCCCGTGGCGGGGCGGTCAGCGTAAATACCGGCTCAGGGTCGCCGTCCACCACGTTCAGGACGAGGAAACGTTTCATCAGGCTCTCGATGCCGTAGAACTTCACGTCGTATTTCCACTCCTGCGTACTGCGTTCGTCCGGAAGGTAACGCTCCTGGAGCCAGTAGCGCTCGCCCTCGAAATCCACGTAGTCGTTCACCTCAAGCGCCACATACTCGTACAGGGTGAAGGAGAGCGTCAGCACGTTGTCCGACTGGATCGCCTTCACCTGCGTCGAGCTGTCGTCCGGGGAAAGGACCGCCTTCGCCTGCCTGTTACTGTCATATACCGTTAAAAGCATGTTCGAATGGTGTTTGAACGTTGTTTAAATGATTGGTTCGGGTTCGCGGAATTTCACCTTGAAGCGGCCGGCCTGCACGCCTTCCCGCCAGAGGTAGGTCAGCGGGGTGAAGCCGGGACAATCCAGGTAATGCACGCGAAATGTCAGCTCCAGCTGCGGGAAATACAGCGAGAGCCAGCCTTTGTCGCCGGTTTTCAGGAAGGAGATGAAGGACATGTATTTCTTCAGCCACTCCCCTTTACCCGGGGCATACAGGGCAAAGGTCAGCGTGATGTCGCGCGCTTCGTTGGCCACTGTCAGAATGTCGGAATATTTCTCCCCGTTCTCCTCACGTATGTCCACGGCGGTGTGCGCTTTCGTCTTGCTCGCGGCAAGGATGGCTTTCAGGTTGTCACGCCCGCCGCGCTTCTCTTCGGTCAGGAATACGCCGTACTCCGTCCAGATATCGGTGCCGTTGATAAGGAACAGCCCGCCCATGATTGGTTCCATGCTCATGATGATTTCATTCTTAGTCCGTCACGTATGATTCGTTTTATATCTTCCTTTATCTCGTTGAGGAAACCGGCGCTTTTACCGGTATTCTCCGCGATCTTTGCCAGGTGGCCCTCGGCGCTGGCCATGCGGCCCGCCACGTCCTCGGTCTTCTCGTCAATGCTCACCCAGTGGTTCAGCCCCGAGGTGAACATGCCCTCCAGCTTCGTGCCCTGGTCCTGTGACATGGCTGCGAAGCCGCCGGCGCGGCCGGTCTGCGTCGTGGACTTCCCCTCCTCCGTAATGCCGGCAGTGTCAAACATCTCCTCCTTCTTGGCACGGGCACGCTCGAAAATGTCCGAGTACCGGGTGCGCAACGTGTCGGCTTCCTCCTTCGACAGGATACCGTCGCTCATGAACTCGGCGAACGTCTCCTGCCATTTCTTCAGCTCGTCCGAATAGGTGCCGTTCACGATGGATTTCAGGATGGCGTTCTCCATGAACTCGTCCACGCTCGCGATCACGTCTTTCGAGTCCGTCTCGAAATCCTTCAGCAGGTCCTTCATGCCGCTGCGGATACCGTCGAAAGAGGTGTCCGTGATGGCTTCCTGCCATTGCCTCTGGAGTTCCAGCAGCGTGTTCGCGTCAGAGACGTACTCGTCAAGCCACTGGCTCTGGTCGTACTTGCCCGAATGGAGTTTCTCCCAGATGTCGGGAAGTTCCTGGAGCCGGGCCAGTTCCTCGGGGGAAAGGCTCCAGAGGGAATCGGTATCCCGCACCGATTTGCCCAGGTAGGCGGAAACCGTGTCCCAGTCACCGCTGCCCATGGCCTTACCGATGTAGTAGTTGTTCGAGTGGTGCGAACTGTGGTATCCCATCTTTGCCGCGAGCATCTGGCGGTCGTTCTCAATTTTCTGCTGCTGTTTCTCGTAGGCACTCCGGTAGTACTCGGTGGAACGTGCGCCGCCGGAGCTGGCCATCTCGTCGGTCAGCTTCTCGATGGCGGTGGTCAGGTACTTGTTCGATTCGGTCAGCCGATCCACCAGCGCGTTCACCTCCCTGGCATTGCCGTGCGAGGAGAACAGGCCGAAGGTCACCGTGTCCAGGATGTCCCTCACCCCGTAGAAAAGTGAGCTGCCGATCTGCGTGAACAGTTCACCGGAAAGGATGTTCTCCAGGATACCGTTCACCGCACCGAGCACGGAATCAAGAATACCGCTTACCAGCGTACCGATTCCTTCCTTCAGCACGTCAAGGATGGAAAGCACCGCCGCGATGATCTGCCCGATGATGCCGCCGTTTGAAAACGTCTCGGCAAGGGTACTGCCTACCGTACCCATCACACCGCCCATGTTCTTCGTCGCCTCGCCCAGTTTGCCGAGCCCCTGGGCCACGCCGGCAAGGGAACCGGACTTCAGGCTTTGGAGCCCCTCGGCAAGCCCGGTAAGGGATGAAACGGCGTTCGTGCTGGACGTGCGCAGGTCCTGCGCCGCCTTGTCGTTCGCCTCTGTCAGGGTGGCCACGCTCGCCGAGGCGGCGTCGAAAGCTTCCTGCGCGGTAGCCACCAGTTCTTCCGCTTCCTTCATGGCGGAGGGGTCACCGCTTTCAGCGGCTTTCTTCTGTTTTTCCTGCGCCACCACCAAAGCGTCAGCGGCGGCCTTCTCCCTTTCCTTGGCCTCTGTCAGCTCACGCAGCGTCGTCTGGTAGGCAGAAAGGTCACGGGAAACGTCCTTGAACATGTTCCGGTTGATACCGCCCGCGCTCCGGTCCTCCAGCTTCGCGATCAGCTCGCTGATCACCTGTTTGTCCTCGGCACCGGCATTCCGGTACTCGTCGGAGGCGGCATACTTCCGCAGCTTCACCAGCGTGGGGCGCAGCTGCTCTTCAAGCAGCCCGCCGAAATTGCCGAAAAGGCCGTCCCAGTCGATATCCGCCTTCAGGCTGGCAATCTCGGCGGCGGCAGTCTCTTCTTTCTGCTGGCGGCCGAGGCGTAGTACCTCACCCAAGTTGCCCGCCTCCTGTGCCTTGCGGATTTTCTCCGCGTATTCCTGGGCGATGGCCAGCTTCTTCTGCTGGTATGTCCCGTATTCCTTCAGGTAGTCGAGCATCGACTGGCGGGCGGCGTCATTTTCCTCCCGGGTCACCTTTGCCAGGTCGCCGTCACGTGCCGCCGCGGCCTTCTCCCGCGCCTCTTTCAGGGTGGATTCCTGCTCACCGGTCAGTTTGCCCTTCTGCGCATCCTTCCACTTCTTTTCCTGGGCGGCAAGCTCGGCGATCTCCTTGTCGTAGTTCAGACGGATCTGGCGGCGGCGTTTCTCGCCGCTCTCCTTCAGAAGGTCAATCTCCGACTGGCGGTTCTTCATCTGGAGCTTCAGAAGCTCCGAGGCACGCTGCTCTTCCGACTGTTTCTCCTTTTTGGCGGCATTCGGGTCGGGTTTGGCATGGTCACCCAGGTCGAACTCCTTGCCGATATCCAGATATTCCTCCTGGAGCTTCCGGGCTTCAGCCAGGTAGCCGTCGCGGACTTCCTCGGCCTCACGTACGGCCTTTTCCTTCGCCTTCTCGTTATACTCCGATATCATGGACTGCGCGTCCACCTGCCCATACGACTCGCTTTGGGCCATGTAAAGCCCCATGCGCGCGAACCAGCCCATCGAGCCGTCCACGTCTTCCGGCTTGCTGGCCTTGATCTCGTTCACCTTCTCGTCAGCCTCGGTGGCCTTGTTCACAAGGCTCTGCACCTTGGCCTGGAGGAAAAGCATCCGGATATATTTCTCACCCTTTTTCTGAAGGATGTCATACCACTGGGCGATCGTGTCGTAATACCCGAAACTCTCGCCGTACTTGCGGTTCAGTTCCTCCACCTTGGCCTTCTCCTCGTCCTTCGTGCCGGTGAACTTCTTCAGGCTCGCCAGCGTGCTCTCGATCTCGAAACGGGTCTTGATCATCTGTGCGCGGCCGTCGGACTCGATTTTTACCATTTCACGGGCTTTCTCCGCGGCTTTCTCCTGCGCGGTGGAATATCTGTCCCAGGCGACGACAAGTCCCGTGATAACGGCTGAAAGGCCCAACGTAAGCGTGGCCATCAGGGCCTGCGCGGCACCGGTGGAAATGCCCAGGGCGACAGCCAGCCGGGTATTGGCGGCTGTCAGCAGGTTCTTCATCTTCACGACCGTCACCAGCCGGAAAGCGGAATCCTTGTTCAGCGTATTGAACACCTGCTGCAACCCCATCGTGATGGCCATCACGCTCTGCACGCGCGTCTGGATCTTTGCCAGGTTCTCGTTTTCCGAAGCGAAAAGAGACAGCGCGCCGGTGGCCGTGGTGAACAGACCGGCAAGGCCGCTCACGCCCGACATGAAGCCCTGGAGGTTCGCGTCATCGTGCGAGAGGATCTTCGTCTGGGTGTTCAGATCGGCAAGCGTGTCGGAAAGAAGAGCGGCCTGCTGTGCCATCTTCCGGTACTCCTCGGTGTCTTGTTTCCCTTCCAGCCGCAGGCGGGCCATGTTGTCCTGGAGCTCACGCAGCTGCATGGAAAGGCGTTTGCTGCTTGCACGCGTCTTCTCCTGTTCAGCCTGGAGCCCGGCAAGGGCGCCCTTTTCCTCTTCAAGCGTTTTCTTCGCGGCGTTCAGTTCATCCAAGGCGGCTACCTTCGCCTTGCCGGGTGCGGCCCCCTGGTAGGCTTTCTCCAGCGACTTGATGTCGCTTTCAATCTGCCCGATGACTTCCTTCTGCTCCCGGATCTTGTCGGTCAGGCTCTTGCTACCGGCGACGGCACGTTCTTCCTCCAGGGAGATACGCTCGTACTCCTTACGGAGGTTCCGGACGCTCTTCTCCGCCTCGCGGTGCTCCTTTTCAAGCCCTTCAAGGGCGGCACGCTCCTCATCCAGGACCTTGCGGCAGGCCGCCACGTCGGCGGCAAGTTCCGCCTGTGCCGGGCCGGGCTTCATGTTCTGGAGCTGCGTTTCCATCCGGTGCAGGTCGGAATTCACCCGGTCGATGACCTTGCGCTGCTCTAAAATACGGGCGTTGATGGCAGCGGCGGCCTTCTCCGACTTCTCGGCAAGGATATCAACCGCCAGGCCGGCCTTGTCAAGACCCTTGCTCAGGTTGTCCTTCATCAGGAATTCGATTTCTACGGGCTTCATCGTTTACAGTTCTAAATTGCTTTGGTAAAAATTCACTATGTCGCCGGCTTCACGGGCGGCGGCTTCCGGATCCACCTCGCCGCCACCGCTTTGCGGAACCTTGGAGTCAGCTGCTGACCGGCGGACGTAACGCGGGGCATCGGACAGCATCAGGATGAGCGTCTGGTAGTTCACCTTCTCCAGGATGTACCCGACAGTCCAGCCGGTGGCGCTCGCGATGTTCCAGATAAAACCGAAGGGGCTATGGGAACCTTCAAACTCGGTCCTTAACTCCCCTTCCTTCTTTGGCTCATTCTCAACTTCATCGGGTTCGCCCGATCGATCGAGCTGATAATACTCGTAAAAGACTCGCTGCCCATCAGGCTGATGAACTTCTC
>ENA-ORIC01002158-ORIC01002158.1-human-gut-metagenome-genome-assembly--contig:-NODE-2158-length-16682-cov-4.415297_pt1 | contig 16682 bp, 15 predicted proteins | sample MGYA00243023_ERZ508732 | MGnify/ENA primary metagenome ERZ508732 (study PRJEB26277, sample SAMN04329767) | human gut metagenome | biome: human-associated habitat | host: Homo sapiens | place: USA...
CACTGATTTAAGGTTGTTTTCGCAGAAAAAAGCCCATAAATCCAAGCCTTTTTTCTGCGAAAACCCGATTTATTCAGTGTATCCTTAATGATAATTTTCACTCTCCGGTGTCAGCTGACGTGTCATCCACGGATGTATCGTTCGACGTCGTCGGCTGCATATCCGACGCGAGGACAATGTCGCCCTTGCCGAGAGTTATCTTTAATGAAGCGTCGGTCGGATACTGCGGTGTCTCGTAGTATCCGCCGTGATTTTCGCCGTCGATCTTCACGCTGCCGACTCCGGTGAAGAGATCGAGGTTGAACGCGGACATCCTGTCGCGGCTGCCGAAGCGGAAATCGCCCTCCTCCGTCTCCGCCGTGATTTTGCGAATCTTCGAGGAGATGATCTCGACCGGGCATTTTCCGGAATCGCTTATGACGAGATTAGAGGCGTCACTGTCGGAGATCGTCACCGATCCGTCAGTCACGCTGAAGTAGAGCCCGGAGCCGGTCGTGACGCCGCTCACGGTTATCGTACCGGTTCCGACCGTGAAATCGTAATCAGTCTTGAACCCGGATGAACCCGCGGCGATATTTCCACTCTCAACCTCACAGGAGACAATGTTCACCGGGTATTTCTCGGAGAGATAGATATTGACCGTCTTCTCTTTCCCGCGCACGTGGACGTAGTTCACGAGCCCGCGCAGACCCTTGAAATTCATCGCGAACGCGGCGATTCCGTCGATATCCGTGAGATCGGTGCGGTCGCTGACAGTGAGCACGCGGTTCGCGCCGGAGAACTCGTAGAGACCGTCGGCGAAGTTGACAAGCTCGATATACGGCTTATCCGCGCCGCCGATTATGTTTATGTCGGCGGTCCCGACAGAGACCGAGATCTTGCCGATGCTGTCCTCAGAGAAATCATAGGTAAACACGCTGTCGCCATCGTCCGTCGTGTCTGCGACGACCTGTATTCCTTCCCTCACGCCTATTCCCTCGGCTATCCTCATTGTGACAAGCCCCGCGAGAGCGAGCGCCACCGAGACTATCAGAAATATTATGGATGTCGGTTTCACAGCTTAGCACACTCCCTTCTGAGGAACCTGAACAGCACGCCGAGCTGTCGGCAGACGTACATGAACAGCCGCCCGACGAGCCGCATCAGCCACGGCAGAAGGCGTATCGCGAAATTATACAGCAGTATCCCAGCGAACATGACCGCGCTTCCGACCATGACCCCGAGCCCTATCTCATAGAGCCCGACCGGGAAAGAGCTGAACAGCTTTGTGATACCGTAAACCACCCCGACGAGCGAGGTTGCGGTACCTCCCGCGACGACTCCGACAAGAGCCACGACCGCCGCCACGATGAGCGCCGCGAGGGCGACCCACATAGCCGCGAACACGGCGAACCCAAGGATCGCGAGCGGTATCGTGACCGGAAGGCTGACCGCGAAAAGTATCCAGAACATCCTGCTGTTCGGGGACGGCTCCTCGTCGATATACTCCGGTATCTGCGATCTACGCGGCTCGTCCGGAATATCGGTCATCTGTCCATCATTCTCATATCCGTGATCCGCGCGCCGAGCCACCGGCACCGGCGGCACTTCTGAGCGCGGCGCGGCGTCGATGGACGCGTGGGATGAATGAGCTTTCACCCGTTCCTGCGCCGGGGCGCTTTCACCTTGCGCGCCGGAGCTGTCAGTCTTTTCCGACGACTCCGGTCTGTCAGACGTGGCGGGAGCGGTGTCAGACGCGCTCTTTTTCGGTTCAATGGTGCCCGCGCCCCCGCCTTCGCTCGCGCCGTTCTGCTCCGTGTCGTCCTTCACGCGGTCGACAGTCAGCGTGCGCTCGGCGAGGCGGTTCATCTCGTCGTATCTCTCGGAGATCTGTTCGGCGATGTTGTCCGCTATGTGTTCGACGTCGGACAGCAGATTGTCCTTTTCCGGATCCTGGACCATGCGGTCGAAGAATCGGTCGAAGCGCTCTATATACGGCTCGATGTCGCTCTCGGCGACGTCGCGCTCGACAAGAGCCGCCCGCAGTTTCGTGAGAAAATCCTGTTTGTCTGTCAAGGCTTGTCTCAACCTCCTGTCATATGTAAAAAATTCAGAAATATTTTCGAATAAGGCTTTCATTCACGCCGCATTGTGTGTTATAATAGTATGAGAGTCATGGCGTCAGCAATATTATACCAGAAATTCATGAAGATTTCAATACCCCCGGGAAAGATTTGTCACATAAAAATACTTTACCGCGGCGGAACAGCCATGTGTCACTATATTTATATACCGCGAGGATATACCACAATGCGAATGAGAAAAAAGAAACACGGCGCGGAGCGGATAGAGGCTTGCTCCGAGCTCCTTATAAAGACACTCCCCGTAACACGCGACGGCGCGGCGGCGGATTTCGGACGCGGCGGCGAGCTGCGGCTCGAGATAGGCTGCGGCAAGGGCGCCTTCATACGCGGAACCGCCGTGAAGGAGCCGGATGTCAACTTCATAGCTCTCGAGCGCTGCTCCGACGTCGCGATGATCGCGATGGAAAAATGCAAGGCGGCGGAGATCCCGAACGTCAGGTTCATGATAGGCGACGTCGCGAAACTCGCAGAAAACTTCACGGACGGCTCGATCGACCGCATATACCTGAACTTCTCCGACCCGTGGCCGAAAGCCGGTCACGCGAAGCGCAGGCTCACCTACCGCTCCTTCCTCTCGGAGTACAGAAGACTCCTGAAGCCGGGCGGAGCCATCTTCTTCAAGACCGACAACCGAGGACTGTTCGACTTCTCGCTCGAGGAGTTCCGCGAGTGCGGCTGGCGGCTTGAGGACATAACCTACGACCTTCATAACAGCGAATACAACGCGGATAACGTCATGACCGAGTACGAGAAGAACTTCTCAGAGCGCGGATTCACGATAAACCGCGTAGAGGCGTACGCCGACCCGCTGCCCGAAAAGGCTCCGGAAACGGATATCCCCGACGACCACTCCGGAACGCCTTCTGATTAAAAGACGCGCGCGGCATATTTTTTGTTCCATAAAAACGAATAATTCATCGAAAGTAGTACGAAAGGTATAGTCATCGAAATGTCAAAGCATCATCTGGTCCTGCCCCTGCTCGCCGCGGCGCTCATATCTCTGGAGTCCTGCGGATTCATCGTGATAAATAATCCCAAGACCGACGAAACCTCCGCAATGGTGACGTCCGCGCCCGACACGTCCGCTGCGGATACAACCTCGTCCGGGGTATCCTCTGACGAAACAACGTCGGAGCCCGCCGACCCGCGTGCCGACGCCGACGAAAAACTGACGTCGCTCCACAAGAAGAGCTTCGCCGGCGCGGGCTTCATAATAGCCTCCGCGGATGGCGGAAAGACAATCCCGACCGACATCGACGACGAGGTCTCCGCTGCGAGACTCGTCTCCTACCGCGCGGTCGAGAGCAAGTACACGACGAAGATCATCCCGATATCCTACACGGCGGACGAGCTTTATGAAGCCGCGAGGAACGCCGTCAGCTCCGGAGACTATCTCGCCGATCTTCTGATAATTCCCGCCGACAGGCTCGGGCAGTTCATGAACGGGAAGCTGCTCGCGAACATGAACAGTCTGCCGTTCACCGACTACACGGGCTCATGCTACAATGATTCGGTCACGTCGTCCGCGATGTTCGGCAGCAAGCTCCTCGCCGTGTCCGGCGCGGCGAACCTCGATTTCGACAAGCTTTCCTGTGTATTTTTCGACAAGGGGCTCGTGGATGAAGATATCTACACACTGGTAAAGAACGGCGATTGGACGTGGGACAAATACCGCGAGATCGCGAAGGAGGCGTCCGGCGGGAATGTCTACGGTCACGGCTCGGTGCTGTCCGACCGCGATTATATCGATGCCGCCGCGTTGTCGATGGGCATAAAATATGTCTCGAACCCGTCCGGCGAGTCCCCGACGGTCGATTATATGTCAACCGACCGCGGCAAGCGGCTCGCCGGAGGGATAGTCGAGACACTTTACGGTCTCTTCTACACCGACTCGTCGCAGCTGTCCGCGGGAGCCGACGCGTCTGACGCGTTTTCGGACGGCAGGCTCGCCGTCATGACCGGAAGGCTCTCGATGATACACGACCTCGCCGATATCTCGACCGACTGGGGGCTCGCTCCCATGCCGAAATATGATAAGAGCCAGAAGGAGTACATCTCCCCTCTCAAGTCCGACGCGCCGGTCTTCTCAGCGCTTGTTAACACGACCGATTTCGGAAACTCCGGACTGATACTCGAGGCGCTGAATGTCTCGACTGAAGGATATCTCTCCGACATATATCTCTCCGACCGCGTGAACTATATGCTCCGGGACGACGGATCGATAGGGTCGCTTGAGACGATCCTTTCCACAGCGTCGCTCGATTTCCCGCATATGTTCGCGTCCGGCTTCAGCACGCTCGACAGCGCGACCTATGGCGCCGTATACAACGGCGTCACGACGAGAAACAGCATAGACGCGCTGTACAGGAACTATCAGCCCGCCGCCGACCGGGAGATGGCGAAGGTAAGGACAGACAGATGAAGCTCTCAGGGAAATCGAGAATGTACGCCGGTTCGATAGAGCTCGACCGCGAGGCGCTCGCGAACACTCCCCTGCCGCCGGACGGGAGGTATATAAAAGACCTTCCGGTCGTGAAGCGCCTCACGCGGCTCGAGCTTAAGACACCCGTGACATTTTTCTGTGGTGAGAACGGCGCGGGAAAATCGACGCTCATTGAGGCGATCGCGGTCGCCTGCGGGTTCAATCCTGAGGGAGGGTCAAGGAACATGGATTTCTCGACAAGACAGTCCGTCTCGCCGCTCGCGGCGTTCCTTCACATCTCGCACGGGCTGAAGCGTCCGAAAGACGGATATTTCCTGCGCGCCGAGAGCTTTTACAATGTCGCGACCGAGATAGAGACGCTTGACGCTGAACCCGCCGCCGCGCCGAAACTGATAGAGTCCTACGGCGGCGTAAGCCTTCACGAGATGTCGCACGGCGAGTCCTTTTTCGCGCTGATGAAGAACCGCTTTTTCGGGAAAGGACTCTATATACTCGACGAGCCGGAGGCTGCGCTGTCGCCGTCAAGGGTCATGGCGATGCTCATAATTATCGACGAGCTCGTGAGGGACGAGTCACAGTTCATCATCTCGACGCACTCCCCGATCCTGCTCTCCTGCCGTGATTCGACTGTTTTCGAACTGCGCGACGACGGCATCTTTGAGACGCCATATAAGGAGACCATGACCTTCAGAACGATGAAAAACTTCCTCGACGCGCCGGAGAGGACACTGAAATACCTTCTTTCGGATGAGGAATCCGACCGGAATATATAGAAAAGTTTATATTTTCGAATGCCCAGCGGAGTATTTTCCGCTGAGCGTTCTTTTTCTGTCCGGAAAATTTATAAATACGCACCGCAAACTCAGTCCGGATTATGATATCCGACCAACCGGAAAAACGTTTCGCCATACAGTACTTGTATAATATTAATTCCGTGATCTTTTTGTCATATATGCACAGATAATTTCTTGCTTATACTCTTGACTGCGGGGCAGCAGCATGGTATAATGTAGACACCACAATAAATCAGGAGGACAGCCATGAAAGCGGTATTCATGACCGGTGACGAAAAAAATCTCGCCGGTGTCTACAAAACGGTGCGCGAAAAGCTCACCGCCGAACTCGACTTCATTTCCCCAATAACGAGCGCGGCTCAGCTTGAGGAGAGAAAAGAAGAACTGCGTGACGTCGGAGTCATATTCTCGACATGGGGAATGCTCAGCCTTGACGAGGAGACGATACGGAAATATTTCGTGAATCTGAGGGCGGTATTCTACGCCGCCGGGTCGGTTCAGTATTTCGCGAGACCGTTCCTTTCCCGCGGTGTCAGGGTCTTCTCGGCGTGGGCGGCGAACGCGGTGCCGGTCGTCGAGTTCACCATTGCCGAGATCATCCTCGCGAACAAGGGATATTATCAGAGGCTTAGACGGAACTCCGACCCGGAATGGTCAAACCGCTCGTCCGGCGGATACTTCACCGGAAACTTCGGCAACAAGGTCGGGCTCATCGGCGTCGGAATGATAGGCTCGATGGTCGCGGAAAGACTGAAAGACTACCGGCTCGAGGTCCTCGCCTACGACCCGTTCCTTCCGGTCGAAAAGGCGGAGCGACTCGGAGTGACGATGGCACCGCTGAAAACGATATTCTCGGAATGCACCGTCATCTCGAACCACCTCGCGAACAATCCTCAGACGGTCGGTATGCTGAACGGCGAGCTCTTCGACTTGATGCGCCCGAACGCCGCGTTCATAAACACCGGCAGAGGCGCTCAGGTCGTCGAAAAGGATCTCATAAAGGCACTGAAGGACGAGCCCGCGCGCGTAGCTCTGCTCGACGTCACATACCCTGAGCCGCCGTCGCCGGACAGCGAGCTGAGACGGCTTGACAATGTCTTCCTTACCCCGCACATAGCCGGTTCACTCGGGGAGGAAACCGCGCGGATGGGAGAGTATATGTACGAGGAGTTCGGAAGATACATGAGGGGCGAGCCCGCGAAGTGGGAAGTCACTATGAATATGCTTGAGACGATGGCGTGAGGTGATATCATGAATAATTTCAAGACAGGTCTCGTCTCGGTCACCTTCCGTCAGAAGAGCATATATGAAATACTCCGTATGTGCCGCGAGAACCATCTCGACGCGATTGAGATCGGCTCGGACGTCCACGCGCCGAGGGACGATATAGCAAACTGCGAGGCTATCCGTGCGGCGGCGGAAAAAGAGGGCGTGCGCGTCATCTCCTACGGAACATACTACAAACTTGGAGAACAGCCCGACCCGGAGAAGACCTTCGGTGAATATGTGGGAGCCGCAAAAGCTCTCGGCGCGCCGAACCTCCGCGTCTGGGCAGGAACAAAGGGAAGCGGCTCCGTAAGTGAAACAGAGAGAGCCACCCTGACGCGTGAAGCGTCGCTGTGTGCCGATATCGCGGCAGAATCCGGGATGACCATCAGCTTCGAGTTTCACGGCGGAACGCTCACCGACGACCCGGACTCGGCTCTCAGGCTCATGCGTGAGCTTGACAGGGAAAACGCGTATCTCTACTGGCAGCCGAATCAGTACCGGGACATAGAATTCAATGTCATGTCGCTTGAAAAAGTCCTGAAATACGTCTCGACCGTACACGTCTTCGCGTGGGACGCCCGGAGCGGGAACTGTATCAGATACCCGCTCGCCGACCATGCCGACGCATGGAAAAGATACCTCGATATTCTCGCGTCGGACAACCGTGAGCATGCGCTTCTGCTCGAGTTCGTGAAAGACGACTCGGACGCGGACTTTGTCTCGGACGCGAAGACCCTCAACGAATGGAGAAAAAGATATGCCTTTTGATTTCAGATACAAGACAATCGACGACGTCCGCGAGGACCTCGTGAAACTCGGAACAGACCTTCCGCTGTCGGACGACCTCTCGCCCCTCGCGAGAAAATTCACTGTCAAGGGTGAGAGAATAAACTTCCGAAACGCCGTCGCGATTCACCCGATGGAGGGCTTCGACAGTGTCCACGGTGAGGGAGAAGCCGTCGAGGGCGCGCCGTCAGACCTCACACATCGCAGATATATGCGCTTCGCGGACAGCGACGCCGGGCTTTACTGGTTCGAGGCGGTCGCGATATCGCGCGAGTCCCGCTCGAACAACCGTCAGCTCTGGATACACAGGGGAAACGTCGACTCATTCAAGCGTCTCATCGACGATTTTCATGAAAAGACGGACGGCGCGCCGGTCATCTGTCAGCTCACGCATTCAGGAAGATTCTCGAGACCTGAGAACAAGCCCGCGCCTATCATCGCCTACCACAATCCTGTTCTCAACAAGCCGTTCAATATCCCTCCGGAGCATCCGGTCGTCACCGACGATTATCTCGACTCACTCGTCGGTCAGTACGTGACGGCGGCAAAGCTCGCGAAAGAAGCGGGCTTCGACGGCGTCGACATCAAGGCGTGCCACAGATACCTGATGAGCGAGCTTCTGTCCGCCTACACGCGCGAGGGAAAGTACGGCGGGAGCTTTGAGAACCGCACGAGACTCTACCGCGACGTCATATCCGCCGTCAAGGCTGAGGTCGGGGACATGGCAGTCGCGACCCGTCTCGGCGTACACGACGGAATCGGATATCCCTACGGCTTCGGCGACGACCGCGAGGATTCTCAGAAGTTCGACCCGACCGAGGCGGAAAGGCTGATCGGAGAGATACACGCTCTCGGCGTGAACCTCATAAACGTGACGATGGGCACGCCGTACTTCAACCCGCACGTCAACCGTCCGTACTGTCACGGCGGATACGAGCCGCCGGAGCACCCGCTCATCGGTGTCGCCCGGATGATAAACGGAGCCGCGATACTTCAGAAGAAATTTCCGGACATCACGTTCATCGGTACTGGCTACACGTTCCTGCGCCACCTCGCGCCTTATCTCGCGGCGGGAGCGGTCGGGAGCGGCATGATCTCGGCGGCGGGCTTCGGGCGGATGGCGTTCGCCTACGACGGCTTCGCGAAAGACCTTATATCCGGCGACATGAAGCCCTCGAAGTGCTGCGTCACCTGCGGAAAATGCACCGAGCTCATGCGCGCGTTCACGACCACGGGCTGTCCGGTCAGGGACAGCGGAGTCTACGCGCCGATATACAAGGCAGCCTGCCTGAAAAAGTAAACGAAAGGTATGGTCATAAACATGAACACGACAAAACCAACAGCAATAGTGACCGGAGCCTCCCGCGGCATCGGGCGCGGAATATCCACCCTTCTCGCGAGAAACGGCTATAAAATAATCGCGGTCGGAACGCGTCCCGCGGAACAGGTCTCAGAATACATAAACGAGCTCACAGCTCTCTCGCCTGACTCACTCTATGTCGCGGCGGATATTTCAAAGGCGGAGTGCCGCGCAGAGATATTCGACACCGCGGAAAAGACTGGCGGGTTCGACATTCTGATAAACAACGCCGGCTGCGCGCCGCTCGTCAGACAGGACCTTCTCGAGATGACCGAGGAGAGCCTTGACAGACTGCTGTCCATCAACCTGAAGGGCACGTTCTTCATGTGCCAGACCGCCGCGCCGCTCCTTATAAAACGCGGAACCGACGCAAACCGGATGATCATCAACATAACATCGATCTCCGCCGAGACCTCGAGCATAAACCGCGGCGAATACTGCATATCGAAGGCAGGTCTCTCTATGGTGACAAAGCTCTTCGCCGACCGGCTGGCGGGGGACGGCATAAACGTCTACGAGATACGTCCCGGAATCATCGAGACAGACATGACCGCCCGCGTCAAGGACAAATACGAAAAGATGATCGACGGCGGTCTCCTCCCGATAAAGCGCATGGGACAGCCGGAGGACATCGCGAAAGCCGTCTTCGCCCTGACCGAAGGATATTTCGCGTACACGACCGGAAGCGTCATGAATATAGACGGCGGCTTCACCCTCTCGAGATTATGATAATTTACGACAAGGAGATTCTGTTCTCCGAGGAATCAATAACCGTGAACGGCATACCGACAGAAACGCGGATCTATTCCGTCGACACGGTAGTCGTCGGAAGCGGCGCGGCGGGGCTCAACTGCGCCGACCTCATAATGACTGGTACTGTCCGGAAGAAGGCGCTGAACGGCGAAAAGCTCCGATACCATGAAATTCCCGTCGCGGTCGTGACCGAGGGACTGAACATGGGCACGTCGCGCAACACCGGCTCTGACAAGCAGACATACTACAAACTGACGATGTCCGGCAACTCGCCGGATTCGGTCGGCGACATGGCAAAATCACTGTTTGACGGAGGCTCCGTCGACGGAGACCTCGCGCTGACCGAGGCGGCGGGGAGCGCCAGAGCGTTTCTCAGACTTGTCGATCTCGGCGTTCCGTTCCCGTACAACGACTACGGGGAGTTCGCCGGGTACCGCACCGACCACGACACCCGCACCCGCGCCACCTCCTGCGGACCGCTCACGTCGAAGTACATGACCGAGGCGCTCGAGCGCTCGGTGAGAGAGCATGGAGTGCCGGTATTTGACGGATACCGCGTAATAAAGGCGCTGACCGACGGCGAAAAGATAACCGGTCTCGCCGCGGTCTCGCCAGACGAGAAAACGAACAGGTACGGACTCGCCATATTCCGCGCGGAAAACTATGTCTTCGCGACCGGCGGGCCGTCTGCCATATACTCCGCGACAGTCTATCCGGAGAGCCAGACCTGCTCGCACGGCGTCCTGCTCGAGGCGGGCGCCCCGGCGGTGAACGTCACCGAGAGCCAGTACGGCATCGCGTCGGTCAAGTTCAGATGGAACCTCTCCGGAACCTATCAGCAGGCGCTCCCAAGATATTTTTCGGCGAATGAGGACGGCTCGGACGAGCGGGAATTTCTCACCGATATGTTCCCCGACCCGAAGAAGCTCCTGACCGCGATATTCCGCAAGGGATACCAGTGGCCGTTCGATCCGGCGAAGCTCGACAGCAGTTCCGGGAATGATTCATCTCTCATAGATATCGCCGTATACCGCGAAAAGATGAAGGGGCGTCGCGTGTTTCTCGATTTCAGACGGAACCCGTCCTGCTTCGATATCTCGCTTCTCGAGGACGAACCAAAAAGGTATCTTGAGAATTCCGGCGGGCTCAGGGACACACCTATAGAGCGTCTCGCCGCGATGAATCCTCCGGCGATCGAGCTGTACAGAAGCCACGGCATCGACCTTTATTCCGAACCGCTCGAGGTCGACATCTGCGCCCAGCACAACAACGGCGGCTTCGAGGTGGACACCGACTACAGGAGCACCGGCTTTGAAAACCTCTATGTGATCGGCGAGGCGGCGGGCGTCTTCGGCGTACACCGACCGGGCGGAAGCGCGCTCAACTCGACGCAGGTCGGCTCGAGACGCGCGGCGGAGGCGATACTCGCGTCAGACGAAAAAATGCTACCTCTCCCGGAAAATATCCGGATACCGTGCGTGCCAACCGGAAGCGAGAAGCACAGCTCGCCTGACCTCCTGCGGATACTCGAAAAACGTCTTTCATACAGCAGAAGAATGTCCTACTGCGGGGCTTTCATCCGGAATGTGAACGATATCCGCGCGGCGATACCCGAAATCAGAGCCGAACTTGAATTATTCGACAGCTATCAGACGGACAGCCCGGAGACGCTGAGAGAGCTCTCGATAAACCGCGATATACTCCTGACACAGCTCGTCTACCTGTCCGCGGTACTCGGATACGCCGAGGACGGCGGACTCAGCCGCGGATCATACCTCATCACCGACAGAATCCCGGACGGAAGGGCACCGGTTCCGGTCGACACGGAGCACTTCACGAAAATCTGCCGGTCACGACTGAGAGACAATATGTCCGTCGAACTCGGATGGCGCAGCGTCAGACCGATACCGGAGCGCGACGACTGGTTCGAGACAGTGTGGAAAAAGTACCGCGAGAAAAATGTTAATTCTCCCGCAAAATAACATTCCGTGGCAGTATCTTGCTTTTCTGTTGCACTATTTTGCGAAGTCCTTGAAAAATGTCGGATTTTATATTATAATGAAGACAGTAAAGTGCGCGGAATACGCGCAAAACAGAAAGTAAAGAAGGAATCAGATCATGAATCTTATCGTATGCAAGGATTATAACGAAATGTCCGAAAAGGCCGCGCGCATAGTCGCGGCGTGCGTCACACTCAAGCCCGACTGCGTGATCGGTCTCGCGACCGGCTCCACTCCGGTCGGAATGTACAAGTGCCTCATCGAGAAGAACAAGGCGGGCAAGCTCGATTTCTCGCGCGTCAGAACCTACAACCTCGACGAGTACTACCCGATCGACCCGACGAACGAGCAGAGCTACCGCTATTTCATGGACAAGAACCTCTTCGACAGCATCAACATCGACAAGGCAAACACCCACGTGATGAACGGCAAATGCGAGGATCCGGAGAAGGAGACCGCTGACTACGACAAAGCGATAGAAGCGGCTGGCGGCATTGATATTCAGGTTCTCGGAATCGGCAGAAACGGCCACATCGGCTTCAATGAGCCCGCCGACGAGCTTATCGCGGCGACACACCTGACCGGTCTCACCGAGTCGACGATCGAGGCGAACGCGCGCTTCTTCGAGAAGGAGTCCGACGTTCCGCGCCACGCGCTCACAATGGGCATGAAGCCGATCATGGCGGCAAGACAGATAATCATCCTCATCAACGGGAAGAACAAGCATGAGGCTTTGATGGGACTGCTCTCCGGAAAGATATCGACCTCCAACCCCTCGACGATGCTGAACCTCCACGGCAACGTCACAATCCTCTGCGACGAGGAAGCATACAACGGCTGATAAACAAGCCTTCCGCGCTCACTTTTACCGTGAGCGCGTTTTTTTCGGTTTTCATATTGACTTTCAGTCGCATTTATGGTATAATCTGCACAGACAGCATACGGAATATGAACCTCATGTAATTTTTTCAAACACGGAGGAACAATATCATGCAGGAAATCAGAAAACTCGCCGACAAGGTCGCGTGCGACCTCATCATGTACCCGACTGACAAAAAATACACGGACGAGCATATCCGTGAGTTCCAGGGCTGCCCGACCATCGCCGCGACAAAGGGCGGCAGGCTTTACCTCGGCTGGTACGCGGGAGGAACGCGTGAGCCGCATATGGACAATTTCAATCTCGTCATCTTCAGCGACGACGGCGGAAAAAGCTGGTCATCCCCGCTGTTTGTCATCCCGTCGAGCAGGGAAAACAACATCCACGCGCTTGATATCCAGCTGTTCACCGCCCCGGACGGACGCCTGTTCGTCTTCTGGGTGCAGAACAACACGCATCCCGCCGGAACCGGGGAAAAGAACACTTCAGGTACATATCTCGCGCCCTATGTCGAGGTGGACGGGACGATTTTTGACGATTTCCGGCACTCGATGTGGGTCTCGGTATGTGATGATCCCGACGCCGATAAACCGATGTTCTCTGAGCCGCGCTGCGTCAGCACGGGCTTCCTGCGCTGCAAGCCGCTCGTCACCTCGTCCGGCAGGTGGCTGTGCTTCAACTACGACCAGATGTCCGACAGGTACGGCTACACGATATCCGACGATAACGGAGAAACCTTCGTGAGACACACCGGCCCGAAAAAGGTCCCGACGTCATTTGATGAGTCGATGGCATACGAAAAGAAGGACGGCAGCATAAGAATGCTCGCGCGCACGAACACGGGCGAGCTCGGCGAGACAACCTCGCGCGACGGCGGACTCACGTGGGAGGACGCGAAGGAGAGCGGCATCGAGAGCCCCGACACCCGCTTCTACATCTCCCGCACCCCGTCCGGACGCCTTCTGCTGATCAACAACGACTCCCGTCAGGGCAGGAAGAACATGACGCTGTACCTCTCCGAGGACGACGGCGCGACATGGAAGTACAAGCGCTGCATCGACACGCGGAACAACATCTCGTACCCCGACGCGGACTTCCACGATGGGAAGATATACCTCTCCTACGACCGCGAGCGCACCGGCGCGAAGGAGATTCTCTTCGCGGCGGTCACAGAGGAGGACATAATCGACCCGACAAGACCGATTGACGTCAGAGTCATTTCAAAGCCCTGAGGCAGTGACATACAGTCGACGATAAGCGACAAAACACGACACCGCGGTACATACGCTCCGCGGTGCATTTCATTCTGAAACACATGATTCCGAAAGCCTGAACAAACATGCCGACATCTGTTTATAAAATGTAAATTTCACCGTATGATATATACAAACGAGAATTTTTATGGTATAATTGTATCAGGAGAATCTGAACGCGGAGAGTACCGCGCTCGGGTCGGATTCATTGACCACAGAAAGGAACCGTTGAACGGATGAACACCGAAAAGGACAAAAACTACCGCGAAGTGAGACACCCCTCGGTCGCGCCGTATTACGTGATCGCGCTGAGCTGGATAATCTTCGCCATGCTTTGCCCGATGTATAAGATCGGACATTTTATCGTGATAATACTCATCTCAGCCGCGGAATTCGTCATACTGAGAAAGCTCATTCCGGCGAAGGTCGAGCGCATCCCTCTGCCGTATGAGGCTCCGCACTCCGGCGTCGAGGACGTCGACCGGATGATCGAGACCGGAGCGGAATACATCAGAAAGTTCGACAAGATAGGCACAGAGCTTCAGAAGCTCGATCCCGCCCTCGCGTCGAAGCTCGCGGACATACGCTCGACGATGAGCACGCTCTTCGAGTATGTCTCGAAGAACCCCGACAAGCTCCCGAGAGTGCGGCGGTTCATGAACTACTACCTGCCGACCCTCGAGAAGCTGATGAACACCTACATCGAGCTCTCGAACCAGAAGATCAAGGGCGAGAACATAAAGAAGACCCTGACCGGCATAGAGGGAATACTCGACGTGATAAAGCCCGCGTTCGAGAACCAGCTCAACAGCCTCTATGAGGATCAGGCGATTGACATATCGTCCGATATAACCGTCCTTGAGACGATGCTCGAGAAGGAGGGGCTGTCGGACGCGGCGAATAAGGAACCGGCGCCGTGATGCCCCGATGACAGAACGATATTGAGTGAATCTACAGACCTTAAAACACAAGGAGAAAACATAAAAATGGACAATAACAACACGATGCCGGAGCTCACCCTCACCCCATTCGCCGACAAGCCGGTCGAAAAGCCCGCGGAGCCGGAAGTCCCGGCGGCGCAGGACGCCGAAAAGGATCTCGGCGTCACACTCACGCCGGAGGAAAAGAAGATGGTCGCGGATTTCGCCGCAAAGATAGACATAACAGACCCGAACATAGTGCTCCAGTACGGCGCGGGCTCCCAGCAGAAGATCGCGAACTTCTCGGACAGCGCGCTCCAGAACGTCAAGACAAAGGACCTCGGCGAGGTCGGCGACATGATAACGAGTCTTGTCGGCGAGCTGCGCGACTTTGAGGACGACGACTCGACGAAAGGCTTCCTCGGTTTCTTCAAGAAGCAGACAAACAAGCTCGAGCAGATGAAGACCAAGTACGACAAGGTCGACGTCAACGTCGAAAAGATAGCGACCGCGCTCGAGGACCATCAGGTCAAGCTGATGAAGGACGTCGCCGTCCTCGACCAGCTCTACAACGTCAATCTCGCGAACTTCAAGGAGCTCTCGATGTACATCGTCGCGGGCAAGCAGAAGCTCGAGGAGGTCCGCGCGAAGGAGCTCCCAGCTCTCATCGAGAAGGCAAAGCAGTCGAACCTGCCCGAGGATACTCAGGCGGCGAACGACATGGCGGCAATGTGCAACCGATTTGAGAAGAAGATACACGACCTCGAGCTCACCCGCGCGATCTCGATTCAGATGGCGCCGCAGATAAGGCTCATCCAGAACAACGACACCGTCATGAGCGAGAAGATCCAGACGACCCTCGTCAACACGATCCCGCTCTGGAAGAGCCAGATGGTGATAGCTCTCGGTCTCGCGCACTCGCAGCAGGCGCTCAAGGCTCAGCAGCAGGTCACCGACCTCACGAACGAGCTTCTGAAGAAGAACGCCGAGGCGCTCAAGATCTCGACGATCGAGACAGCGAAGGCTTCCGAGCGCGGCATCGTCGACATTGAGACGCTCAAGCAGACGAACGAAACACTCATTTCGACGCTCGACGAGGTAGTACAGATCCAGAACGACGGCAGAGCCAAGAGGAAAGAAGCTGAAGCTGAACTCGCAAGGATCGAGGATCAGCTCAAGAACAAGCTGCTCACAATGAAAGGCTGAAACTGAGGAGGATCAGAATTGAAACTGCTGACAAAGACTCCTGTGGCGGTGATCATCATGATCGTGTCGATAGTCCTGTCCGCCGTGCTCGGCTGCGGCCGCTCGCTGAAAAAGGAGCGCAGCAATGTCGAGGATTACTTCTACAACGGTGAGGACGGAGACGGCTATTCGATACAGAACGACATCGAGACCCTCTGCGCCAACGTGAACAACCTGAAGGTCATAGCCTTGAGATACACGGACAGCGTTCCGGGGCTCGAGGAAAAGATCACCGCGATGACAGACGCGAGACGCGCCCTCACCGAGGTGAAGAACATCGGCGACAAATACGCCGCCGTCCAGGAGGTCGCGGCGAGGGTCACAGAGGTCTACAACGCCCTGATACCCGAGGATATGAACACGACCGACCGCGGATTCCGCGCGAGCCTCTACGAGGACATAAACTCGACGCTCGACCGGATATCCCACAACGGCTACAACGCCGCCGCGCAGAAATTCAACGATATACTGAACGCGTTCCCCGCGAAGCAGATAGCGGAGCTCATCGGCGTTGACGAGATGCCGCTCTACAGCTGACGCCCTGTAAGGGCGTTTTCCCGGAAGATTATTCCGGGCGGAAAGATTTACACTGCAAGGAGAAAATGAAACGCAAAAGAATATTTATCGGCAGAATACTGCTTGCCGTTTTCGCGCTCGCGCTGCTGTCGCTGACAGTCGGCGCGGTCGACCTGCCTGAACCCTCGAAGTCGTTCTACGTGCTCGATCAGTCGGACGTCATCGACAGCGGCACAGAGGATTACATCGTCTCGAAGAACGCTGAGCTCTATAAGGAGACCGGCGCGCAGATCGTCGTCGTGACGCAGGATTTCGTACCTGACGGCGACCTCGAGCTCTA
>ENA-ORIC01002159-ORIC01002159.1-human-gut-metagenome-genome-assembly--contig:-NODE-2159-length-16661-cov-8.003618_pt1 | contig 16661 bp, 23 predicted proteins | sample MGYA00243023_ERZ508732 | MGnify/ENA primary metagenome ERZ508732 (study PRJEB26277, sample SAMN04329767) | human gut metagenome | biome: human-associated habitat | host: Homo sapiens | place: USA...
GAGTGATATTTCATTTCAACTTCGCTCGTCATATTCCCTAAAATCTTGTGCACATTATGCATCATTTTTTGTACAGTATGTCAAGTCTTGTGTAGTGTCAATATTCACTAACAAAAGTGTAAATGTCGTACTATTTTTGTGCAAAATTACGTCTTGCATTTAGCATCATATGTGTTATAATATAATCAGAAAGAGAGATAAAGTAGTTAAAAGAAATGGAGGAAAAAAAAAATGAAAAAAACTTATTTCGAAAAGGAAAGAATTAATTATGTACTGGCATCGATGAGAGATGACTTTGAAGATGCAAAAATTTATATGGCCCGTATGCAGGGCTTCAAAAATGGTATATATCAATTTGATATTTATGAGGGCTTCCGCATACATGATGAAATAATGTCCGCAATTGACTTTGCAGATCGTATGTGGGAACTCAGGAGGAAAAAAAAGAAAGTAAGAAATAGTCAATAGTGACCACAAGGAAGTTTGGGACAAAGTGCCAGATAATGTTCCAGTAACTCGCATTGGTTACTGTCAGTGTGGCTATATAGTATGGAGGTTCATTATGAAAGTCGAAAAAATTATAGGAGAAGACTATTGTCTTTATCCTACAGGATGGACAATATCAGTTAAAATGGCAAATGGGAAAGAATTAAACTTTCCTGTTGCAGAATGATTTTTGCAAGCCTGTCAATAGCAGGCCTTGCAATAGCAATATTAATAGTAGCTGAGCTAATAGCTCAGTTGATATATGGGAAGGAAGATGATGAATAGTGTATGTTAAAGGTGCAAAGTGTGGAGAAATGTGCATTAAATTTTCGCGTCCACTTAAAATAGTAGGGTGTGACGAAATAAATATATATTTACAAGACGATGTTAGGCAAATTGGTGGACTGCCATATATTAGAATATTTTCTAAGCAGTGGCAATTTATCGATGCTTTTACAGACTGTTACGTTGGTTTTGAGCGTGGAACTTATTAGAACATTCGTACGCTAGCTGAATATGTGCGAAGTTAGTCATATCTAACCATCGTGCAAAATAAATAAAAAATTATTGAAAGAAACTGTTGACATTTTAGTTCAACAGAGTTATAATTAATAATGTAAAGAGAGAACAGACAATTCTTTACTATTTCCTACACATAGAAAGGTTGACAGTTCGGATTACGGAATACTTCCAACGGGTTCGACTCCCGTTCTGTCAATACGTCGATGAACAACGTTAAACGAACATAAATATACAGAAAAAAAGGAGACCAAAGATATGGCACGTAAAAGTATGGTAACAAGAACAATCACATCAACAAGAGTGACGGCGACAGTTTACATTATTGCGTCTGATGAAATTCAGACAATTGAATACAAAATGTCAGGTGAACTTTCAGTGGATGATGCACTGAAAGCAATCAAAAAAGAGCATGCTGAGGTGCGACCACTTAAAGTCACATCTGTAGATGTGCAGAAAGAACTTTACGGAATGGAAGAATCCAAGTTTATAGAACTTGCTGAGATTCTTCCTGCAAGGGCTAAAGCTAAGACAGAATAATGTAACTTGTTAACAAATTTGTTTTATGTTCACGCGATATAACACACTAAAAGAAAGGAAATAAAAAGCATGATTACAATCACAAACGCAACTAAGGAATTTACAGCAGTAGAAAAATACCTTATGACCACAGCACCGACCATTAAGACAGTAAAGAATCTGTCAGACGGCGACGTTATCAACGTTGCAGGATACTTAGAGTTTATTGATGAAAAAGAGGACGGTGAGAAAGCCGAGCTTATGTCAATTATCACGACAGAGAATATTGTCTACAGTACACAGTCAGTAACTTTCAAGCGTTCAATCAAAGATATTGAGACTGTTATGCAGGGATTCCCATTTCCTGTTAAGAAATTCACAGGTGAGTCAAAAGCAGGTCGCAAGTATGTTGATTGCGTGCTTGACATTGACAGCTTATAAGTAACAAAAGTAAATTAAATAAGTACAGGCGCTCACGACATACAGTGAGCGTCATTCTTACTTTTAATATTTCACGTGAAACATATTGTGTTTGTGCAAAAAAAAATGGATAATAAGATAATGAAAGAGGTGTAAAATGTGCTTTGACGAATTGTTTGATAGAAAATGTGAAGTAAAAGTTTGTGATATAATACAGTTATTTCTAGCAGGTTATGACGATAAGATTTATTTGAATTTATCAGATACTGACGAAAAACTATATTTTATCCAACGAGCGTATAATATCGTCTAAGTGGATTCCATATTACGAATGTAATATTCTTTACATTTTAGATGATTGCGGTTTTTGACACTGGTAATTTGAATAACTGTAGGGGTGCATTATGGCGAAAAAATTAACAGCATATGAGCGAGAGCGAAATCGTATAAAACGCCTTGAACGTAAGCTTAAAAAGCAAGGTGTACAGTATGTTCCAACAAACATACCAACCTTGCGCCAGATTAAAGCAAAGGGCTTTAAAGGTAAGGATTTACGTGCTTATGTCAATAAGTTAAAAAAGATTGATGTTGAAGTTCTCAAAACAGAAGTAAATTTACCTCATGAAGAGGATATAGCATTCAGTAACTTTAACGATGAATTTTTGTCTAGATATGCCGTATTAACTCCAGAAGAGGAAGATTTATTTTATGGATATAAAGACGCCACAGATGAAGAAATAGAGCAGGAACGTAAAAGAAGAGAAGCAGAATATCAAAAAGTAGCTACAGACTGCATATCTTCACTGAGCAAATCTGTTGATTTGAATAGAAGCAGACGAAAAGAGGCAATATCATATTCAAGAAGTATGCAGTCATTCCTGTTGAATATGATAAATGATATAGGTACAGATGAGGTTGGTAGGAGATTAGTCGAAGCTTCAAGAACAATGAATGACATAGATGTTATAGTTTCAGCTGTTTTGTGGGGTTCATCAGTTGCAGTCATAAATCAAGCAACAGACGAACTACTTCAAATAATCAATGGTTCTCCTTTAACGTTTGAAGAAAAGGTGCAGGCTGAATCAATGAATGAGACAGAAAATGGATGGTGATAGTATGGCAATGCCTAAAAAAGTAAAGTATCTGGTCGGTGACTTTGAAACGACAGTCTATGAGGGTCAGAAAAATACAGAAGTTTGGGCATCTGCCATTGTGGAAATGTTCACGGAAGATGTTTCTATTATGAATTCGATAGATGAAACTTGGAAATATCTGTCAGCGTTAAAATCAAACTTAATCGTATATTACCATAATCTAAAATTTGATGGTAATTTTTGGATATCGTTTTTTCTGAATAAACTACATTTCAAACAGGCATATACTGGTGATGGGGTTAATTCCTGTGAGTGGAAACATGACAAAGAAATGTATAACAGCACGTTCAAATATACGATATCTGAAATGGGACAATGGTACAGCATCAAAGTCAAAATAAATAATAAGATTATAGAATTTAGGGATTCACTGAAGCTTCTACCATTTTCAGTTAAAGAAATAGGAAAAGCCTTCAAAACTAAGCATCAGAAACTTGACATGGAATATACTGGTTTTCGTTATGCAGGTTGTGAGATTAAACCAGAGGAAAAAAAGTACATAGCTAATGACGTACTAGTTGTTAAAGAAGCACTAGAGATTGCTTTTCAAGAGGGTCATAACCGACTAACAATAGGCAGTTGTTGTCTTGCTGAATATAAGCAAATAGCCGGAGAAGATGATTGGAAAAGAAGATTTCCAGACGTTACAAAATTAGAACTAGATTCTGATATATACGGAAAGTCAAACGTTGACGCTTATATAAGAAAGTCGTATAGAGGCGGTTGGTGTTATCTCGTAAAAGGAAAAGAAAACAAGATATATACTAATGGAACTACTGCTGATGTAAATTCTTTGTATCCGTCTATGATGCACTCTATGTCGGGCAATAGATATCCTGTCGGAAAGCCGATGTTCTGGTCTGGTAACTTTATTCCAGACAGAGCCTTGCAAAACAATATGTATTTCTTTATCAGAATAAGAACAAAATTCTATTTGAAAAGTGGTAAGTTGCCATTCATTCAGATAAAAGGAAATATGTTATACAAGGGCACAGAGTCTTTACAGACGTCTGATGTGTTTGACAAATCTACTGGTAAGTATTATGATAAGTACATAGACATTGACGGTAAAACCTGTGATACAAGAGTAGAACTAACATTGACTATGACAGATTACTTTCTTATTCTTGAACATTACGAGCTTGTTGACTTTGAGATTCTTGATGGTTGTTACTTTCGTTCAGAAGTCGGCATATTTGATGAATATATCGATAAATATGCAAAAATAAAAATGACTAGCAAGGGCGCAAGACGTACACTTGCAAAGCTCTTTTTAAACAACTTGTATGGTAAAATGGCATCGTCAACAGATTCATCATTTAAATTAGCGTACGTTAATGATGATAATTCAATAGGATTCATCAACATTACAGCTAAAGATAAAGAAGCGGGTTATATTCCTGTCGGTTCAGCTATTACTAGTTACGCCAGAAACTTTACCATTAGAGCTGCTCAAGCAAACTATTATGGTGTTGAAAAACATGGCTTCATCTATGCAGATACAGACAGTATTCACTGTGACTTAACACCAGAAAAGATTACAGGCATTAAAGTACATGAAACTGATTTCTGTGCATGGAAACTTGAATCCTGCTGGAATAGGGCTATTTTTGTGAGACAGAAAACATACATTGAGCACGTTACACATGAAGATTTGCAAAAGTTAGAAGAACCATACAACAACATTAAGTGTGCAGGAATGCCACAACGTTGTAAAGACTTGTTTGAGCTGTCTATGTCTGGAAAAGCTGTGTATGAAGAATATAAAGAAAATACACAAGTGAACAGGTTTCTTTTTAATCAAGTTACACACAAGCCTATCATAAGAACTTTTGATGACTTTAAGATTGGCTTAAATGTACCATGTAAATTAATACCAAAAAGAATTGACGGGGGTGTTTTACTTGTTGAATCAACGTATCAAATGCGGTAAATCAGACAGTCAAATAAGAAAAGATATTTACACTATGCTAGATGAAGATTGCATAGAATACATTAGAGTATATGATGCAAAGCAGGCGTTGCTTGCGATTAAGCGTGTAATCAGGATGAACAAGTTGGAAAATGCTTTAAAAATATTGATGAATTCATATACATATTATGATGCTGATTTATTTTATAAAGCTTTTGTAGAAAAATATATTAATGTATTAAGGAGTGAATTGTATGGAAAAGATTAAAGAAAATGGTACTATTACAGATGAAGAACTGAATTACATTGTTTATGATATTTTGGTCATTAAAGACGCTGTAGAAAATATTTATTCAAAAGTGAATTTTGACAAAAAAATTAAAGTATTACCAAAAAACCATGGATATTTTAATTCAGTCCTGCCAGAAAAATATGCCCTAGGAGATTGGATTGATTTAAAAGCAGGTAAAACAGTACACATTAAAAGAGGCGAATATGTTAACATTCCGTTAGGAGTTGCAATGAAACTACCAAAAGGATATGAAGCACATGTATTACCACGTTCATCAACTTTCAGAAAATATCATGTCTTAATGACTAACAGTATGGGAATCATTGATAATTCATATTGTGGTAGAAATGATGAATGGTGTTTTCCTGCATATGCTGTTGAAGATACGGTGATAACAAGGGGTGATAGAATTGCACAGTTTAGAATTGTAAGAAATCAGCCAGAAATTGAACTGATTGAGGTGGAAGATTTAAAAGATAATGATAGAAATGGTTTTGGTTCAAGTGGGGTGAGATAATGCAAAGAATAGTTTATGGAATGAATGGTACCGAAGTAAAAAAATTTACACTTGACTGGTATACAGTTTGCAGGAACATTAGAAAAACTAAAAAAATTCCTTATTTTAAAAATAGAAAAAGTTCACAGGGCGTTAATTATTCTTATAAATGGTAGGTGAAAAAAATAATGTTATATTATAGGATGTGATAATATGAAAGCACCTTGTAAAGATTGCTTCGAAAGATGTTTAAATTGTCATTCAGTTTGTGGAGATTATTTAATATACAGATATGAAATAATGAAAGCGTCTATTGCTGAATACAACGATTCAAATCACAAAGCATATGTAAGTGAAGCGTGTATGAGAATGAAGAAAAGGAGAAAGAAATAATGACAGTTGAAAATAACAATTTATGCCTATTATTGCTAGAAGAGTGTGTTATGTAAATGAATGGCATACTTAATTTATTTTTTGTACTTGTCATGGTATCAGCAATAAGCGCAAGGCTTTTTTTCAACGAATTAACATTGTTTTTTATAATGTGTGTTTATTCACTGCTTTTGTGTATAGCATTAGCAAACTAAAAAATAAGGGAGTCAAAAAGACTCCCTTTGTTATGTTTCACGTGAAACATTAGTTAACACTTAATTCAATTCTTTGAATAACAATGTGTGTAGGCGTAACTGCTGTTGCGGTAATAGCACCACCTGTTCCAGCCGATAACTGCAATACTCCCTCATGTGTGATTTCAACTGTTCCATTTTCTCGTAATATAACTGTCACTTCAAAAACTTGTAAGCAAACGCCACTAGGTACACCACCATCTGGTAAAGAATCTGGTAAATTAACGACTCTGAGCTGATAAGAAGCGTCTTTACCCTGGTTTGCAATAATCTGTTTGCACGTTTCAACTCTTGTACTAAAGGAATTCGTGTAATGAAATGTGATGTATTTAAACGTGTTTGTTAAATTAGCGTAGCTTATAACGCCACTTTTTACAACGCCATTCAAATCTTTTGGCGTATCAGCAACGCTCAGTGTTCCAACAAAAATAGGATAAGAGGTTAGCGTTAAAGAGTTGCTATCTGCATTTACGCTTCGCAATCTGTGACTGTCAATAAATATTGAATTTGTCACATTAAAAGCGGGCATAGGAAGTGTCTCTGATGTAATGGCATACTGTTCGCTTGTTGCACTAGCTGAACCAATAAGTATGCATTCTGATGCACTAATTTTAAAAATGCAATCTGGTGGAGTAGTTCTGATTTTACCGTAACAGTTAGTAAGTACTACACCTGTACTTACATCAATGTTAAACTCTTGACTGTCGTTAATCAAAGCAGATTCATAGCTTGTTAATCCACTGATATTAATAGCCGAACATCCAATAATCCTAACGTTTGTCACAATATTGTTGTTACCAAGAACTCTAACACCATGTAAGTCGTAAGCATGAAAACAGTCGTATATTTTAGTTGATTTTTTAATATTAAGATATAATGGCTTTTTAACAACTCTTCCAACTTTAATTACGTCAACAGCCTCCATAATGGAAAAAAATGGGTTATGTTCTGTTCCATCTGGGTTATTCCAGTCATTTTCTATTTTGTTATCAACATATAAACTGGTATAATATGCTGGCGATCCTTTGTGCGGTATAGGCAGTGATGCTTTATGCTTTCCGTTAGGCGTGGCATTTAATAAGCAGAAAACTTGGCACATTTCATATTCTGAGGATGGCCCAACTGCAAGTGCCGAACTTACATAGATGCAGTCGCCTATCACGTTCATATCCTCAAGCTCACCAATAGACCACATTTCATTAGCAATCTGTCCAATCCCGAACACGCTTCTTACATCAGCTGTTCCTAATTTCCACACGCACACTAAATCATTAGGTGAAAACAGTGCATATAAATAACCGTCATAAACACATCCACCTTGTGGCGTCTGATATTCTATATTAGAAAAAGCGTTTTGCTGATATGATGAAACAACTCTAAAAGAATTATCTAACAAGTACATATGTTTCCAACCGCCTACATATAAATTATTATTTGTAGTGTCTTTTGAAACAATTGAAATAGATTCACCTGTTGCAATTTCAACATTAACTGTTTGAATTAATGCAAGTGTATCGACGTTCAAAATATAGATAACGTTAGAATTCTGATAATTTTTTTTCGAACCAGTAAATGTTGCACATACAACAAGTGTGTCATTGTAAATACAGCAACTATTTCCATGTCCATTTAATTCTACACTTTGTTTTCCATTCGATGATTGAACAATGAATGTATTAACGTCATCATTAGGATTGATAAGACAAACGTATTTAATTTTTCCATCATCAGATGTACAAAATCCTTGTGGATAATAATACTTGTCTCCTAAATAGAAAAGTTTTCTATACTGCCTATCCATTACACCATCAACGTATGAATAAAATGGTGGTTTAGCATACTCTTTAGCTTCATTAGCTGATAAAGCAACGTCATCTATTTTTGTATTTAAATCATTGAATATTTTGTTATTTATTAAATCAGCTAATGTGCCGTCCTGCGCCATTTCGTCCAATTTCGCATTAATCATGTTTTGTACGTCCAATGAATCAAAGTAATGATTTACATAGTCAATCAATTCATTAATTGTAATACCAATGTCATTACATCTTTCAATCACCTTATTCAGTAATTCATAATAACTTAATTCATCACCATACACTTGTGGTAAAACAGGAATCGTATGATTACACCATTCTCTAAAATTTCTAGGTTTAAAACTCATTCTAAATCACTCCCATATATCCCAGATTTGCATAAATAAGTCTTCTAGTTCACGAATCAGCATAGCGTCAATGTTTTTCATCTTTTCAATGTACTCATCGACCATGCTAATATAAGTTACTGTGCCCTCTTTTCCCCATCTATGCTCTGCATATTCTTCTGTACTTTTTGCATTCGTGTCACTGTTGCTCTTACTGTTACTACTGCTATTCGTATTACTGTTTACTGCCTGTGTTGTATCACTAAGTGTTGCATCACTCATATACTCATTAGCTTCAAGATTCTCTAAACTGCCCTGTGGTGTATCACTGTGTCTAATCTTTGCATTAGATGTTGTGTTTGTTGCTGTATTAGAACTACCTGTGATATCAGTGTTATCATTAACTTTTGTATCAGTATTTCTGCCAATATTGTGTTCAACGTTCATATCAACGTTGTCAATAACAGGGATATCAATGTTAATCGCTTTATAAAGCTTATTATAATATGGCATAATTACTGAAAGTTTAGCGTCAAGTCTTAACTGCCATAGCCCGAACGTTTCACACCCAATTTCTCTGGTGTAAAAGTGTTTGAGTATCTTTGTTTCAAGTACAGGTCTATAACTTTCGTCAAATATTTCAAAAGGTGGAAAGATTTTGTTTCTTGACTTTTCAATGACTTCATTAACATTTGAATAGCCAATTGACTTGTCAAGTCCTGCTAGTGATTCACAGATATATCTTACTTCTGTTGTGTATCTACTCATGTTATCACCTCTCTATAACGGAAGTGCTTAAACTAGCTACTTTCATAGAGCTAATAAAATCTTCTCTGTTACCCTCGTCAGTTTCCTTGTTTGAGTCGTCACCCTCATCAAAAAACCATGTTACTTCAAGGCCGAACCTTTCTTTAATCTGTTTACTTGCATAATCTCTAGACATTGTTCTTGACCGTCTGTTAGCAAGCGCATCGGCGTTGGCTGTGTCTACTTCTGACTTCACCATTCTTTCTTTTTTCTGCACGATAATAGATGTAATACCAAGTAGTGCATTTCCCCTGTTGTAAAGCGTTTGCTGTACTTCCATTAACTCTTGTGCTACAAGTGGTGCGCCGAGCTGTAACGCTTTAATATCTTTTAATGAAAGATTATCGCCAACTGCTAGGTATGGATTGTCAGCGTCAACGTCTGCAAGAAGATTTTTAAACGTTAATCGTTCATTTTCCGAACATTGTACAATAACAGGTGTTTTCTGCGCTACACAGTTTGTGTCTATTGTGCCGTCAATTCTCCACAATCTGTACGCCAATTCGATATAAGCATTGTACATATTTGTTCTAAGCATGTTATCCCATATAATTACAAACTCACCTTTGTTAAGTTCTCTCTGATAACCTGTCCATGGGTTCCAAACACGTATCTTTGTGGGATTGCCATAGCAGTCATAAGTGCCAAGACACGAATACTGCATACAAGCATACTCACCTGCATCTGAATCGTAAAAGAAAGCAATAGAACCGAGTTCGAAGAGCTTTATCGCTAACCATCTTGAATCTATTTCTACCGGTAAACCCTCTACACGAAAAGAGGCTACAGCATTGCTTGCAAACTTCATTAACCAATGATTATATTGTATTCCAGAAGAATATACTTTTTTAAAAAATCTTCGCTTACTTCTACTTCTGCCCATTTTTAATCACCACCTTATTTATTATTTACTGTGTAGTTTCCAAAGGTTGTTTTCCAGAATGTTACACCTTTTTTGAGAACACTCATGATTAATTCTTCGGCATCAGCAGGAATTGCTCCTGTTATAGCAACAGTAGAACACTTTACAAAATTCCATGACGGTCTAGTGGCAATGTTTGGGACTTTTAATCTGCAAACTTTGTACCCAAACATACTGAAATAGTTATCAGCAATTCTTGCATATTCTTCTCTTACTTGTCGCACCTGTACAAAAGTGTCTAGTATCTGCTGTGACCAAAGGACAGAACCACCAGAAGAACCACTTAATTCTGATGTATCGTGTGTTTCTTTTAAAGCATCCCCGACTGTACCAATGATACCGCCAACGCTTGCAATAGCTGACGCTCCACCTCCGGGTGAAATATTGCTTTGTGTTGGCGCAAAATCAAATGTTAAGCCAGTTATAGAGCCAGCCGCTAGCTGACTAATGCCTGCAAACGCGCTAGCAACACTTCCTAAAATTCTAGGCGACCATTTTAACAAATTGCCACCGACCTGTCCAACACCATATGACGCAATTTCAGCTTGATATGCGTCATACATGAAAGAACCTTTTATGCCGTAATTAAGTGTATATCCCTCAGTCTTATTTGTACCACCTGTTATTTTATAATTAGCTGGAACGCACATAATCTGTGGTGTTACACTTTGATTACCAGAAAAAGTTAATATTCTGTGTTCGTAATCATTGAACAATTCTGGATGTAACACCATCTTGTCACCTGTCGGTGCATAAACAACATAGTCAGAAAAAGGTGAAGAATACAGTCTGTTATTTAAAGGCGTATAACTGCCAAACTTTGTTGGTAAAGCAGGTAATTCTCTTGTTGTCTGTACTCTTGAATCTGTCCCATATGGTGCAAATATTTTAGGAATTGTGAAAACCTGTATAATGGTTGACTGGTAGCCCGCTGAAATGACATTATTCAGAAACTTTAATAAGTCATCGCTGTTATCTGTTGTACCAATCTTTGAACCCTGAAAAATACCACTCAAAACAGGCTTATCAAACCATCTTGGCTGATTATCGATGCCACTTAACTGTGTATCACTGATACAGATTTCTACACCGTATGTGTACTGTTTTGAAAATTCTGTCAACTGTTCTTCGATTGCTGTAATCATTTCACCAGTAGGTACATCCTCGTTTAGAGTGTGTGCCCCAATGCTATCATCTTTAACGTGTTCACGCTCAACAAAGCATTGACCAACTGTGCAATCCAGAAACCATGTCTGGAATAAATCAATCGTAAACCTTACTTCACATGTGTTATTAGAAATATACTCTATGCTATTGATAAATGCGTAAAACCACTTATTACCAAAAGCTGTATTCTGAAACATTAAATAATTGCATTGATAAACGTCATCTGCTTTACAGAAGAGACGGAACGTGCCTTTATTGACACGCCCGTAACTCTGATTCGTAAATGACTTAACGATTTTACTAGACATATAAGTATGCTGTGCATTTTTAGTTGCAAAATATTTGACATTGTCGTAAGTTTTATCACATTCAACATTAGCAAGTAAATATATGTCGGTGTCTGGCGCAATATAGCTCATTAAGTCACTCTCCTATTTAAGATACTGTAATAGTTACCTCTTCAGATTGAATTTTATCAATACTTGCTTTTGCTTTCAACGTACCCTTTGTCTCTGCTTTCCAAACGCCATTTGAAGCAATAGTACCTATAGCTGTACCACCATCTGTTTTAGTCCACTTAACTGTTTTTTTACCGCCTGTGACTGTTGAAACTGTTGCAGTAAGAATACCTGTTGCTGTACTATCTTTACCAAGTTTACCTGTTACTTCAAGAGCTGATGGCGTAATATTTGTGTTGTCGGCTGTCTGTACAGGTACAGAATCAGCAGGAATACAACATACAACATTTGCAAATGGTGATACCGCGTATGTCTGCCACATATGTAAGAAATAGTTGTGGTCAAGTGAAACAGGGTTTGGCATATCTCGCATTTCAAAAACATTGTCGTAAATCTGAACAAAATCTTCATCAAGAATAACACCTGCAATGTTATCAAGAAAAACCATGTCTTCATCGGATGGCTTCTCATATGTTGGGTCGTTTGCGAAAATTTTGTTTAGCCTTTCAACGTCCAGTGTGCCAAGTGAATCAATAAGGATTCTTCTGTTCAGATAATCTGCGTATGGAAGATTGAACGCACCTGCAAGAACATTTGTATCAATGTTTGCGTCATAGTTGGTATTGATAAGAATTACTTTTCTATCATTTTCTGTGAAAGTCTTAACACCCGCAATAGAAAGCTTGTTTGTCATAAATGACATATCATTTGACGCTTTTCGAATCTGTGTAGCGGCTTCAAGATAATTACCACCTGTGAATGTGTAGTAAGTAAGTTTTCCTTTGAGGATGTGCTGACCAATCATGTATTTTGTTATATTGAATTCATCATAAGCCGCCGCACTGTAAACTGACTGAATAATGCCACTTACAAGCTCATCCATACCTGCCCATGAATTGAAAGCATTTTTGAGCATCGCGCGATTAATTGTAACAGGGTAAGTCAACTGTGAATTCATCACATAGAAAGCAACTCTCACATCATTGTCAAATCGCTTAAATGTGTTACCTGCACCATTATCAGAGCCTCTTACTTCTTCATACTGATATACATTCGCAATATTTACAAAAATATCTTCAATGGTTTCACCTGTGTCAATGACACCTTTTTTCAGCGTTCTAAGCGGGTTGGTGTACATTCTGCTAGCAATTCTTGCAAATGCAATCCTGTTGACAAGGGTGTTGATAAACTCGTTCATTAATGCAGGATTATTCATTAAGATAGCGCCAATACCGCGAAGCGAATCTGCATCTGGTGTTGCGTAAGGTACATTCTCACGATAGTTGTTTGATGCGCTATTTTTGATAGCGTTTACAACATCCGCAGAAATATTTGTGTTAGTAGTAATTTTAGGTTTAGTTGGCATATAAATATCACTCCTTTATTTATTATCACCGTATAAGACGGTATCAATAGTTAACTTTTTCATTTCATCCTCGGGGTCTGGTTCTGGTTCTAGTTCTGGTGGTACTGTTGACTGTGGTGCTCCACCCTCTTTGAATCTCGCTGTATATCTTTCTCGCCATTCCTTGTCATTATCAACGTATTTCTGATGCCAGTCCTCACCATCATCAATACCATCATCATTGATTGTTTCCAAAATACTGATAGCTTCGTCATCTGTTCTATCTCCGACAAATTCTAATAATGCATCTTTTGTTGCCTGTTTCATTTTACCACCTCTTTCTTAATTTTGGATACATCCATATTGGCATTCTGCGACTTATACCTTTTCCTGTTGGCAAAGATGGATTAAAACCTTGTAGCAAATTAAAGTAGTATCTCGCATATTCTGCACGTTTTTTTATGGTTGCTGATGGGTCAGCAGGTCTTTCATAACAGTACAAAAAGCATTTTGCCATATGCTCAACATCATCTGTTGCAGTGCAAAAAGCATCCATTGTCTGATAAGTTCTGTACTCACTAGGTACTGACGGAAAGTTTGGATACCATTCTTGCGGGTTGTTATGACGTTCATCATCCAATCGCTGGCACTGACCGTAACCATTATCATCAAGATTTGTTCGCCAGTCTGGATAGTTTTGATTCAAATAAGGAATAATAGTTTCAACTGCGGGTGTCCACTGAACTAGTCCATAACCTCTTTTATCTTCTGCAACACCTTTTTCAAAAAGGTCTGCACTGATAAAAGATTCCATTGTAGCATTGCCAAGTAATGCACAAACACCATTTAAAGACCAGCCTTTTGTAAGTAAATAACTTGCAACGCAATAAGCGTTGTTTGTTGATTTTTCTGATGTATAACTATCTAACCAATCTGGGATAGATTGCCAGTGAAAATCTGTTGGTTCTGGAATAGAACCAGTATCAACGTCAGCATATATAAAACCTTGCAAGTAACCATTCATCCAATCTGGACAATATCCGTTGCTCTTTTTTGCTTTTTCTGTCCAAAAATACTTTCCAGACGACCAACCACTGTTTGACGTTATAATGCCGTCTGATGTTATTTGTTCAACAACTGCAACGTGACCTGCACCACCATTGTTATAACCGTAGCAGGCAATAGCACCAAGTTTTGGCTCTTTCCCTTTTGAAAAACCTGTTGTGCGTGAGTACCAATTAGTTGCGTTTGAAGTTGATAAACCTGACGGATAACGACCGATAATCTCGTAAAATCTGCCCCATGCATACCATGTACAGTTACCGCCTGTCTGTTGTGGCCCAAGATTAGCTTGATAAAATGGATTATCACTATACCAGTATTTAGAACCTCGCATACCTTCTGATGTAAGTCTAGGCGTAAAAGCCATTAGCAATCACCACCTAACAAGCACTCCCACATTTTTGAACCACATGAAGAATCATTATGACCATTTGTGCCACATTCAATGTCATAAGCTCGTAACATCTTTTGATAAGCATTTATAGCAAAAATTGTGTTATTGCCTGCGTGTCCATCTATTGAAAGAGGTTTTCCGTCTTGTCCAACGAAACCCTGTGAACGTAAGATAGCTTGCAAGGCAACTACGTCTGTACCTTTTGAGTTTAAAATTACTGTTTTCATTTGTCCACTCCATTTCCAATAACGTCTGTCAGTTTCTGAAGTGCAAGTGTATTATTATTTAATGCTGTCGTTACTTCTTTCATTTCCTGCTGATGTTGTGTGTTAAGTTTGTCAATTTCTTCTCTGTTTCGATCTGTCATATACTTGACATACCAACCCATAGCTACTGCACATACAATAGGAAAACCAAGCGTACTTACTGCCTGTAAAATTTCATTTACATCCATTCTTTTTTCACCACCTTTTCATCTAAAATATTATATACTATATATTGATTTTTGTCAAGATGTATGATACAATATATAGAGAAAGTAGGTGACATACACAATGAATAAATACTATGATGGAACAAAGCTTTTGAGTATGCTTGACATCAATGGAAACAAACCAGAAATTTATATGGTGACAACCAATAGAACAGGTGGAAAGACCACTTATTTTAGCAGACTGTTAGTAAACAGATTTCTTAAAAGAAGTGAAAAATTCGCACTTGTATATAGATATAACTATGAACTGGATGAAATAGCAGATAAATTCTTTAAGGATATAGGCTCATTATTCTTTAGAGGGTATGAAATGACAAGTAAAAGACGCGCCTCTGGTATTTTTCATGAACTGTTCTTGAATGAAGAACCATGTGGTTATGCGTTCTCACTTAATAACGCGGACGCATTAAAGCGATACAGTCACCTTTTTTCAGACGTTCAACAAATGATGTTTGATGAATTCCAGAGTGAAACAAATCACTACTGTACAGATGAAATAAAGAAGTTTTTGAGCGTACACACAAGCGTTGCAAGAGGACAAGGAAAACAGATTAGATATGTACCAGTATTTATGTGTGGAAATACTGTGTCAATCATCAACCCTTATTATACCGCAATGGGTATATCCGCTAGGTTAAAAGAAGATACAAATTTTTTAAGGGGTAACGGGTTCGTACTGGAACAGGGTTTTATTGATACTGCATCTATTGCGCAAAAACAAAGCGGTTTTAATAAAGCTTTTGAGAGTGACAAGTACGTTGCATATTCTAGTCAAGGTGTATACCTTAATGACAGCAAGGCTTTTATTGATAAACCAAGTGGAAGAGGGAGATATGTGTTCACTCTTAAATACAAAGACAAAATGTATGGCATTAAGGAATATGCTGATTCTGGTATTATATTCTGTGATGACAAACCAGATAACAGCTGTCCTATAAAAATAACAGTTACTACAGATGACCACAATATTAACTATGTTATGCTAAAAAAGAATGACTTAATTATAACTAACCTGCGTTTTTATTTTGAAAGAGGATGTCTAAGATTTAAAGACATGATGTGTAAAGAAGCTGTACTTGCTTCACTTTCGTATTAAGGTATCACCAAGTGCTAACATTAATGTATACAGTTAGAAAGCAACGTTGAAAGACACGCTAACTTGTATGTTGGTAAATTGCAAACCGCTTTAATGTACCACTTGTCAATGATATATTGCCACTCTAGTTACAGAACAAATGTTCGTAACGTGGGTGGCATTTTTATTGGACAGCTCGTAAATGAGAATCATTCTCAAATGAGAACCATTCTCAATTAGAACGAATTTGAAAGCGAACAAGTGTTCTAACAAATGTTCGTAACGTGGGTGGCATTTTTATTGGACAGCTCGTAAATGAGAATCATTCTCAAATGAGAACCATTCTCAATTAGAACGAATTTGAAAGCGAA
>ENA-ORIC01002160-ORIC01002160.1-human-gut-metagenome-genome-assembly--contig:-NODE-2160-length-16661-cov-3.938796_pt1 | contig 16661 bp, 13 predicted proteins | sample MGYA00243023_ERZ508732 | MGnify/ENA primary metagenome ERZ508732 (study PRJEB26277, sample SAMN04329767) | human gut metagenome | biome: human-associated habitat | host: Homo sapiens | place: USA...
GTTGAGCTCGAGCGGGATGCCGAACGCGCCGGCCACGACCTCCTTGGTCAGGTCGTCGCACGTCGGGCCGAGGCCGCCGGTCGTGATGATGAGGTCGGCGCGCGTGCGGGCAAGCTGCACCGCCTGCTCGAGCCGCGCGCGGTTATCGCCGACGACGGTCTGCCAGTAGACGTTGATGCCCAGCTCCGAGAGCAGGCGCGCGACCGCGGCCGCGTCGGTATTGATGGTGTCGCCGAGGAGCAGTTCGGTGCCGACGGCAATGAGTTCTGCATTCATAAATCGATCCGGATCCTTTCAATTCCGTCCACTGCCTCGTGCACGAGCGCGTCGATGTCGAGCGCGGACTCCGCCTCCGCGACCTCCGCCACGGTCGGGCGGGTCTTGGGGTGGCGCGGGGTGAAGACCGTGCAGCAATCCTCATACGGGAGGATGGATGTGTCAAATGTGCCGATCTCGCGCGCGATCTTCACGATATCGCGCTTGTCCATGCCGATGAGCGGCTGGAGCACGGGCAGGTGCGTCACGTCCTGCGTGCAGGCCATGGCCTCCATGGTCTGGCTGGCGACCTGGCCGAGATTTTCGCCGGTGACGATGGCCTTGCACTCGTTGTGCGCGGCGATGTCCTCGGCGATGCGCATCATGAACCGGCGCATGATGAGCGTGAAGTACTCCTCCGGGCAGGCGCGGCGGATCTCCTCCTGAATGTGCGTGAAGGGCACGATCTGCAGCGTCATGCGGCCGGTGTAGGCCGTGAGCTCTTTGGCCAGCGAGAGGACCTTCTCCTTGGCGAGCTCCGACGTGTACGGGAAGGAGAAAAAGTGCACGGGGACGAGGCGCACGCCGCGCTTTGCGATCATGTACGAGGACACGGGGCTGTCGATGCCGCCGGACAGCAGCGTCACGGCCGCGCCGTTGCAGCCGACGGGCATGCCGCCCGCCGCCTCGACGGCCTGCGCGTGGACATACGCCGCCTGCTCGCGCACCTCGAGGCGCACGGTCAGCTCCGGGTCGTGCACGTCGACGACCGTATCGGGAAACGCCTCGGCGAGCTCGCCGCCGACATACTGCGACAGTTCGATGCTCGTCATGGGAAAGCGCTTGTCCGAGCGCTTGGTCTCCACCTTGAAGCTGTGCGCCGCCGTCATCGCGTCGTGCAGGTATGACTTGGCAAGCGCCGTGATGGCGTCCTTGTCCTTCTCGCAGGCGGCCGCGCGCGTGATCGTCGCAATGCCGAACACCTTGCGCACGGCGTCATACGCCGCGTCGAGGTCAGCCGCGTCGTCGGCGGCCTCGATGTACAGCGCCGACTGCAGATATGTCACGCGGAAGTGGCCGATGGGCTTGAGGCGGCGCTTGACGTTTGCGACCAGCCTCTCTTCAAAATAGTGCTTGTTGAGGCCCTTGAGAAAAATTTCTCCGGGCTTACAGAGCAGCAGATCCTTCATAAATCGTTCGTTCCTTTTCTTTCAGGATATCACAGGCAGCGCTCGACGAGCGTGATGAACATGCCGATCGACCACGCGCCGAGCCACACGATGGCCAGGCACACGAGCACGCCGAGGATGAGCCCGATGAGCGAGCAGACATAGCCGACGGTGCGCGGCGTGCCGTTGAAGCCGAGGCTCTTGGCGCGGGAGGCATAGATCAGGCCGATGATGCCCGTGACGATCGAGCCGAGCGCCGTGTAGCCGAAGATGAGCAGCGCGCACGAGACGATGCCGAGCACCATGGCAACGGTGGCCTCATGCTTGCCGGGCTGCGGGCCGGGCGGCTGATACCAGTTGGGGTTGTAGTTGTAGTTATTGTTGTACATGAGGAAGCTCCCTTCTGTCGGGCCGGGCTCACGGCTCGGCGACGGAAAAATCATACGTGCGGTACTGGATGGCCTCGGCCAGGTGCGCGAGCGCGATGGTCTCCGCCCCGTCGAGATCGGCGATCGTGCGCGCGACGCGCAGGATGCGGTCATAGCTGCGGGCGGTGAGGGCCATGCTGTCAAACGCCTGGTGCATGAGCTGCTCGCACTCGGGCGAGAGCGCGCAGAACTCCGCGAGCGCACGCGGGCCCATGTGGGCGTTCGTCGTGGTGGTGTCGTCCCCGTAGCGGGCGCGCTGCACGGCGCGGGCGGCGTTGACGCGCGCGCGGATGGCGCGCGACGGCTCTCCGGCCGACGGCTCGGTGAGCTCGTCGAACTCCAGCGCCGGGACCTCGACGATGATGTCGATACGATCGAGCAGCGGGCCGGACACGCGCGCATGGTAACGGCGCACGTCGCGCGGCGAGCAGCGGCAGCGGCCAGAAGGATGCCCATACCAGCCGCACTTGCAGGGGTTCATGGCGCACACGAGCATGAAGCGGCTCGGATACGTCACGGAGCCGTTCGCGCGCGAGATGGTGATGCTGCCGTCCTCGAGCGGCTGGCGCATCGTCTCGAGCACGGCGGGCGAAAACTCCGGCAGCTCGTCGAGAAAGAGCACGCCGTTGTCCGCCAGACTCATCTCACCCGGCTGCAGCGCGCTGCCGCCGCCGGACATGGCGACGTTCGACACCGTGTGGTGCGGCGCGCGAAACGGCCGGGTACGCACGACGGGGTCATCCGGCGTCGTGAGGCCGAGGACGGAATAGACCTGCGTGGTCTCGATCATTTCGGCGCGGTTCATCGCGGGCAGAATGGTCGGCAGGCGCTTGGCGAGCATGGACTTACCCGCGCCCGGCGGGCCGATGAGCAGGATGTTGTGCCCGCCGGCGGCGGCCACCTCGAGCGCGCGCTTGACGTTCTCCTGCGCCTTGACCTCGGAAAAATCGACCGCAAAGTGCGGCGCGGCCGAAAACGCCGGCGGCGGCATGGGCGCGATGGGCTTGTCCCCGCGCAGATGGTGCACGAGCTGGGCAATGTTCTCGACCGGGTAGACGGTCACGCGGTCGGCAAAGGCGGCCTCGGCCGCGTTGCCCGCCGGGACATAGAGCTCCTTGAGGCCGATCTGCTCGGCCGCGAGCGCCATCGTGAGCGCGCCGGTGACGGGGCGCACCTCCCCCGCGAGGCTGACCTCGCCGAGAAACGCCGCCGTGGCCGGCGGCTGGCGGATCTCCCCCGTGGCGCACAGGATGCCCAGCAGCACCGGCAGGTCATAGAGCGTGCCGGCCTTGCGCGTGTCCGCCGGGGCGAGGTTCACCGTCAGGCGGCTGACCGGAAACTTCATGCCGTTGGTCTTGATGGCGCTGCGCACGCGCTCGCGCGCCTCCTTGACGGCCGCATCCGGCAGGCCGACGATATCAAACCCCGGCAGACCGTTGGACACGTGGCACTCCACGCTGACCGCGTAGCCGGTCACGCCCCGGCAGCCGAGGGACTGGATTTTGGACAGCAAGCCGCTCGCCTTCTTTCACGGACGAGCCCCGGCCGAACGCCGGGGCACCGTCGCATCGTTTTGGGTCACGCTTCGGTATCGGGCTCCGTGTCGCCGACGACGGCGATGTGCAGCTCCTCAAGCTGGTGCGGCTCGACGGTGCCGGGCGCGCCCATCATGACGTCCTGCGCGTTCTTGTTCATCGGGAACGGAATGATCTCGCGGATGCAGTCCTCGCCCGCGAGGAGCATGACCATGCGGTCCACGCCCGGGGCGATGCCGGCGTGCGGGGGCGCACCGTAGCAGAAGGCGTTGTACATGGCCGGGAACTTGGCCTTGACATCGTCCTCGCCGAGGCGCACGAGCTCGAACGCCTTGACCATGATCTCGGGGTCGTGATTGCGCACCGCGCCGGAGCTGAGCTCGACGCCGTTGCACACGAGGTCGTACTGGTAGGCGTAGATGTCGAGCGGATCGACCTCGCCGCGCTCGGCCTTTTCGAGGATCTCGAGGCCGCCGTTCGGCATCGAGAACGGGTTGTGGCAGAACTCCAGCTCGCCGGATTCCTCGCCGATCTCGTACATCGGGAAGTCGACGATCCAGCAAAATTCGTACCGCTCGGCGTCCATGTGGCCCGGCACGGCTGTGCCGAGCTTTGTGCGCAGCACGCCCGCCGTCTTCTGCGCGGCGGTCTTTTTGCCGGCCGTCACGCCGACGAAGCAGCCCGGCTTCAGGCCGAGGGCCGCGGTGATCTCCGCCGTCTTGTCCGTGAGGAATTTGGCGATGCCGCCGGCAAAGCTGCCCTGCTCGTCAACCTTGAACCAGTAGGGCTTGCTGCCGGCCTGTACCTCCACGTCGGCGCAGAGCTTGTCAATGGCCTTGCGCGCCATGGCGCAGTCGGGCACGACGACGGCCTTGACCGTGTTGCCCGCGGCAAAGGGCGCAAACTCGCTGCCGGCGACGAGCGCCGTCATGTCCTGCACGGTGAGGTCGATGCGCAGGTCGGGCTTATCAGAGCCGTAGGTCTCCATCGCGTCACGATAGGAGATGCGGCGGAAGGGCGCCTCGGACGCAATGTTGTACTTGCCGTACTTGGCGAAGATCGGCGGGAGCACGTCCTCGAGCACGGCAAAGACGTCGTCCTGCGTGGCGAAGGCCATCTCCATGTCGAGCTGGTAGAACTCGCCGGGGCTGCGGTCACCGCGGGCGTCCTCGTCGCGGAAGCACGGGGCGATCTGGAAATAGCGGTCGAAGCCCGCCGTCATGAGCAGCTGCTTGAACTGCTGCGGCGCCTGCGGCAGCGCGTAGAACTTGCCGGGGTGCTTGCGCGCGGGCACGAGATAGTCGCGCGCGCCCTCAGGACTGGAGGCCGTGAGGATGGGCGTCGTGATCTCGAGGAAGCCGTGCGCGGTCATGGCGGCGCGCAGCGCGGCCACCACCTGGCAACGGAGGATGATGTTTTTCTTCACGGCGGGGTTGCGCAGGTCGAGATAGCGGTACTTCAGGCGCAGCGCCTCGTCGGCGTCGCGGCTGCGGTTGATCTCGAACGGCAGCTCGTTGTAGCGGCAGCGGCCGAGCACCTCGATCTTCGTGGGCACGACCTCAATGTCGCCGGTGGGCAGCTTGGGGTTTTTGCTCGCGCGCTCGCGCACGGTGCCCTCCACGGCGATGGTGGACTCCTTGTTGAGCGACTTGACGACCTTCATCATGTCCTCGGTCTCAATGACGACCTGGGTCGTGCCGTAAAAATCGCGGACGACGACGAAGGCAAAATTCTGCCCGACCTCGCGGACATTTTCCATCCAGCCGACGATGCGGACCTGCTCGCCGGCGTTTTCGAGCCGCAGCTCGTTGCAAGTGTGTGTGCGGGACTGAAACATACTCCTGATTCCCTTTCTTTCTATCGAATATCGCCTCCGGCGGTGCGGCGGCGGTGGGTTTACCGGGTCACGGCTCGCGCAAAATTGTGCCGGCGCTGCGGCGGGCAATCTCCGCGCGGATGGTCTCGAGCGCGGCGGCGCTCGTCACGGCCTCCTGCACGCCGGTGGCCATGTTCTTGAGCGCGCAGACATTCTGCGCGATCTCATCCTCGCCGAGGAAGATCACGAACGGGATGCCGAGCTTGTCGGCATAGCCGATCTTGGCCTTGAATTTCTTTTTCTCGCTGTAAAGCTGCACGCGCAGACCGCCTGCACGCAGCATGGATGCCAGCGACACGGCGGCGGACAGATCGTCCGTCATCGGCAGGATGAGCACGTCCGCCGGCGCGGTGAGCACGGCGTCGGAGATCATGTTCTGCTCCTGCAGGATGTAAAACAGGCGCGTCAGGCCGATGGAGATGCCGACGCCGGGCAGGGACTTGTTCGTATAGTACCCCGCGAGGTCGTCGTAGCGCCCGCCGGAGCAGATGCTGCCGACCTCGGGATGGTCGAGCAGGACGGTCTCGTACACCGTGCCGGTGTAGTAATCGAGGCCGCGCGCGATCGTGAGGTCGAGCTCGAAGTTCTCCTCCGGGACGCCGAACGCGGGCAGGTAGCCCACGACGGTGCGCAGCTCGTCAAGGCCGGTGTCAAACGTCTCGTTCCGGCCGCGGTACTGCTCGAGGAAGGCGAGCTTGTCCGCGCTCGTGCCCGGGCAGGCGATGAAGCGCAGGATCTCGTCCGCGTTTTCGCCCGTGACGCCGCAGGTGTCGGTGAGCAGCTCGCGCACCTTGTCCGCGCCGATCTTGTCGAGCTTGTCGATGGTGCGCAGCACATCGCCCGCCTGCTCGCTCAGGCCGAGGATGGCGAAAAAGCCGTTGAGCACCTTGCGGTTATTCACGCGGATGCGGAAGCGGTGCAGGCCCAGGCGCGTGAACGTGTCGTAGATGATGGCCGGGATCTCGGCCTCGTTCAAAATATCGAGCGCACCGTCGCCGATGATGTCGATATCCGCCTGATAAAACTCGCGGAAGCGGCCGCGCTGCGCGCGCTCGCCGCGCCAGACCTTGCCGATCTGGTAGCGGCGGAAGGGGAAGGTGAGCTGGCCGTAATTGGCCGCGACGTACTTTGCCAGCGGCACAGTGAGGTCAAAGCGCAGCGCGAGATCGCTGTCACCCTTCGTGAAGCGGTAGATCTGCTTTTCCGTCTCGCCGCCGCCCTTGGCCAGCAGCACCTCGGCCGCCTCGATGGCGGGCGTGTCGAGCGGGGTGAAGCCGTAGCGGGCGTAGGTCTCGGCCAGAACGGCGCGCATTTTGTCCATCTGCACCTGCTTGTCCGGCTGCAGCTCCATGAAGCCGGACAGTGTGCGGGGTTTGATCTTGTCCATGATGTCTTGGTTTCCTTTCGGGCTTACGATTTCTTTTTGGGGTTGACGATGTCGCGCCAGTCGAGGTCGCCGCGGTTCAGGCCCAGAATGAGCACTTCGGCCGTGGCCACATTGCTGGCGAACGGGATCTGCCGCTGGTCGCACAGGCGCGCCATGCGGTTGACCTCGTCAAAATGGCCGCTCTCGGCGTCGCAGAAAAACAGCACGAGGTCGATCTCGTTATAGCTGATGCGCGCGTCGAGCTGCTGGCAGCCCTGCGCCGAGTGCAGGTAGGTGCGGACCTTCAGGCCGGTGGCTTCGGAGATGAGCCGCCCAGTCGTAAACGTCGAGCTCAGGTCGTGCTTGGCCAAAATGCCGCAGTATGCGATGCAGAACTGGACCATGAGCTCCTTCTTGCCGTCGTCAGCGATGAGTGCAATGTTCATATGGATAACTCCTCTCTGTCTGGTCAGGGGCCGTCACTGCAGCAGCGAGAGCTCGCTCTCGGGGGCGGTGTCGACGGTCTTGACGGTGAAATATGCGTCGAGAAAATCGCGCGCGATGGACGCGATGGAAGCGCCGGCGCTGCCGTGCTCCACGACGACCGCCACGGCGACCTTGGGATTGTCATACGGTGCGTAGCAGATGAAAATGGCGTTGTTGACCTGGTTGTCGCCGAGCTGGGCGGTGCCGGTCTTGGCGGCGACCTTCACGCCGTAGTCGCCGAAGGTCTCATACGCGCTGCCGGCGCGGTCATTGGCGACGAGGTACATGCCCTTTTGCACGGCGGCCCAGTTATAGTCGCTGGTCTCGACGGCGCTGAGCACCTCGGCCTGATTTTCGTAAATGAGCTCGCTGCCGTCGTAGCTGCGCACGGACTTCAGGATGGACGCGCTGTGGCGCGTGCCGCCGTTTGCGATCGTGGCGCAGTACTCCGCCAGCTGCAGCGGCGTGAACAGGCTGTACGACTGGCCGATGGCCGCCTGCAGCGAGTCGCCGACGTACCAGTTCGTGTTCTCGAGCTTTTTCTTCACGGCCTCCGTGGCCATCTGGCCGGTGCTCTCCGGCAGCTCGATGCCGGTGTGCTCGCCGAGACCGAAGGCCGCGGCATAGCGCGCGAGCGTGTCGATCGGCAGGCTGTCGCCGACGGTGTAGAAGAAGATGTTGCACGAGTCGCGGATGGCCTCGGTGACATTGTCATTGCCGTGCGTCGCGCCGGACGAGGCGATCCAGCACTTGGGCGCGTAGCCGGTGTCCTCATACTTGCGGAACGTGCCGGTGCACTGGATGCGCGTGCCGGTGGTGATGACACCCTCGGTCAGGCCGGCGATGGCCGTGCAGGGCTTGAACGTCGAGCCGGGAGAATACTGGCCGAGCAGCGCACGGTTGAACAGCGGCTCGTTCTCGGCGTCCTTGACGGCGTCGTAGCTCTCCTGACTCTGAAAGAGCGTCTGCAGGTCGAACGTCGGATAGTTGGCGATGGCCAGCGGCTGGCCGGTGGCGACATCGACCGCCACGAGCGCGCCGCCGCCGACGGCATCGCTGGTTTCCGTCGACTTGGACTTCATGTTCTCGATGCCTCTGGTCAGCGACTGCTCGGCCGCCGCCTGCAGATCGAGGTCGATCGTGAGGCTGACCTGATCGCCCGGCTCCGGCTCTTTGGTGTACGTCGTGCCGGTGACGGTGCCGGATGCGTTTTTCGTCACGATGGCCGTGCCGTTCGTGCCGTGGAGGTATTTCTCAAAGGCGAGCTCGGCCCCGTCCTTGCCGACGGTCGCGCTCATGGGGTAGCCCTGGGTCTTATAGGTCGTGTATTCCTCGGCGTTCATCTTGCCCGTGTAGCCGAGCAGGTGCGCCGCGAGATTCGTGTGGTACTGGCGCGTATAGGACACCGTGACCTCGAAGCCGGGGACATTATTTTCCTTCAGCGACGTGATGAGCTCCATGCTCGCGTCCTGAACGAAGACATAGTCCGGCAGGTAGAGCTTGTCGATATAGCGCGTCTTGATCGAGTAGCGCAGGCCGGCGATGATGCGCATATCGGCCGCGGAATAGTTGTTGTTGATCTCAAACTTTTCGCGGCAGTAGCTCATGAGCTCCACGGCCGTGGCCTCCTCGTCGAGGCCGGCGTATTTGAGGAAGCCCTTGAGCTGGGTGCGCTGCGTGTCGTTCATGTCCGTGTACTCGAACGGGGGCTCGGCCGTGACCGGCAGCTCGTCGACATACGTGTCGCCGCAGGCGGCGACGGTGCGCGCCATCTGCAGGAGGATGCCGTTCGGATCGTCCTGCTCGAAGAGGTCGTCGGGATTGAAGACGAGGTTATTGCAGCTTGTGTTCGACACGAGCACGTGGCCGTAGCGGTCGAGGATGCTGCCGCGCGCGGCCTCCACGGTCTGGGAGCTGGCGACGCTGTTGCGGTTTTCCTCATAATACGCCTTGCCGTCGACGATCTGCAGCTTATAGAGCGCGACGACGAACACGATCACGAGCAGCATAAGGATGCACGCGAGCGCGGTGACGCGGCCGGGTTTGATGGGTTTTTCCATGGCGAAGATCCTTTCGGGGTCGGGCGCGCTGACAGGCTCAGCGCAGGGCACGCCGGCGGTGAAACGCACGGCTGATATAGTAATACGGGATGGCGAGCGGCAGCGAGAGCACGCTCTGCCCCAGCGCCACGGCCAGCAGCCGCCAGAACGACGCGCCGTGGAAGATCCACAGGCGGAACATCTGGCAGAAGGCCGTGAGCAGAAACGCAGCCAGGCACGTCACGAGAAACGGCAGCAGGCTGTTATTGATGAGATACTCCGCGAGCATACCGGCGCCGAAGCCGATGACCGCGAAGAGCACGGCGAAGAGCATCCCCGTGCCGGGGTAGCCCATGGCGCCAAAATAGCCCGCGATGAGACCGAACACCGCGCCCCACGTGCCGCCCTCGAACACGCCGACCGCCACAACGACTGCCGGCACGAACATGGCGTGCACGCCGAAGAGCGCAATGTGCGCAAAGACCGTGTTCTGCAGCAGGAGCGTCACGGCCATGTACAGCGCGCACCAGAGCACGCGGTGTACCTTATCCTTGTTGATGAGATCGGCCCACATGTCAGCTCACCACGTCAAAGTCTTTGATGACGAACACCTGCAGCAGCTCGCCGAGGTCACACGCGGGCGTGATGACGCCGTAGGTCTGCTGGCCGCCGGCCTCGGTGCGCACGTCCGTGATCGTGCCGACGACGAGGCCCGCCGGGAACGCGCCGCCCTTACCGGACGTGAGCACGGTGTCGCCGGTGAAGATGCTCATGCCCTCGGCCAGATAGCCGAAGCGGACGCAGCCCTGCTGCATGAGCGTGAAGTCGCCGAGGACCATGGCCGTCGCGCCGCTGCCGCTGACATAGCCGCCGACGCTCATATCCACGTCGATGACCGTGCGCACGGTCGCCCAGGTGCTGCCGGTCTCGATGACCTGACCGACGAGCGCGCCGGACTCGTTCATGACGCAGTCGCCGACCTCGATGCCGCTGTCGCTGCCCTTGCTGAGCGTGAGCGTGCTCGACCAGTTCGACGCACCGTAGGACACGACGTTCGCGGGCTCGAGCTCGAAGTCCGTGTGCCGCTGCGTGAAGCCCAGCAGGTCACGATAGCGCTCGTTTTCCGCGATCGCCTCCTGCCCTTCACGCGCCTGCGCCTGGGCCTCGGCCAGCTGCGTGCGCAGCTGCTCGTTTTCGGCCTGGAGCTGGTCATATTTATAAATGTAGCCGTAGATGCTCTCGAGCCACTGCGCCGTGACGGTCGCGGCCTTCTGCAGCGGCGCGCGCACGATGCCGTCGAGATTCGTGAGGAATCCCGCCTTGCCGCCGAGCGCCCCGGCGATCAGCGCGAGCACGAGCACGACCGCAACCACGATCGCGCCGACGCGCGCGCCTTTCTTTTTCAGATACGTTTTCCAGTTCAAAGCAGCTCGACTCCCAGTTCGTTCAGCAGTTGTCCCAGCCTGCACAGCGGCAGGCCCATCACGTTGAAATAATCGCCGTCCAGATGCGCGACGAACAGTGCCCCGCGCCCCTGAATGCCGTAGGCCCCGGCCTTGTCCATCGGCTCGCCGGTGGCGATGTAGCGCTCGATCTCCGCGGGCGTGAGCGTGCGAAAGCGCACGGCGGTCTGCTCGGCCGCCTGCCGCAGCTTGCCGCCGCGCAACACGGCGACGCCGGTGTAGACGATGTGCTCGCGCCCGGACAGGGCCGTGAGCATGCGCACGGCGTCGTCATGATCTCGCGGCTTGCCGAGGATGGCGCCGTCGAGATAGACGATCGTGTCCGCCGCGATGATGATGTCCTCCGGCGCGCAGGTCTGTGCGACCTCCTGCGCCTTGTGCAGGGACAGTTCGCGCACGGTCTGCTCCGGGCCGGCGCCCGGCGTCGCGCGCTCAGGTCCCTTTGCCGGCCGGATCGTCAGGTCCGGCACGCCGAGCATCTCCAGCAGCTCCCGCCGGCGCGGGGAGCCGGAGGCAAGAATCCAGTTCATGGTCGTTCCTCCCGGGCGGGTCATTCCACGCCCCGATAATACAGTCCGCGGGTCAGCCCGTTGGGGCGGTAATCCGTCAGACCCTGATAGCTCTGCGTGACCGCGACGCACTCATGCGGCGTCTCGGTCGTGAACATGAGGCGCACGCCCCAGAGGCCCGCCGTTTCATAGTCCTCATGCTTGTCGGCGAGGTAGAGCTTGTGCGCGTTGAAGATCTGGTTGCGGTGACCGAACGCCGGCAGCACCGGGAACAGCGCCCCGCGCCGGTCGGCCAGATTGTTGGGCACGCTGCAGTTGCAGCGGCCCGCGCTGTTACGGATGATGCACTGCTCGGTGATCATGCACGGCAGGCGGCCGTAGACGATCATCTCCGCGTCGATGCTTTTGGCAAGGTCGCGGATCTGCGCCACGCGCAGCTCGAACGACGCCGTCGCGCTCACGAGACCGGCCTGCTGCAGCACTTCCTCCGTGAAGGAGTTAAAGACATTGAGTCCAAAGTCGCCGCGCACGCGCATCCCCGCGCGGCGGGCGAAGAAGATATGGCCCATGTTGCCGACGAGCGCTTCCTGCACGCCGTTTTCGGCGGCGCGAGAGAGCATGGCGTGCATGTCCTCGGCCTGATCGTCCGTGATGACGCGCGGCAGCACCGCCACGACCTGCGCCCCCTGCTCCAGAAACGGGGCGAGACGCGGAAAATCACTGTCGAGGATCTCGACCGGCACATATACATACGCCGGGTGCAGCGCGGCAAGCTCCTGCGTGAGCTGCTCGGCCTGATGCACCTGCACGATGAGCGCGGGGTCGGCAAAATAGCGCTTGCCCTCCGGACGCAGCGGCAGCGGCAGGCTCCGCCGCTCGGGCAGGGCCGCGCGCTCCTCCTTCAGGCCGGTGATGAGCCGGCGGCGCAGGTCGTTGACGGCGGCCGCCGGAAGATAGAGATCCGGGTCGATGCGGCTCTCGGTGCCGGTGGAATAATAGGGCGTGCCGCCCGTTTTGGCAAACTGGTCGGCGAGGCTCTGCGCGGTCAGCGGCGCGCGCTGCGCGGGCTCCGGCACGGGGCCGGTGAGCACGGCGCGGTGGCCTTCCTCGTCCATGACGGCGGCCATGACCGGCTCGCCGGTCTGCACCTTGGCATAAAACTTCACGGGCACGCGGCGGCGCTCGCCGTCGGCATACGCCTTGCGCGCGGCGGTGAACATTTTTTCCGCCTCGCGGTCGGGCTCAGCGGCGCGTGTGCCGAGCATGTCCGGCCCTTTTTCCCCGAGCAGGTAGCCCTGCGTGAAGCCCTGACGCGAGAACGCCAGCGCGAGCCGGTCGTTTTCCTCCTGCGTGGGCACGCGGTGCTCATGGATGCAGCGGGCATACACGTCCGTGACCACGGCGACGTACTCCGGCCGCTTCATGCGGCCCTCGATCTTCACGCAGGCAACGCCCGCGTCCTCGAGCTGCTGCAAGTAGTCTGCCAGACAGTTGTCGCGCAGGCTCAGCGGATACTCGTCCATGCGGCCGCCCATGCTGTACTGCATGCGGCACGGCTGCGCGCACGCGCCGCGGTTGCCGCTGCGGCGGCCGATGAGCGCGCTCATATAGCACTGGCCGGAATAGCAGAAGCACAGCGCCCCGTGCACGAACACCTCGGTCTCGATGCTTGCGTGCTGCGAGATGAAGCGGATCTGCTCGAGCGAGAGCTCGCGCGCGAGCACGGCGCGGGTGATGCCCATCTCGGCCGCGGCCTCGACCCCGGCGAGATTGTGGATGCTCATCTGCGTGCTGGCGTGCAGCGGAATGTCCGGCAGGGCGGCGCGCAGCACGCGCGCGAGGCCCAGATCCTGCACAAGGATCGCGTCCGCCCCGGCGTCCGACGCCTGCTGCGCGAGCGCGGCGGCGGCGTCCATCTCGCGGTCGCCCACGAGGGTGTTGAGCGTGACGTAGACCTTGCAGCCGCGGATGTGACAGTAGCGCACGGCCTTGGCAAACGACTCCCGTGTGAAATTATCGGCGCTCCGGCGCGCGTTGAATCCGTCGCCAAAGCCCATATACACCGCGTCCGCCCCGTTTTGCACCGCCGCGATGACGGCGTCGAGGTTGCCCGCGGGCGCCAGCAATTCCAGCATAGACCCACTCCCAGTTATAGTCATACATATAGCATTATAGCACAGCAGGTGCTCTTGCTACAAGTCAATTTTCATGCTATAATGTGAACCTATCATGAATTTCTAGTGACCCGAGGGGTAATTGCATGGATCGAGCCGAATTTACGCTGTCGCGGCCAGTGTGTCTGTCGCTGCCGGTCGAGGAAGTGGACAAGCTGCTGCGGGAAAAAGACGGGCGCTGCGCCCTGGTATATCTGGCGCTGCTGCGCGCCGGCGGAAAGCCGTTTCCCGCCGAAAGCATCGGCCTGACCGAGCGCGAACTGCGCCAGACGATGGAGCGGCTGTGCGCGCTCGGGCTCGTCTCCGCCGCCGGGAAGTCGTCCCCTGCCCCGGCCGGCCGTACAGCACACGCGGCAGACAAGCCGGGCGCGGCCGAGCCGAAGCTCGTGCCGGCGGCCGAGCTGCCGCAGTACACGGCCGAGGACATCGCCAGCCGGATGCTCAGCGACGAGCCGATGCAGACCGTGCGCCGCGAGGCCGAGCAGCTCTACGGCCGCAAGCTCACGACGCCCGAGATGAATATGCTCCTGGGCCTGCGCGACTATCTGGGTCTCCCGGCCGACGTGCTCATGGAGCTGATCCACTACGTGTTTCAGGAATACCGCGCCGAGCGCGGCCACGCCGGCACGCCGACGATGCGCCGGATCGAAAAGGAGGCCTATGCGTGGGCCGATCAGGAGATCCACACGACGGCGCAGGCGGAGGAATATTTACAACGCAGACAGGCGCGGCGGGAGCTGGCGCAGCAGGTGCTGCAGGTACTGCAGATCCAGGACCGCGCGCCGAGCCGCACCGAGCGCGGCTACATCACGAGCTGGCTGGACATGGGCTTCGGCTGCGACGCCATCGCCGAGGCATACGACCGCACGGTCGTGGCGACCGGGGCGCGCAAGTGGGCGTACCTCAACCGCATCCTCATGAGCTGGCACGAAAAAGGGCTGCACACGCTCGACGAGATCAGCAGCGGCGACCCGCGCGCAGCGGGCAAGCACCGCGCGGCTGCCGCCGCGCCCGCAGCCGACCGCGATGATCTCGATCGCGTGGAACAAATGCTCCGCAAGATGGAGCAGACCAACACCTAAGGAGGGACCGGCATGGCCCGCAATGGGATCTATCTGGCGCGCGCCCGCGAGCAGATCGCGCAGCAGCGCGCGGAAAATGAGCGCGAGCACCGCCGCCGCGTGGACGACGCCTACCGCCGCGTGCCCGGCCTGCGCGCGCTCGATCAGACGCTGCAGCAGCAGATGATCGCGCTCGTCGGCCTGACGATGCGCCACGGCAGCGACCCGACGGAGGAGCTACGCGCGCTCGAGCGCGTGAATCTCGACACGCAGGCACAGCGCGCCGAACTGCTGACGGCGTACCACCTGCCGGTGGACTATACCGACGACATTTACACCTGCCCCCGCTGCCACGACACGGGCTATGTGCAGGGGCAGCCGTGCGAGTGCCTGCTGCGGCGCTACAACGCCGAGCTCACGCGCGACCTCAGCCGCCTGCTGCAGCACGGCGACGAGTCGTTCGAGCACTTCGACCTGACGCTCTACGACGAGAACGCGCGGCCGAAGATGGAGCGCGTGTTTCAGGTCTGCCGCTCGTTTGCGCAGACGTTCCGCCCCGGCACGATGAACCTGCTGCTGCAGGGCGGCACGGGGCTGGGCAAGACGTATCTGTCGGCGTGCATCGCGCGCGTCGTCGCGGGCGCGGGCTACGCCGTCGCCTATGAGACGGCCGCGAGCGCATTCGATGCGTTCGAGTGCGCGAAGTTCCAGCGCGGCAGCGCCGACGGCGAGGCCGCCGCGCAGCGCGTGGAACAGTATCTCGGCTGTGATCTGATGATCCTCGACGATCTCGGCACCGAGATGATCACGGCCTACTCCACGAGCGCGCTCTACACGCTCATCAACACGCGCCTGACGCGCGCCAAGGCCACCATCATCAGCACGAACTGCTCCAACGAGGAGCTGCAGAAAAAATACACGCCGCAGATCCTGTCGCGCATCGAGGGCGAATACCAGACGCTCCCGTTCGTGGGGCGGGACATCCGGCAGATCAAAAAGGAGCGCGAAGCATGAATCAGCACGAGATCACCGAGCGCCGCCCCCTGCTCGACGCGAGCGGCAACCTGACGGAACCCGGCTATGCGAAGTTCCTGCTGCCCGTCTACCGCCGGGGCGACATCAAGGCCAACAAGCTGCGCATCAAGGAATGGGACTACTACTGCATCAACAACGGCCACTTCGCCCTCGCCCTGACCATCGCGGACAACAGCTACATGGGGCTCGACTCCATCTCCCTGCTCAACCTCGACGAGGGGTGGGAGATCACGAAAAGCCCGATGAAGGCTTTCACGAACGGCAAGGTCTGCCTGCCCGAGAGCAGTGAGACCGGCGATGTGCACAGCGCCGGGCGCAACTACAGCATTCTCTTTAAGAATGAGGGCGATCAGCGCGTGCTCATCGCGCAGATGGATCACTTCGGCCCCGAGGGATCGCTGTACGCGAAGGTGACGCTCTCGGATATCCCGCCCGAGTCCATGGTCATCGCCACGCCCTTTGACAAGGACAAGCACTTTTACTACAACCAGAAGATCAACTGCATGCGCGCCGAGGGCACTGTGACCTACGGCTACCACAACCGCACGTACACCTTTGACCCGGCGGACAGCTTCGCCGTGCTCGACTGGGGCCGCGGCGTGTGGACGTATAAAAACACGTGGTACTGGGGCAGCGCCTCCGGTCTCGTGGACGGGGAGCGGTTCGGCTTCAACATCGGCTACGGCTTCGGCAACACGAGCGCCGCGAGCGAGAACATGCTCTTTTACAAGGGCCGGGCGCACAAGCTCAGCCAGGTCACCTTCCACATCCCCGGCGACGGCGGCAGACGCACGCCGGACTATATGCAGCCGTGGACGTTCACGAGCGACGACGGCCGCTTCGAGATGGACTACACCCCCGTGCTCGACCGCGCGAGCTGTTCGGACGTGGGACTCATCAAGTCCGACCAGCACCAGGTGTTCGGCGTATTCAACGGCCGCGCCGTGCTCGACGACGGCACGGTGCTGAACGTCAAAGACCTCCCCGGCTTCGCCGAGAAGGTCATCAACAAATGGTAAAACGCAGCAAAAACCGCTCTGCTTTCGCAGAGCGGTTTTTGCGTCTGTCGGAAAGCCTCCGGGTTTTCCGACAAAAGGCCTGCAGCCTGCTGCGCGCATAATTTGTGTGCCGGCGGCACGCAAATTCCACACTTGCAGCCTGAGCAGTATTTTCTCCGACGCACATGTCGCCGGAGAAAATGATCGGACTTTCTTTCGCCGCGCCATTGGCGAAACTCTGCGAGGCTTTGGGACTGCACAGAAAAA
>ENA-ORIC01002168-ORIC01002168.1-human-gut-metagenome-genome-assembly--contig:-NODE-2168-length-16631-cov-2.639604_pt1 | contig 16631 bp, 18 predicted proteins | sample MGYA00243023_ERZ508732 | MGnify/ENA primary metagenome ERZ508732 (study PRJEB26277, sample SAMN04329767) | human gut metagenome | biome: human-associated habitat | host: Homo sapiens | place: USA...
ATTTTTATTTTGCATTTTGAAAGTACTGCTGCTGGTAATCCTACTAATGCAAGCATAGGTCCTATTATAACACCTACTACACCTACAGTAAGAGGGATATTTAGCATTGTATCGCCATTTTTTTCTATTATTATTCTAACTACGTTACTTTTCTTTATTAAATCTACAACCTGATCTTTTAGTTCATCTGTATTTTTGCCGAATATTTCAGTTGTTTTCTTTTTTGATCCTTTTAAATCACTGTAGTTAGATTCTAGATATATAATAGCTTCAACTACATTTCCGTCAGTTTTTTGTAAAGCTTCTTTAGCTTGTTTGTAAGTTGCTTTTGGCAATCTCTCCAAAACTTTATCGATAGCTTCTATTGTTACTTGACTCATACTATTCAACTCCCTTTTTGTTTTCTATGTTTTGTATTAAGTTTAATGACTTAAACCCTATGTTGTCAATATATTGATTTAAATATCTTTTTAGTATTTTATCTAATTCTTTTACTATATACTTTGATACTTTTGCTTTATTACACGTCAAAATGTCATTATTTAATATATATTCCATTAGTCTAATAGTTGTTAAATCTATTTTCATATTATACTCAAAAAGTTCTCTACAATTTTCGCAAATAACTCCTCCTTCATATATATTAAATACACTGTTATTTAAATTTTTGCTGCCACAATTACTACATCTATTTACTATTGGTTTAAAACCTATGTATTCTAAAAACTTTAATTCGAATACATCTTTTATAAATACTATGTCTATTTCTTCTTTAGCAAGTAAATACAATGTTTGCGCTAATAAAATAAATAGTCTGTTGTTAGTTACTTCGTCTTCTACATTATAGTCAATAAGCTGTATTATATACGTAGCATATGAAAAAATGTCTAAATCATAAGATATTTCATAAAAACTCTTTATGATTTCAGTTTGAGTAACTCTATACATGTTGCCTTGCTTTTTTAAGGTGAAGGTAGAGTATGCAAAAACCTGACAAGATGATAAAAGAGCACTTTTAGTTCTTCTAGCACCTTTTGCTATTGCAGATATTTTACCTAATTTTCGCGTGAATATGGTTAGTATCAAATCATTTTCTTTATATTTAACTGCCCTGAGAACTATCCCTTGGGTATTTACAATCACCATTTTTATTCAACGTCTCCCTTTTTTCGAATTCATCTTGATTTAAAATTCTATAATTATATAAATACAGATATGCTTCTATACTTCCAGTTTTTTTAAAAACTTCCCAAAGTAATTTATACATCTAAAAACCCCCTTCTTACATTATTACTCGTAGTTTTTGTAAGAGGAGGTCAAAAAATTCATTTATTTAGGAAACAATTTTTGACAAAAATATCGTCGTAATTATAAAAAATAACACTACACCTATCATATCTAATAAAACAGATATAAGAGGAGAAGATATTATAGCTATATCACCAGATAAATGTTTTAACATAAGAGGTGTAAAGCTTCCTATCATAGCCCCCACAACCATGTTTATAAGTACACAAATACCTATTACTATTGACATATTTAAACTGTGTAAAATAATATATGCCATTGCTCCGATGATAATTGAACATACTAGTCCAGTAATTAATCCAACTGCTCCTTCTTTTAAGACAGTTCTAAAATCTATATCTTCTTCATCATTATTAGATAGAGTCATTATTGTAAGCGATGAAGATTGCATTCCAACACTTCCGCCCATACCTAATATCACAGGCACAAAGCATAAAAACTTAACATAAGTTAATCCTTCTACAAAGGTAGTTTTTGTTAATATTATAGCTGTAAATAATCCACCTATTAAGATTAATAAAAGCCAAGGTATTCTTGCTCTTACAGATGAAACTATTTGTTCTAACATAGTTGAATCTGGTTTTTCAGCAACATCTCTTTCGTGTTCTGAAGATCCAGCTAATTTGTATAAGTCTTCTGTAGCTTCTTCTTCCATAACGTCTATTATATCATCAACAGTTATTATACCTCTTAAGATATTGTCTCTGTCTACAACTGGTATTGCTATTAAATCGTATTTAGATACTAATTTTACAGCTAATTCTCTATCATCATCATCGTATACTGATATTATGTTTTCACTCATTAAATCTGCTACAACAACAGAGTCTCTAGCTGTTATAAGTTCTCTAAGAGATAGTACACCTACTAGCTTTTCATCATTATCAACGACGTATATGTAGTAAATTGTCTCAGCATCTTCAGCATTTTTTCTCATATGCTCAATAGCCTCTTTAGCTGTCATATTTTCGTTAACTTCGATATAACCAGTAGTCATTATACCTCCAGTTGACTCTTCTTCATATCCAAGGAGTTTTCTTACATCTTCTGCATCTTCTTTATTAAGTAAATTTATTATTCTTTGTCTTTCATCTTCTTCTAATTCACTTAATATATCTGTTAAATCATCTAATGACATCTGTTCTAGAATATTTCTTCCATGTTGCACATCTATTAATGAAAGCATTGTTCTGAAAAACTCTGAACCACTTTCTTCTAAAATAGATGCTGATACATCAATTGGCAAAACTTCAAAAAGCTTTACTTTCATTTCTTCATCTAAGTTTTCCATTACATCTAAGATATCCATTGTATGATATTCTTCTAGTAATTCTCTTAGCTCTAATATTTTGTTATTTTCTAATAAATCATTGACCTGTTCTAACAACAGTCTCGAATCATCATTTTTCCTATCCATATAATCCACCTTTATTTATCATTATAGCCAAAATCAGTTATATAATTTTGTAGATTTCTCCAATTCTCTTTTACTTTTACCCATAATTGGAGATTTATTTTTGAACCTAATAAAAGTTCCATATCTTCTCTGGCTGATTTTCCTATACCTTTTAATTTTCTACCATTTTTCCCAATTATTATACCTTTATGAGAATCCCTTTCGCAATAAATAACAGCAGATATATCTACTATGTCTTTATCTTGTCTAGATTTCATTCTTTCAACTTCTACAGCAACACCATGAGGTACCTCATCATTTAAGTAGTGTAGAACTTTTTCTCTTATTAATTCTGATACAAGCACTCTTTCTGGTTGGTCAGTTATCATATAGTCTGGGAAGTATTTTGGTCCTTCTTGAAGGTAATTTCCTATAACTTTTAATAACTCATTTACATTTCTTCCTTTAAGTGCTGATATTGGAACTATTGCTTTGAATAAATCTTCATTTGAATATAATTGCATTAATTCAAATAGTTCACTTTCTTCTAATTTATCTATTTTATTTAATACTAATATTACTGGAGTTTTTATTCCTCTTAAATCTTCTATTATTTTTCTATCTCCAGGTCCAATTTTTTTTGAATCTTCTACTACGAATAATAATAAATCAACATTTTTGAATGCATCTGTAGCTGATTTTAGAATAAATTCGCCTAATTTATTTTTTGGTTTGTGTATACCTGGTGTATCCAAAAATACGATTTGACACTCTTCATCAGTATAAACTGCTTGAATTGTATTTCTTGTAGTTTGAGGTTTATCACTCATTATTGCGATTTTTTCTCCTACTACGTTATTCATTAATGTTGATTTTCCTACATTTGGTCTACCGACTATACTAACAAATCCTGATTTGAACATTTACATTTCTCCTAACTTCTTGTCTTTTACTAATTTTATTTTTGTCATTGCTTAAAAGTCTTTAGCAAAATAATATGATAGCTATTTATCATTAGTCTTACCATAATACTATATTATAACACAAAGATGTAATTTAACTATTACCTATTTGATTTAATTAAATTTTTTTAATAAAAATTAAATATTTTTATTTGGAAGACAAGCATAGCTACTAATATTCCCAGCAATGCTCCTGCAACTGTCTCCCAAAATGTATGTATCTTTCCTTCTATTCTGCTTTGTGCAACTAAAATTGCCATTATATATCCCAAAGCTGATACTATTGGATTTTCTATAATCATAGTTATAGATGTAGCAAGTGCAAATGCTAATGCTGCATGACCACTTGGCATACCTCCTTGAAGAGGCGTTCCTGTAGAAGTAAGTGCTTTTACTACTACTACACTAATTAAAACTAATACAATACATATTAGAGTTACATGTGGATCTGATTTTCTGATTGAAACTATAACTGACTGAGATAAATGCATAAATTTATCGTAAAAAATCAGGTATCCCACAGCCACAGCATTTAATGATGCAATTAAAACTCCACCTGCTGCTACATCCTTTGCGATTTTTGCCAATGGATGAATCTCATTTGTAATTAAATCTACAGCATTTTCTACAGCTGTATTAAACATTTCTGATACAATTACTAAACTTATAGATAGTAATAGTATCATCTTCTCTACTCTACTTAAATCTAAAAATAAACTTATTAAAAGCACGACTACTGCTATAACATAGTGTATTTTCATATTTCTTTCGTGTTTAAAGGTGTATATAACACCCTCAATTGCTGCATTAAATGCCTTTATAATATTTTGGCGTGGTTTGTTTCTTTTCATAAAAACCTACTCCCTTGTTATTCCTAACTTATTTAAAATATACTCTTCTTTTTGTCTCATTTCTTTTGTATTTTCTTCAGTATCGTGATCATATCCTAATAAATGGAACATACTATGACAAACTAAGAAGCATACTTCTCTTTCGAAGCTGTGGTTGTATTCTCTACTTTGCTCAAAAGCTCTTTCTAAAGATATTACTATATCTCCTAAAGATTCTTCACCAAAATCAACACCAAATTCATCTTCTACTAAAAGAGGGAATGATAATACAACTAACGCTCTATCTAATCCTCTATATTCTTAGTACAATACAAGTATTACTTTATTGTCTACGAAAGATAAGCTTACTTCATAATTATCATCATAATCTTCATAATCTAAACATTCTAATATAATATCTTTTATTTTTTCGATTAGTTCTTCGCTAACCTCTAATTTGTCTTGTCTATCGTCTATTATTAATTCCATGTCTTCACCTACTATATAAATTCTTTCTTTTGTTTATTTTTGCTATTTTTAATAATTTTAAATCCTACTTTTTTGGATTTCTTGCATTTTTTTCTTTTTCTCTTTTACTTTTTCTATATTCTTCTTTTTTTTCAAACTTATCATAAGCTTTTATTATTCTTTGAACTAATTCATGTCTTACAACGTCTTTTTCTGTAAGTTCTATTTTGCCAATACCTTTTATATTTTCAAGTATAGTAGTAGCTTGAACTAGCCCACTTCTCTTTTTATCAGGTAAATCTGTTTGAGTTATATCCCCAGTTACTACGGCCTTTGAACCAAATCCAAGCCTTGTTAAGAACATCTTCATTTGCTCTGGTGTAGTATTTTGTGCTTCATCTAATATTATAAATGCATTATCTAAAGTTCTACCTCTCATAAAAGCAAGTGGTGCAACTTCTATAGTTCCTCTTTCTAAAAACTTATTAACTCTTTCCCCACCAAGCATATCGAATAATGCGTCGTATAACGGTCTTAAGTAAGGATCTACCTTATCTTTTAAATCCCCTGGTAAAAATCCTAAGCTTTCCCCCGCTTCAACTGCTGGTCTAGTTAAGACAATTCTACTTACTTCGTCTTTTTTAAATGCACTAACAGCCATTGCAACTGCTAAATAAGTTTTCCCTGTACCTGCTGGTCCTATACCAAAAGTTATATCGTTTTGGTTTATTAATTCGATATATTTCTTTTGTCCAAGAGTTTTAGGTTGAACTGCTTTTCCCTTTTTAGTTACTACGATGACATCGTCTAATTCTTTTATCATCATTTCACTACCTTCAAGCAATAAAGATAAACTATAAGTTACAGATTGTCTATCTAATGATTTCCCATTTATAACTGTTTCTTGTAACTCAGTCATTAATTTATACGCTAAATCTACGTTTTTTTCCTCGCCCATTAATACGATATTACCTTCTCTTAAAATAACATCTATACTAAGCGTATCTTCAATTAACTTAATATTTTCATCGAAACTTCCAAATAATTCTCTTTCAAATTCTTGTTCTGCTATTAAAAATTTTTTTTGTGTAATCAATTAAATTATGCCTCCTTAAAATGTTAATCTTGTTAATCTATATTTTTATTAATTATTTTCAGTTGTATCTTTTGTATCATCTTTTTTATTATTTTGCTCATATTTATTTTTTATATCATCTATTGGTCTTTTTTGTGGATTAGATGGCACTGGTTCTCCATCTTCACTTTTACTATTTTCTTCTAATTTCTTATTTATTTCTTGTTTATTAAGAGAATACACTTTAGATATATCTTCACTTGCTTGTACTGTTACAATATATTCTAACATATTTTTACTTACTTTATGTTGATAATTTACATCCTCCATCTTTGCAGATGCAGGCATCATATAGTATAAATCTTTTAATGCTTTTTGCTTTAATGATTCTTTTAATTTATCTCTATTAACTTCTACTTCTTCTTTTTCAACCTCAAAAAAAGTACTAACTACTATTTTAAGTGGGAAAGTATAATTGCCAAGTCTAATCTCTTTTGTTTTATTTTCAATTATGTAATCTTTATATTTTATATTTCTTATTAACTTATATTCCTTACCATAAAAAGTAAGTGTATATGCTTCCTTGCTTTTTCCCGTCTTTTTATTTTTTGTTTCTATGTACGATTTTTTTTGAACACTCTCATAAAAAGTAGTAGCCCAAACTTCTGGCATTGATGATGTATTCGCCCCTTGGATTAACAAGTCCCCTTTTTTAACAATGTCGCCAACTGATACGACTGCTTCTCCACTTCTAGCAATTACCTTTTCTATTATACCATTTTTAGATGCAATTATATTACAATAATTAGATTTTGCAGTTTGAGTATTTTCATCATCCTTCTTAGTTATTGTAACAAAAACATTTGTACCTTTAACATTTATAGATAAATATGCTACCTCATCTATTTCTTGCATTATATGATCTCTTATAATTTTTCTATTTATAGTTTTTTTATAGACACCAGGCTTTAAACCACATTCTTCTAACTCTTGTCTTAAGACTTTTTTGTCTATTCCTTCTGGACAATCTATATATATATCTGTTACAAATTGTGTTGTCAATAAAAGTAAAAAAAGTGATACTATTGCAGAAAAAACCATAGTTTTATATCTGTATATCCTTTTTGCTAAAAAAGGAATACCTGTTTTTTGTTTTATCTTGATTTCAAACTTACTGCCTCTATAAGTATTTTTTATCTTTTTTAAATCTCCCCTATTAACGCAAAATTCTATCTTTGTATTACTTATTCTTTTGACATTATAAATAGATATTCTGCTTTTGCAGATGAAGTTTAAATACTTCTCTGCATCTATCCCTTCTACAATTAGAACATAATACCCTCTTATATAATTAATCAATTTTATATTCCTCCTTAATCAGTAAATTCTAGAGAATTAATTATCCCTTTTATCCCAATTTCACCTTCATTTATATACTTCAAAACAAGCTTATCTCCAGTTATTTTAACTATTTTTTCTTTTGTCTTAACTCTTATTAAATTCGTATCAAACTCCACTATATTTACATAATTTAAAAACTTATTACTATATATCGTAATAATAGGCTTTATAACTTGTAATTCAGATGATATATCCATAAAACTCCTCCTTAAAATAAACCTTCTTCATATATTTTATGAACTAACACCTTTATAAATGTTATATATTATGTATATGATATAAACTCATATTTTAGGAATTGAGCAAAAAAAAACTACTCTATGGTAGTATTAAGTAGTTTAAAAAACCTTTATCTTTATATATTATTTAACTAAAATAGTTTTATTTGTTTAATACCCAAATAAAATAACTTAAAAATATAACAAAAACCATCCAAATTATATATGGAATATTAAGTATTGCAGCAGTTTTATCTATTTTATAGAACCTATAAATCATTATAACAAGAACAAGTGTTAAAATAACACTTTCTACAAATGCTACAAATTTTAAGTCTAATCCAAAGAATAATATACTCCATAAAAAATTCAGTGCTAATTGAAGATAATATAAAAATATTGCATCGTTTATCTTTTGAGTGCTCTTATTTGAGCTTCTAATTATGTACGCTGATATCCCCATTAAAATATATAATATAGGCCATATAATAGAAAATAGACCTGCACTTGGGGCAAAATCTGGTTTAATTAATTGTGCATACTGAATTTGAAAAGATGTCTGGGATAATAAAACAGCTATCATACTGCTTAAAAATCCTGTTAATAAAGGAATTGCAACACAAATAAGAAATTTTTTTATTTCCTTAACAGATATAATCAACTATTTCACCTTCCTATAATTATTAATTGTAAATGCTTTTATAATAATTATGTGCAAGGCTTATAATATATTACACTACTATTTTTATTTTAAAACGTAAAAAGGCCTAGAATTTTATTCTAGACCTTTTAATCTATTGTAAGTTTTTTCTAACTAATTCATTTATTAGCTTTCCATCAGCACGACCTTTTACTTTAGGCATGATTGATGACATAATTTGCTTCATATCTTTCATTGAAGTAGCTCCAACTTCTGATATAGTTGCAATCACGATTTCGTTTAGTTCTTCTTCGCTTAATTGTTGAGGTAGGTACTCTTTTAAAACTTCTATTTCAGCTTCTGCTTGAGTCGCTAAATCTTCTCTACCCGCTTTCTTAAATTCGTTTAGAGAATCTTTTGTTTGTTTTAGTAGTTTAGCTATTATGTCGATTACTTGAGAATCGTCTAGCTCAACCCTATTATCAACTTCAAATTGCTTAATTGAAGCCCTAATTAAAGTTACTACTGATTTTTTAGTATTATCTTTGTTTTTCATAGAAGACTTTAGATCTTCTTGTAACTTTTGTTTAAGGGACATTCCCTTCACCTCTTTATTTCATTTTACTACTTTTAGATATTACTATCTTTTAGCATTTTTTCTTCTAGCTGCTTCAGCTTTTTTCTTACGTTTAACACTTGGTTTATCATAGTGTTCTCTTTTTCTTACTTCTGACATTATGCCAGACATAGCGCATTGACGTTTAAATCTTCTTAAAGCACTATCTAATGATTCATTTTCTCTTACTCTTACTTCTGACATTCTTTTTCCCTCCCTCCGATTTCGCGAATTATGTATAAAATCGTATGAGTCCTTACAAACCTCTCCGATTTCATACTTGTATATTATAAACTATATTTTTATATTTATCAAGTATTTTAATTAAATATAAAATGAAATTTATTAATATACAAGAACAATTTTACTTTTTTAGCCAAAAACATTCAAATTATTTGGGATTTTTTTCATACATTGGAAGTTTTTTACCAGCTAGCACATGAAAATGAATGTGTTTTACTTCTTGGCCGCCATCTGCACCACAGTTATTTATTATTCTAAATCCATTTTGAGCAAAACCTTTTTCATTTGCTATTATATTAATTACCTTATGAATATGTGCAATAATATCCATATCCTCTGCATTTACATCTAGTATACTTTCATAATGTTTTTTAGGTACTACTAGAATATGATATGGTGCAACAGGATTTATATCATTAAATGCTAAAACCTTGTCATCTTCATATACTATATCTCCCGGTATCTCTCCTGCTATTATTTTACAAAATAAACAGTCCATCTCCTATACACCTCCTATCTAATTATATGTATTTCTACATACTATACTAAAATTCCTTCTAAGAATTCATTTTTTACATCTTTTATTTTAACTTTTAAAATTTGTTCTGATATGTCATTATCACTTTCTACTATAACTTTTACATAATTTTCTGTTAGGCCTTCATATTTATTATCTCCAACTTTTTGTTCGAATAATACATTAAATTCTTTATCTAACATTTTTTGTCCAAATTTATTGAAGTTTTCTTCATTTAATTGAAGTAATTTTTCACTTCTATCATGTTTTGTACTTGGATCAACTTGGTTTTCCATAGTAGCAGCTGGTGTTCCTTTTCTTGGCGAATATTTAAACACATGCATATGAGTAAGTTCTATATCTTTTAAGAACTCATATGTTTTGTCGAATTCTTCATTTGTTTCACCTGGGAATCCAACTATAACGTCTGTAGTTATAGATACATTTGGTATAGCAGCTCTAAGTCTGTCTACTATTGCTTTATATTCTTCTGTAGTATATCTACGTTTCATTCTTTTTAAAGTTTCATCACATCCACTTTGTAATGATAGATGAAAATGATGGCATATTTTTTCAAGTTTTATTAGTCTTTGCATAAATTCTTCTGTTATTATTTTTGGTTCTAATGAGCCCAATCTTATTCTTACTATTCCATCTATCTTATTTATTTCTTCTAATAAATCTATTAGACCTATATTTTCTTCAAAGTCTTTTCCATATGATGCAAGATGTATTCCTGTTATTACAACTTCTTTTATTCCTTTTTGTGCAATTTGTTCTATTTCTTTTATTATACTATCTATTTTTCTACTGCGCACTCTTCCTCTTGCATATGGAATTATACAATATGAGCAAAATTGGTTACATCCATCTTGTACTTTTATTACTGCTCTTATTTTTTCAGTATATGAAATTTGTCCCATATCTTCAAATTCTTTTTGGACTGATATATCTTGAACTGCTGTTAATTTTTGATTTTGTTCAAAATATTTTTCTACATATTTTACTATATCTCTTTTTTCTTCGTTTCCAAGTACAACATCAATTTCAGGCATCTTCTCTAGTTCTTCTTTTGAACTTTGAGCATAACAACCTGTTGCTACTATTATTGCATCTTTGTTCTTATCTTTTACTTTTCTTAAGGCTTGTCTTGATTTTCTGTCAGACATATTTGTAACTGTACATGTATTTACAACACATATATCTGATACATTATCTATTTCTACAATTTCATATCCGTTTTCTTGAAATTTTTGCATCATAGCATTTGTTTCATATTGGTTTACTTTACATCCTAATGTAATAAATGATACTCTTTTTTTCATTTCATTTCATTCCTTTTTATATTAGAGTCGCTCCTATAATTCCTGCATCGTTTTTGAATTTTGCAAGCTGAATTATTATATCATTTCTTTTGTTAAATAGCAAGTTTCCTGTTAAAAGTTGTTGTTTTAATGGTTCTAGTAATATTTCTTTATAATCTGCAAATCCTCCTCCTATTAATATTTTTTCTGGTTCAAATATATTAATCAGATTTGATATTCCTATTGCTAAGTTTTCTATATATTCATTTAAGAAATATTTTAATCTTACGTCATCTTTATTATTTAATATAATTTTTATTACTTCTTCATTTCTAAGAGTTGTTAAATTGAATTCATACGCAATTTTTTCCTTAAATCGCTTTAGGCTTGCATATATTTCAAAACAACCTCTTTTTCCACAATTACATTGTAATCCATTTTTCTGTATTATCATATGGCTAAATTCAAATCCTGGTACTTCCTTAGCTTCTAATACTTTTCCATTATATATTACAGCTCCACCTACTCCTGTTCCAATACATAGAAATAGTCCATTTTCACATTCACTAAAATTTCCATATTTTTGTTCTGCTAACGCTGAACATTTTGCATCATTTTTTAATTTTACTTTTGTTCCTGTTTCTTTTTCTATTATTGGTGTTATTTCATAATTTTCTATTCCTAAATTCACTGCTTTTATAATTGTTGTTTGATTTACTGTTCCTGGTACTGCTATTCCTACATTTTCTACAAAGTCCATTTTTTGATATTCTTTTATTGTTTGTATTATAAATTGTGTTATTTCTTCTTTTAGATTTTTTTTACTTATTTGACTTTCGTTTTCGATTTTTTCTACTATATATTTTTCTTTCTTCTGTTGTATGTTTCCGAATTCGTCTACTAGCCCTATTCCTACATGACTTCCACCTATATCTATTCCTATTTTCATTTGTTTGTTACCTTTCTTTTTGTAACTGTTTTGATGTTTTTATCTTATCATAAAGAACCTAAAATATCAATCATTTTAGGTTCTTTATTTTAAATCCAATTTACAATTTTCATTCCTTTTGGAGCACCCCATGGAGCATTTTGAATAAATTGTTCTTTTTTCTTTAATGTCACTTTATTTAATTTTCTGCAATCAACAAATAAACTCCTTCCCAAACTATTCACAGAATTTGGTATTTCTATTTCATCAATATTAACACAATAAGAAAAAGCATTATTCTTTATTTCTTTTACTGTATCTGGTATCACTATTCTATTAATATTTGATTGCACCATAAACGCAGACTCTCCAATTACTTCAACACCTTTTTTTACTGAATATGTTTCATAAATATTTTTCAAAACGCTCACTAATGTTTTTTTATCTTTAGTATATAAAGTATTATCTTCTATCATGTAATTTTTGTTTTCTGAATCAATTGTTACTATTCCATTATAATTCCAATATTTAAAACATGGTTCTATTTTTGAAACATTTTTTCCTATTTTTATTTCCTTAACTGTATTTACATTTGTAAATGCTTGATTTTTTATATAATTTATTGAATCTGGTAGTATAATATATTCAGCTGATGTTGCTTGATTAAAAGAATATGCATTTAATGCAACTATCCCCTCTTTTATATTTATTGTTTTTTCTTTAGAATAACACATACATAATTCATTAGTTTTTTTCATATATACAATCTTATTTTCCTTATCATTTTCTAACACATCATTATTTAAGTTTAACTCAACCTCTTCTATACTTGATGGCAATAAACTTGCATTAAGATCTTTTAATGTACTTGGAATCTTTATTTTCTTTAAATTAATATATTTTGCAAGTGATATATTAAAATATTTCGTTCCTTCTGGAATTTCAAAATTATCTTTTTGTTTTATATAATTAGGAAATATAAATATTATATCTGACGTATTCTTTGAAAGTAATATTCCATTTTCAATTTTAAATGTTTCGTTATTCGTTAATTCAATATTATTTAAACTTATACAATTTGAAAAAGCAAGAGTATCTATCTTTAATAAAGTAGAAGGTAATTTTATATTTGATAAATTAGGACAATCTGTAAAACTTGCATAATTTAAACATTCAACCCCTTCTGGAATTATAATTTTCTCTAATTTTCTACATCCACAAAATGTATATGCTGATATTTCCTCTACTCCTAAAGGAATATTAATATTTTTTAAATTAATACAATAATAAAATGCATTATTTTTTATTTTTTTTATTGTTGACGGCAACTGTACATTAACTAAATTATCACATTGACTAAATGCACTTCCTCCAATAATTTCAATTCCTTCATTTAAGATTACCGTTTCTAATGTTTTGTTATTGCTAAATGCATTTTCAGCAATTTCTTTTACACTTCCTGGAATTATTATTGTTTTTAAACCTTCTACTCCAGAAAATGCGCCATATCCTATTTTTTTAATTGTATCTGGCAATGTTAATGTTCCCGTTTCATCCATTAATAACAAATTTCCATTTGACGATAATAATTCTCCATCATCTGTTATATCATATGGATTAACTTGAATCCCAACTAATTGTGCTGCTTTTATTTGTTTTTTATCTTTAGACTTTATTAATAGTTCGCCTTTTATTATCTGTAATATATTTATATATTCATCAGTTATATTGGGTATTATACTTTTTATATTTCCAATTTCCTCATCTGATTTTATATTATAATTAATTGAATCTTTACCCGCAAAAAGACTTTCACCTAAAAAGCCTTCATTTTCAACAATTTTATTTGCTTTATATAATTCTACTTCTTCTTTATATTTTGATAACTCATTCATTATTTTTGACAGTCTTGCATTACTTGTTATTCCACTATTTCCTGTCAATGTTGATACTATTCCTCCTGCTAATATTAACATTACTATTATTGTTACTGCTAATGCTATTAATGTTACTCCTTTGTTTTCTTTTGTTCTCATTTCTTTTCCCTTTCTAAATATTAAGTACATTACTTAATGATAAAAATGAGACTGTATAAGAGTTAAAAATAAGTAAAATAACCCAATAAACGTTATTATTTTCCAATCTAGAATTATATATTTTCTAAAAGTTTCATTTGAAATGCAACAAAAATTTAATAAAAAAGTAAATGAACAGTAGACAGTTGTAAGAAAAACTCGTATAATATTTTTGTTCAAGAAAATATAAAGGAGTTTTAATACAAATGAATACTGTTCAAAAGAATAATACCATAACAAAGAAACAAGTGCAAGAAATATTGGAAAAAAATCAAGGAAAATTAAGAATAAGTGATAAAAATTTAAAAAAATTAGTAAAATCAATGAGAAGTAATACAATAAGTAGACAAATGAGAAAAGTATTTTATCAAGAATGTTTAAAGAAAATAGAAAGAGAAGAAGAGCCAAGAGGAGGAAAGTTTAAGCATTTAACACTAGAAGATAGGATAAGTATAGAAATATTGCACACAGCAGGGTTTAGTAATGCATTCATAGGAGCATTTGTGGATAAAAATCGTTCAAATATAAAAAGAGAAATAGATAAGAATGCGATAGAGATATGGGATATAAATAGCACGAAATCACCATATAAAAATAAAGGACAGGAAAATATAAAATATTACTCATCAGAGAAAGCACAGAAAAATGCAGAAGAAAATAAATTAAAGAATAGAAAAAGAAGTAAATTAGATAGATATGAAAATTTAAGATGGTCAGTAGTAGCATTATTGCGAGATAAAAATGTAGATTACAGTCCAGACGTAATAGCGAATTTAAGTAAAGCAGGAAAAATAAAAGATGCAGAAGTAAGTATAGGAGCAAATGCGATATATAGAGCAGTAAAAGAAAGAAAATATGGATTAACAATAAATGATTTGCCACATGGAAGAGAATACTTTAAGAAAGCAAAAAATGTACATACAATAACGAAAGAGATAAGTGAGAAGAAGAAAGAAATATCAATAGAAGTAATGCCAAAAGAGATAAAAAATAAAGAGACAGAGACCCATTTTGAAGGAGATAGTGTAGTAGGAGTAGCAAAAGGAAGGCATGAAACACTAATAACATTAGTAAATACAGCAAGTCAATTTTTGTTCATAAGAAGGTCAGCCAATAAAACAGGGCAAGCGACAGTGGAAACATTAGATAAGTTAGAAGAAGAAATACCACAATTAAAAGAAATAATAGAAAGTTTGCTGTTAGATAATGGAGTAGAATTTAGTAAAATAGAAGAAATGATGAGGTCAGTGAAAGATGAAAGTAAGAAAAGATTTCAAATATACTTTACACATCCTTATGCATCATACGAAAGAGGTTGTAATGAGAATAAAAATAGATTAATAAGAAGATACTTTAAAAAAGGAAAATTAGTAGAAGAGTTAAGTGATGAGGACATAATAAATATAGCAAGAAAGATAAATAATATGCCAAGAAAAGCATTAGGATATAAAACACCATTAGAAGTATTTGAAAGTAATTTAAAGAAAAGAGGAATAGATACAAGCTTTTTAGATATATACAGAATAGAGCTACCAAAATGTTTAGTAGCCTAATTGACGAAAGGAAAAATAAATTATAAAATAGTAAAAACAAAAATATAAAACGAGATGTAGACAACACTTTTTAGGAAAAAGTTGTTGCATTGGCAATGAAAATTTTGCGAATTATATATTTTTTATTGACTTTACTATATTTTATTGATAAAATTTAATTATAATTAAATCATTAAGTAATGTATTTAACGATTTTTATTATTCAAGACTTTTATTCTTAATATTGATTTTTTCCACTTTTTAGAGTACAATATCTTCGAAAGGAATAAAAACTATGGATACAAAATTAATAGCAAAAAATCCAGTTGCATACCACAATTTCAACATAGAAAACAAATACGAAGCTGGAATTGTTTTATCTGGAACAGAAATAAAATCTATAAGAGCTGGAAAAGTAAATTTAAAAGATAGTTATGCTGGTTTTAAAGATGGAGAATGTTATATATATTCTATGCACATAAGTCCTTATGAACATGGAAACATTTATAACAAAGATCCTTTACGAGATAGAAAATTATTATTAAACAAAAGAGAATTATTAAAATTATATTCAAAAGTAAAAATTGATGGTTATTCTTTAGTTCCTATTTCTTTATATTTCAAAGGAAGTTTAGTCAAACTTGAATTAGGAGTAGGAAAAGGAAAAAAACTTTATGATAAACGTCAAGATATTGCCAAAAAAGATGCTGAAAGAAGAATGCAAAAAGCTATGAGACAAAAAATAAGAGATAATAGTTAAGAACAAATAAGAAAAATTGAAAATTTTTCTTTGATTTGTTCTCGCCCGATTTGAGTTTTCGACTAAAAGGAGAAGATCTCAAATGGCTAGCTATTGTAGCTTTTTATATAATAGGAAAGTATTACTTTCCGATTATATAAAAAATAGAGACTTACTTATTATTTAAGTAATGTCTCTATTTTCTTTCTATGCTTTATTAGCTGAACCAAATACATCTTTCATTTTGTGTGAAACTGTTTCTTTTACTAATTCTCTTGCTGGAATTAAATATTTTCTTGGGTCAAATGCACTTGGATCTTCTACAAATACTTTTCTAATTCCTGCTGTCATTGCAAGTCTAAAATCTGTATCTACATTT
>ENA-ORIC01002187-ORIC01002187.1-human-gut-metagenome-genome-assembly--contig:-NODE-2187-length-16537-cov-32.896598_pt1 | contig 16537 bp, 4 predicted proteins | sample MGYA00243023_ERZ508732 | MGnify/ENA primary metagenome ERZ508732 (study PRJEB26277, sample SAMN04329767) | human gut metagenome | biome: human-associated habitat | host: Homo sapiens | place: USA...
ATTTTAGCAATATTAGTAATAAAACTTCTATTAATAACATCAGAACTTAAATTACCTTCGGGATTACGAGAATTAAGTTCAACAGGAATATAAATAATATCTTTAAAAACATCAGCCATTTGATATATAATAGAAGTATCACCTCTATTAATAAAACTATCAGGCATTTTAGTTCCTTTATCCTTTTTAAGCGCTTCTACATATTTATTATAGTTTTCAACTGTACGATTAATAACATTGGCAAAATTAATAAGATTATTAGCCATAGCTACACGGCCAATCTTAGCAATAGCTAAATTAAAACTAGCTTGATTAATATCTGGAAATATTTCTTTAAAAGCATCATATAAATAAAGATTAGCATGAGGAGTATTTTTATATCTATCATATATACGAAACTTTTCACGAGCAGTAGGAACACGATTAGTAATAATATTATTCTTAACATTATTATAAAAAGTATTCTGTAAAATAGTACGAGAATCAGTATTAGGATTAGTTACACGAGCACGAACATAACTATTACCATTAGAATCAGTTTGAATATAAGTTTCAATTTTAGATATAATAGGTTTATTAAACACCATCATATACTTATTAGCAAATACTTTATTTTTGCTAAGTAAATCATGTAATTGAATTAAACATTCACAATTTGGAATAGTTTCAGATATACGTTTAAGACTAGCTATAAAATTATCTACATTACTAGTATCAGCACTAGCATATAATATTTTAGATAAATAATTAGCATCAGAAAAAGTAACAACTCCTAATTCATTATTAGTATCAAAAGGATAACTTCCATTATCAAGTTGAGAAGCAGCAGTAAGTTTAGGTAAACTTGCAAGATGATATTTAATAATTTCTTCTACATGTTTATTAAAATCTTTAACTTCACCAATACTTAAATTCCAAAGTTGAGTCATTAAATCAATACCATCATCTATACTATTTTCATCACCTTCAGTAGAAGTTTCATCAAGATAACCGCCTAATTCTTCATAATCAGTAGTTTGATATAATTCATCTCGTTTAATAAGTTTAGCTACATTTTTATTATTAAAAAGAGCTTCATTAAATTCAGTATTAGTTAAAGAACGTAGTAATGCACCATAATTAAAATCTTGAGCATTACCATATTTACGAAGAAATGCACCAAGACCATTAATTTTAATAGCAGGACTTGGATTATTAATAAAGCTATTAAGTTCATTATTTCTAGTTTCATCACTTCCAGCTAATTTCTTAGCACGTTTAAGTCCAGCATTAATAACAGTTTCATTAGTACGTTTTTTAATTTCATTAAAATTTAATGGAGCGCCATTATATAAAAAATTAAAACTAAGTTTATTCATAATATCAGCCATATAAGTAATAGCTGTATCTCTAGCTTTAATTGTACTAAACAAACCACGTTCTTCTTTTTCAGCAATAGAAGCTACGTCGTCCATATTACGAAGTTTAATAGCTCTAGCTTCAAGAAGAGCATTATAAGCTTGTCTTCCAGAAGTTTTAACATTAATACCTCTATCAGCTATAATCTTCTTAAAGATTGGGTCTTCAACCATAGCTATAAGACTATAATAATCTGCATTATTAGAACCATGTTCTTTAATAATAATATTATTAAGATTATTATATCCTACAAGTTTAATATTTCCACAGCTCATAAGTTTATATTTAAGTTTAAATTCATTAATAGTAATACCTCTATGACTAATGTAAAGTAAAATTTAATTACATCGTCATAGAGGCTGTTTTCTTTCGTTTTAAGCGACTTTTATCTTTACTCGATTAATTCTACATACAGCTAAAACTGATGCGCCCTGTGTCAAGCAAAGTGGAAAATTCGGGCTGTTGGTCTATTGGTAAACGGCTAGTTAATTCAGCCATATTTGACACTATATCATCATCAACACTACTAAACATATCAAGTCCATCATTAAGACTATCATTATTATAATTATAATCTTGACTGTTATCTTCATTAGGATTTTCAGTTTGTTCTGTACTAACAGTTTCTTCTTCAAACTGAAAAGTTCCTTGAATAGCTTCTTGATTACTTTCTTTAGGCATTTTTTTAATAGCTTTATAAGCATCTCTAGCAGCAGCTAATAAACTATCTTCATTAATCTTAATACCTAACATATCAGCAATAACTTCAAGAAGTCTACTAAATAAAGTCTTACGTTTATTAACTTTTCTATTATCATATTTAATTTCATTAAGTGCAGTCATAAGAGCATTACTAGTAATACTTTCAACTAGAAATTCTTCAAGAGCTTCACTTGTATTAAAGTTCTCAAATAGATAAGGTTTAAGTCTTTCTTTAGTAGCATCATCTTGAGTATCAAGCCAAGCTTTAAATTTATCATATATAGGTTTAACTAAAGCAAGAGCTTGTTCAGTATTATATTTAGTATAAAGTTGTCTATGTAAACTTTCATGAAGTATAATATTAACAACTCGATAAACTCTTTGACCAGCAATAGCAGAACTATTAAGTTCAATAGTATCTGTATCACGATGATAAACAGCATTAACTTGATTACCATTATTATCAGTAATACTATTTACAACTTGAATATTTTTAGGTAAAATACCAATTTTTTGAAGAGAATCAATATAATCAATAGCGGTTTGGTCATTAGCAAAATACTTTTTAAGTCCACGAGTTAAATTCTTAGCAGTTATAGCAGATTCAAAAGCATTAAAATTAATAGCATTAAGAGTATCATCTAACATGAACTCTGATAGCTGTTCAGGTATTGCTCCATCCTCCACGGGGGGTCTACCCTCAAGTTCATAAGTAATATCGAGTTTAGAATGAATATCTATTTGCCAATTACCAGCAGTTTCATTAGTATTAGTATTAGCTAATTTAGTTCTAACTAAACCATTACTAATAATAAAATCTTGATAACTATTATAACTATAAGTTTTACCATCAATATTTATAATAGTTTTACCATTTTCACGATAAATATATTTATTAGTTTTATCATTAGTTTTTGTACTATCATTAATAAAATCTTTACTAATAGCAAATTGGGCATAGTTAAACATTTCATCAATAACAGGACGAAGAGCATTATCTAATTCATCAATAGTATTAGCATTAATACCATAACTTTTACCTATTTTAAAAGCACTATTAACAACATAAGGAGAATTAATAATAATATTACGTTTATAATTACCAGCATCAGAATTAATAGTAAAAGCATAATCCTTACCATTAAAATGTGCACCTTTAACATAAAAGCCTATATTAGTAGGATTAATACTAATTTGAAGTCCAGTATTTCTATCTCCGTTAATAAGTTTATTATTTCCAAATATATCTCCAAGACTTTGTTTAAGTTCACCAAAACTTATTTTACCACTAATATAATCTCTGCAAAGATTATTAACTTCATTCTTAATAGAATTAATAATACGTCGAGCATCACCTTTAAGTAGATTACTATTTAATGGAACTTGTTTACAAAAAGCATATAGAGAAGTACCATCACTACTTGGAATACTAATAACAGGCATACCATTAGTAGTAAGATTTTCAATAATAGTTGGTTTACTTTCTCCATTAAAATATACTTGACCTTGTACAACTACACCAAGTTTATTAACATCTTCATTATAATTAACTACTGTTTCTTGTACATCATTCCATTCGCCATTAGCATCATCAATAGTATTAAGAACTCCATATTTAACATTAACAGCTCTAATCTTACCTTTAAAATCACCTTTAACTATTGTAATAGCTTGGTCATAACTATTAAGAAGATTATTAAACCAACGATTAATACTAGCTTCATGACTATTTTCATAAGGCTGATTAAATATGTATTTAGTAAGATTAACAAGATGCCCAGCTAAATCAAAACTTGCAACAGGAGTAGTAAAATCTCTAACTATATCAGGATATTTAGTTTCAAATTCTTTAAATAGATTAACAAGTTCTTCTTGTGTAACTTCTTCTTTAACAGCAAGTTCATATAAATGACCAATAAATTCTTCGTCAAATCTATCACCATCAAGAATACTAATTAAAGCGTCTTTAAGTGGAGAAACAACTTGACCATTTTCAGCATGAATATTATATTTCCAACCTTGATTAACCATATCATAATTACCAAACTTATCAATATTTGGAACTCCTATATAACCAATAATTGTATCATTAGCAAATATATCAATACGTTTAAGTTTAACATTATATATGGCTTCTAAATAATCACCTTGCTTAATACTAGTAAATGCTTTAACATTTTCATTCTCTACTATATACTTAAGATTAACATTATTAGTATGTTCAACTTGAAGTCTTTCAAGACGTTCTTTAGCAATACCATCTACATATTGAACAAATTGTCTAGCATTAAGTTTTTTAATAGTTGATTCATCAGTAGCACGATATTTACCTTGATTATTAGTACTGGCGTAAAGATAGTTTTTTATTTGATTAAACAAGTAATTTTTAATAATTTTATTACCTGTAATACTATCTATATATTCAACTAATTGACCAATACTAAGATAGACTTTACCATTAACAATTTTACCTCTAGTATTACCTTCACTATCAACACTATTAGCAAAATCATTCATAACAGCTTCTATATTGCGTTCATTACCTGTAACAGTAGCATAAGTAGCATTAAGTAATAAACGTCTAGTACTATCATCTTGAACAGAACTATATAAACTACCTCCTGTAAGACCATCAATAATATTATTAACTATATCAGCAGCTTCTGTTTGTTCAAATCCAGCTTGACTAAGTTTATCAATAAAAGATTGTCTTGCATTAAGTAAATCACTACTAGTTGATTCATGTCCAAGAGAATCTTCTAAATCAGCAATACTTTCATAAACTAAATCAGTACCTATTTGACCGCGTTCAAATTCATCATCTGGTAAAGTATTAGTAACTTCAGGTTTAGGAGTACTAATAGGTTCTTGAGAAATTGGTTGTTCAGTTTGAGATTGAGGTTGTTCAGTATTAGTAGGCTCACTAGGAACCGCTTCGCTTCGCTCCGCTATACTCCCCGTGGAGGATGGAGATGAGTTAGTATCATCTACATCAGTTTCATTAACTTCATTAACATCAGGATTAACAGGAGCAACTTCTTCTTCTTTAGGAGTATTATTAACATCGTTTTCAATCTCAGCAATCTCAGCTAATTGTTCTATTGTATTTTTAAGATGTTCATTACCTTTAGAACTTAAATCAAGTGCAGCATAAGCATCTCGAATAGTTTTATCTATATTAGGTTTATTACCATTATTAGCATCTTTAATAACAGAATTGACATAATCTTTACCATATTGTTTATAAGCATTACGTAAATCGTCCATAGCTTTATTAACAATCTTTTTACGACTATTATCAAAGAAGTTATTAAGATAAGTTATACGAGATTTAATATTATCATCAGATAAATTAAGTTGATTTTTATTAACCTCAACATTAATCTCAGCATTAACAACTTCTGCTAAATCTTTAAATACTTCATTATATTGTTTTTGAAGTTGAATAGCTGATTGAACATCATTTTTATTTTCAATATCAATAGGAATATAAAGTTTATTAATAGCATCTAATCGCTCATTTAATTGAGCAATACGTTCTTGTTTAACAGAATTATTAATTGCAGCGTTATCTTGAATAGTTTTAATATCTCTTTGAATACTATTAATAATATGCTGATAAATACCATTCTTAGCAGAATTAATATCAACATCTTCAATATGATTATTTGTAATATCTTGATTTAAAACATCATTAGCCCAATTAAGAAGATTATTATAATTTTCTTGACGATTACGAGCATGAACCATTTGGGTAGCTATAATACGACCAACTTCAAATCCGCCACCAAGTCTATTAACTTTATTTAAAGTAGTATTATATTCATTTTTAAGATTATTAATTTCAATTTTAAATCTATTAATAAGTTCATTACTATCTTGTTGTTGTAATCCAAGTTTATTAGTAATACTATCATTAAATTCTTTACTATTAATAGAACTTTCAAGAAGTCCTAAATTACCAGCGTTCATAGAATTAATAATAATATTATCCATATATTCTTTTTCAGCTATATTACGAAGTTCTTCTTCAGTACCAGTAATAATATCTGGATTAACCTGTTGACCATTTTCATCAGCAATAGTTATAAATGGATTTTTACCATTAGCAATACTATTAAGTCTTTCTTGATATGCTTGAAAAGTAGCAGTACGACCAAGAATTTCGTTTTCTCTTTGTTTTTCAGCAGAAGTCCAATCTTTATCAAGACGTTTATTAATAAACTCTCCAGCTTTATTCATAACACTACTAAAAGTAACACCACCAAGAGCACCCCAAAATGCTTGCTCCCATAACATTGGGTCTTGAAGATAATCTTTAATAGTTTGTTGAGGAATATCTTTATTAAATACTTTTTTACCATTATATAAACCATCTTGACTAGCTATATAATTAATAGCTTCTTCAACTCCTTCTGTCCATTCAGCTCTAACACCATGAAGAATATCATCGCCTACATCTTTTAATGTACTAGTAATTGCTTGTTTAGTCGTTTTATTACTTAAAGCGTTAGTAATTGCAGCAGCATCATCAATATTACTATTAAATGCAATATTTAAATTTCTAAGTCTGGAACTAGTTGTATTACCACTTAAAGCATTTTTCCATAAGTTCTTTAAACTATAAACTTGCCATACGTCAAAAAGAACATTAGCCCAATCTTCAGCAAAAGTAATATCAGCACTATTTTTAGCAATATCTTTAGCTACTTCTTCATCAGACATATCTTTATATTTAGGATTATTATTATAAAACTCTTCTCTTTGTTTATCATTCATATTAGCAAGTTGAGTTTTAGAATAATTTTCAATATCATTATAAGTTTGTCTAGCTTCTTGATAATTTTCAAGATAACGAGAAGGAACTCCAATAGCAGTAGCTTCTGCTATTCTACCAGTAATGGCTCTACTCTTTTGAGTCATATTAATAGCATTAGCCATTTTATTAGCTAATTTATTAAACTTTATACCTTTACCTAATAAAGAAACACCTTTAGCAAGACCAGTACTAGGAACCATAAGAGTTAAAGAACTAGCTATACTAGGAGCATTGCTAGCCCACCAAGCAAAATCTCCAATATCAAAAGCAGCATTAGGATTTTCTCTATATATAGCTAAACGCTCATTAATAGATTCTTTTAAAGATTCAAGTTCAGAACTTATTTCAGATTGATAATCATTAGGACTATTACTAACCATATTATAGAAAGCGTCAGCTAAATCTGCAAAACCAATAGCTGTACCAACAGTAATCTCATTACCAATCTGTCCAATCATTCTTAATCCTTGTTCCCAATTACTTTGATTAACAGCACGTTCTTTATCAAGTTTTTCTGGGTCATCAACAGGATTAACATAAACATCATAAGGAGCATATTTATCTATATCATATTGATTAAGATTATATGATTGTCCAGCAATACGACTAAATAAATGACTACGACCCCGATCACTAATAGAAGTGCCGGGGTTGTAATCAACTAAAGTAGGAGGCTGTATAGCCCCCTTTTTAGTTTTAGGATTATATTCAGGATTAGATGTTTTATTACCACCTTGTAGAAACTTTAATACATCCATATTAATATAGATTATTAGTTAATTCATCATAGTAATATTGAATAACATAAGGGTCTGAACTGCCACTAAGTTGGGCAAGTTTAGTAGCAACATTTTGTTGAATAGCCTTAACAGCATTTTCATCTACTGCCATACCAGCTTTAACAGCAGTTACAGTTTGTTCCCATTGAGATAAATTATCTACAATATCAACAGCATTTTCTTTACTTACTAAACCAATAGTTTGATTATTAGTAGAATTAATTAAATTAAAACCTTCACCATTAGGTACTAATTTAAATTTATCAATTCCAGTAAATGCAGCATTATTAGTAATAGAAATAGGTCTATTAGCATTATAGTAATTTTCTACTTTACCAGCAGCTCTCCAACTAGTATCTTGATTCCAAGATTGAATAATAGAACTATCAATAGCACCACTACCTACAAGTAAAGTAATAGGTTCTCTTTTAAGTTTACCTTCTGTATCGTAATAACCAGCAATATTAATTTGAACTCCAACATCACCAGTTTTTGGGTCACGAACAATAGTAGGAGTAATCTCATTTTCTTTAGCACTTCTAAGATAAGCTGTATAAGCTTTTCTATCTTCAGAAGTCATAGGTTCAAATATTCCATTTTCACTAGTAATATAAGATTCTCCTTGAGTTAAATCAATACCAGCTTTAATAGCAGACATAGCTTGTTCTTCTAATTGTTTCTTTTGAGCAGAATATTTACTAGCAGCTTCTGGATTAGAACTCATAACAAAATTAAGTTCAGCAAGTTCAGGAGTCATTGCAGATATACCAATAGTAGAAGAAGTTATTTGACCACCATCAAGAACAGTATCATTTTTAGATTTAAGAGAATCAACATAATTAATTAAACCAATATAAGGTTCTTTATTGCCTGTTGGTAATCCAGCATGATGTTCTTCACCATTAGAATCAACTCTAACAAATTTATCACCATATCCAAAAAATCTAGTCTTAGCAGAATTAAGAAAAGCATTTAAAGGATTTCTAGTATCTTCAGCTTCTTTAACAGCTTTACCAAAACTATAAATAGATTTATGATAATCTTTAGGTAATTCAGCATATCTATAACCATTACCATCAGAACCAAATCTTACTCCAAGACTAGCAGCTTTTTTCTCTCCACCAATAGCATTAATAAATGAATTATAAACATCATCATTATTAAAGTATTGTCTAATAGCAGAACTATCTCCAAATATCTGATTAACATATTTACTATATGTCTTAGAATATTTATTAGAAGGTAAATCACTTAAACTAATAATAGAATTATATGTATCAAATCCGTCAATGCTATCTTGCGATTTACCAACTTTAAGACTATTAATATATTCTTGATTATCAATAATATCATTAAGATAACTAAGAGCATATGCTCTATCAGATGGATTAGTAATATTAGTCATGATACTAGTTCTAATATCATCTGGATTAGCAGTGCTTAAATTAATATTAATATCAGGATTATATTTACTAAGCAATCCAGCTATTGATTGTCTATTACTAGTAATTTCAGCTTGAGCTTGAGCAGGCATAAAATTATCAATACGAACAGGAGTACCTTTATAAGTCAAATTATCAATAGCTTGTTTTCTTTGAGTTGTACTTCCTAGTCCAGCTTGTTTAGCTAAAGCTAATTGAGCTTTCCATGCTTCACCATAAGTAGTATTACTACTTTGATTATAAAAAGTTGCAGCATTATAGAAAGGGTCAATACGTTTAGCAAGATATTGTTCAGGAGTAAGTAGAATACCATTTTTATCTGTTATATCAGGATTACTTCCATTTTGGTCATATTTCCATTTAGCAATCTTATAATCTTGTTCAAGACTAGCTTTAGCACCAGGAGTGTTTTCAATAACAGCTTTAACGGCTTCAGCAAGTTTAGCTTTACTTAATCTTTGCCAATCACCTTTAGTATGAGAATAAATCTCTCCTGTAACAGATTTAGTAATATCATCAGTAACTTTACCATTAGCATCAAGCCATCTTGTTTGACTACCGCCGCCTTGTTCTTTAGCAGCCCATTGAAGTGCTTGATTAAGTATCTGATTCATAGGAATTTCAGAAACTTCTTTATCAATAGGAGTCCATTTACTTCCACCAATAACATTACCATTCTTATCAGTTATATCTTGATAATTATATTTATTAACAGCACGATAATAATTCTTATAATCTTCCGATAAATCAGTACGTTTATCAAGATTATCCATATATGCTTTATAATCTTGTTGAGCACGTAAACGACCAATCATTCCAGGACTTGAAGTTATATCTCCATAAGTTCCAACTATATCATCAAGACTAGAATAAGCATTACCATATTGCATATTTTCGGTAAGAGCATTACGAACTTTATTAAGTTGTTCTTGACGCCAAGCATCTTCAGCTTCATTTAAATCTAATTGAGCAAGTTGAGCATCAATCTGAGATTTAGTTTGAATAGCTTGTTGATGTCCTTGTTCAAGAGTATTATAAGTTCTAGCTAAGACATTTAAGTCAATAGGATTAACTTGTTGTCTAAAAGTAGGAGTATAAAAGTTTATCGGCATGATTGTTTTCCTCCAAGTTTTCTACGTTTACGAATAATAAATTCATCATAATCAACTCCAGCATCTCGCATAATTCTATCATCTACATTAGGAGCAGATGCTCTCATAGCACCAATAGTATTATTTAAAGCTTTACGATTTTCATATCTACTAATCATATCTTGAATACCAGCATTAATTCCACTAAATAAATTATTAATATTAGTTACTTTAGCTTCTCTAATACCATTATCAAATGCTGCTTTTCTATCTATATATTGATTGTATTGTTGAGCATTAAATTGACGAACACTTTGCTGATTACGTCTATCTTGATTAATAAGATTAGTTTCTATATTTTCTTTATTACCATAAAGTTCATTAGCAGCTTGACCAGCAGCATTACGAACTCGTTGTTTACGAGCTAAACTAACACGACTACTAGCAGTATTAGAATCAATATCACGATAAGCTTCGAATTTATCTTCTCTAATTCTATCAAGTTGAGGATTAATATTATATTTAGTTTTAAGTTTATTAGCACTAATAAGAGTAGGTTGACCTGGACCTCTCATTTTATTAATAGCTCTTCTACTAGCAAAATAACTAGCTAAACTACCAGCTACATTACTACCTAATCCAATCCAATCAGCAGTAGTAAGATTTTTAAATTTACCTTGACCTTTACCATCAAAAGATGTAGTTCCTTTAGCAGGAATATTAGTAGAAACAGGTAAAGTAGTAGGAATACTAGCTTCTATTTTAGGTAGATTGCGATTATAAACAGCAATAGGAGGAGTTTTAGTAGGAACAGATTGAGTTGGTTGACTTGACTTACTTCGTCCTCCACGGGGGGTCTTCCCGCTAGATTTAGTTTCAGATAAACTTGGAATATTAGTATTATTTGTACTAACACCTTTGTTATTTCCATGACTCCAACCAGCTCTAACTAAACCACTAGTAATTCCAGCACCATCTTCAAATAAAGGAAGTCTACGTTCTGCATAATATTGAGGACGACGATTTCCATTATCAATATTAGGTTTATTAGTATTAGTATTTACATTATTATTTTTAGACCATCTTCCATTTCTAAAAGTATAATCACTTCCAATAATAGTTTCACCTCTAGCAGATTTATTAATAGGATAAGCAGAAGTTCTATTAATAGTTCTATTAGTTATAGGAACATAAGCTCCAATTTGTTCATCATATTCCCAAGTTCTTCCATGACGATTAATCCGTTTTCCGCCAACAGCAAATTTATCGCGTAGACCCCCCGTAGAGGATGGAGAATGAATTAATCCATTCTTAACATTACCACTAATACTAACAATTAATCCATTACTACCTTTCTTTCTAAGTTCAGGATATTTATTATAAACTTTAGCTTTAACATCACTTCTACCATGTAATCCAGCTAATCTTAAAGCATCAATAGCATCAGCTTTAGTAGGAATAGGATAACTTCTATGTCCTCCAGCAAAATCTTTTTTAGCTACACTAGGATAAGGTTTCTTTTTAGAACCATAATCTTTATCTCTACTTAAACCACCCATAGCTTTTATAGTACCGTCATCATTAATTTTATTTCTATCTTTAAAATCTTCTTGAGCTTTAAATACTTTATTTGGATTAGCTCCACCCATAACTAATTTAGCAGGACTAATTCCATTAATAATTGGTTGAGCAGAATAAACTTTAAGTTCATCACCATTAGTTTCTACAATTTCACCATCTTCTACTTCAATACCAGTTTTATCACTAGGACCAATATCAATACCACCTTGACTATGTTTTCTTCCATTCATATAAAAGAAATTATTACCAAGAGGTTGAGCAATACCACCAGCAACTACATTTGGTATTTTACCACCAACAGCATATTGCTTTTGAGGAAGCTTTTTTCCATTACTTCTAGGAGTTTGAATAATATTAAATGGAAATGTTGGTCCAAGTTCATCATCACTAGGAAAAGATTCTTTATTAAAATCTTTAACATAATTAATAAGTCTACCAGCAGTATTATTCATTAATTTTTCTCTATTATCTTTAGATACTAAATTGTTTATACCATTATAGAGAAATTCATTACCAAGTCTTATTAAACCAGTAGATTTAGCAACTTTATCATAAGCTCCACCAAGTGGAGGAATACCATTTTGAATAAATCTTCCATTACGAGTAACATTACCTCTAAATGTACTAGGTAAATTACTTATATGAATAACTTTATCTTTTCTAGGCATTTTATATAATATAATGAGAAATTATAATTTGATTGATTTTAAGGCTCTCTGCTGAACGATAGCCTATCAGTCGATTAATAGTTCATACCTATATATAATAATTCAACAGAGAGCAAAAGACTAGCGTTTATGACCGCCACAGCGATATACATTTAGCCTATCTCGATATACTGATTGAGGCATAACAGGTTGTTGAACAGTACCATTAGTAATCCATTCAGGACGTTCAAGACCAGTTTTAGGAGCACTATAACTAGCTTGGTCAGCTTGTTTAACTTGAATTGGTTGTTGTCCTTTACTTCCAAACATACCACCAATTAAACTTCCAGCAGCACCAATAGCAGCACCAATCCATGCTTTTCTACGTCCACCACATTTATATTTATTAATAAAACTAGAACGTTGATACATAGTCATTGGATTAGTCATTTTATCAGAAGTAATATTAAGTTGCTGTTGACCAGCTTGAAGTTGTTTACGCTGTTCAGCTTCTTGAGCAATACGTTTATTTTCATTAATTTGTTGATTAGCAGAAATACCTTGGCCTATTGCAGTACCTAATTCGCCAAGTCCTTGAACTCCTGTAATAGAACTAGCAAGACTACCTAAACCGGGAAGAGCATCAGCAAATTCAGTACCGAAACCAGCTTTACGTCGAACTCTACCACCACATTTAAGAGTAAGCTTATCATTATATTGACCAACATAATCTTGATTAGCATAAGCACTAGTTAAAGCTTGAGCATTTTGTAAAGCATCTTTATGGTCTTGCGCAGCTTGAGCTTCAGCTTGAGCTTTTTCTTGAGCTTTCTTTTGTTTATTGCCTTTAATTATACCACCAGCAATACTAGCAGCTGCACCAATAATAGCACCAATAAAAGCTTTTTGTCTTTGTCTATCTCTATACTGTATCATAATTTTCTAAATTGAGTTTGAGCACATTCAAGACTTTCGAATTCAATGCGCTTATTATCTGAATTATTAAATATAAAACGAACTACAAAATAATTACCATATATTCTACGAAGTTTATCACTTACTGTATTAGGATGTTCTTTAATAGCATTACGGAAATAATTAAAGTTATATTGAGTAAGTTCATACCAAGGTTTTTTATACTTATTAAATTCATTAAGTTTATCAATATTAATATCTATATCATCAGTATCATTATCTTCATTAAATATACGAAGTATATCACCAGCATAAGGATGTTCTCTTAAATCAACAGGATTATTAATATTATCACTATAAATAGGAATATATATCTTACGTACTTTATATTTAATAAATTCAAGAAATTTAATAAGTTCATAAGATTCATTAACTATAATATCAATATAACTATTATGAACTAATATAGGTTCATCACCAACTTCTTGTTTAGATACTAGATATAGACTTCTACTATCATCACCCATGTGAGTATTAAATCTACCATAATTATATTCATGAGTAAATACATGAAGAGGGCAGTTAAGTCTATCATCATTATGTTCAGTTTGAAAATAACATTTAGTTTTAGTAGACCAAGCATTATTAAAATAATAATCATGTAAACTAATAAAACTACCTACTTTATAATTAAAACTAATAACTTCATTATGTGATTCTATAATAGATTCTTTAGTATTAGGATTAATATTATCATAAGTATAATCAAATTTAATTAGAATACGATTATTAAATTTATCATGAGCAAATCTAACTTTATTAGGATGATATTTATCTAGCCATAATTTAATATCTTCATCCATTATTTTAAGTTGACCATCATCAAATTGATAAAGTTTATGAAAATCATCGTTATAAAAAATATAACCAAATTCTCCGACTATATATGCTAAATCATCTTGTAGTCCACCATAACCTTTATCACTAGTAAAGACTTCTTTATAATCAACTTCAAAAGCATCAGGCTGATATAATTGAACATTTTCATCTCTAGTTTTAAGTGCAGCACTTATATCAAACATAAACATACTATGTTGAGTATGAACTAAAAGATAATATCCAATTCCAACTAAATTAGTTATACTTCCTTTATTTTCAGTAATATTTTTATAACCTTCAATAGGAAATATTCTCCAAGCGTTAACTTCACTTTCATCTTGAATAACATTACTACGTCTTATAGTTTTATCAAAACGAGTAATATTAATAATATCATTACGATATTGAGTTAACAGTTTAGGAACATATTGGTCAACATTTCCAATAGGGTCTTTAAATAAATCAACACTATTTTTAGGTTCTACAAATGTACCAAAAGCAACACTTTTCTTGTCAGTATCTTCTTTAATACTAAAAGCTATCTTACTAGGTTCATTATTAAAACATTTACTTTCAAAGAACTTATCACTATATAAAGGAAACTGAATATAAACATTGAATGGAATATCAAGCCAACATGGTTCATCACCACTATAATAATATTGATTATTAGTAGGAGTATATAATTTATAATTACCTTCATTCATTATAACTCCATTATCATTATAAATAAGAACACCATCATAAGTCATTCTACCATCATATCCATGTTCAATAGAATAAGTTCCACCATTATAACAAACGTCATTAAGTCTTACAAGTTCTTTTTCTTTGCTAGTATAAATATTTTTAGTACAATTAAGAACTGTTGCGAGAAACATAGTTTCAGCATCAAGTAGTAATTCCTTATAATCGTCCATTTCAAGAGCAGTTCCTTTTCCAGCTCTACTATCAGTAACACTATCAGCAACTACTAGTTTATAATTATTAATAGGTTTATATTCATTTCTACTAATTACACCTATAATTGGCATATTATAATTATAAGGATAGGTAGTATTAACTACCATATCAACTACATCATGTTTCTCTTTATAAGGTTCAAATTTACATTTACCATCAATACGAATAATATTAAAATCATATTTAATACTATCATCAATATCAAATCGACCACTATATAGATAACATTTATCACTAGTAAAATTATTCGCTACAAAACCGGGTTTTGTAGCCCAACTACCATTTTGCCAAGTAACATTACTAGCTATATTACAATAATCTTTTCTAGTTAGTAATCCAGTATATCTAGTAATAGGTTCAACTTTTTCATAACTAATAAACCATCCAACATAACCTAATTCTTTAATTTGATTCCATAAAGTAGTATCAATATTAGCACGAATATAAAACTTATTAAAAGTATTATTCATATTATACACAAAATCTCTAGTATGTTCACCACCAATAGCTTCAGCATCAAATATTAAATCAGGTATTCTAAATAGTTCATCACCATTAATATTTTCGTAATAACCAAATTTAGCTTCATTATCAATACCAATAGCACCTATTACTTGATTACTACAAGGAGTATAACTACCACTATTTATAACTTGATAAACATATAAATCATTATATTTATCTTTATCTTGATAATCAATAAAATAATTAGATATAAGAGTATATAGTTCATCTTTATTAGTAGCTTCAAGTTCACCAGAACTATTAAGTAATATATTAGTAGTAGGATTATTTATTGGTTCAGCAGTATAAACTACAATTTTATGATTAGCAATATACCTTTTAACATTAGAACTAATACTAGATATTGGAATATCTCCACTAATAACAGCCCAATATGGAATATTACCATTACCTTGATTATTCCAATTAAAAGTAATTATAGTACAATGAGAACCATCATTAACAATATTATTTATATACTTATCTTTATTTGACAATTTATACCCTCTACTAGCATCACCATATTTATCAACAAAATGAATAAAAAAGTTATATACTTCTCCAGGAATAAGAGTATCATTCTTTTTACGTTCATTAAAATCATAACTAGGCTCAATAATAGAATGAGTAATTCTCATTTTACAATTATCAATATCAAATATAGCATCATCAAATAATACTTGCCCACTAGTAAATACAGCATCTTCTGTAAATCCAGTTCCATTATAAACATAACAAGCTATTTTAACTGTACTAGGTAAAGTATAAACAGATTGATTATTTTCATATTTATAACTTGTAGGAATAATAAAACAAT
>ENA-ORIC01002202-ORIC01002202.1-human-gut-metagenome-genome-assembly--contig:-NODE-2202-length-16450-cov-2.796189_pt1 | contig 16450 bp, 10 predicted proteins | sample MGYA00243023_ERZ508732 | MGnify/ENA primary metagenome ERZ508732 (study PRJEB26277, sample SAMN04329767) | human gut metagenome | biome: human-associated habitat | host: Homo sapiens | place: USA...
AGCAGGTTTGCGGCTGTGTGTTCGTGCACGCAAACACTGGAAAAGAAATCACATTTCATGGAAAAGTGATTGTCGCATCGGGTGGCTTGAATGGTATGTTTGGAAATGCCACTGGTTCTGTCCGAAATACTGGAGCAGTTTCCGCTAGCTTGTTTGCGGACGGGGTTGCATTTGCGAATGGTGAATTCATCCAGTATCACCCTACGACTGTTCCCATGCATGGAAAACATCTGCTGATTACGGAGGCAGTTCGTGGAGAAAGTGGACGACTGTTCGCCCTGCAAGATGGAAAACCTTTCTATTTCATGGAGGAAAAGTATCCTGAATTGGGAAATCTGATGCCACGAGATGTGATTGCACGGGAAGAATGGATGCTGCTTCAGCAGGGGAAACAAATTTGGCTAGATATGCGACATTTAGACAAAAACATCCAGCAGACCAAACTAAGAGGCGTTTTGAACGATTGCAGTCAATTTTTATCTCTCGATCCGACCAAAAAACCGATTCCGGTTGTACCGGGGATTCACTATTTTATGGGTGGGATTTTGGTTGACCGACAGCATCGTACAACGATGCGTGGATTATATGCATCTGGGGAGTGAGCAAGCCAGTATCACGGAGCAAACCGTTCTCTGTTAGGTGCGATATATGGCGGAACAATCGCTGCACAATCTGCTATGGCAGATTCCTTTAAAATCCCGCAAGTAGAAGATACACACATAAGCAAATCGGTTCATGCTGGGAAAGACGGTTGTTATGTCGATGGTATTTTGAACCTGCGTCATGTTCTGCAACATAGCCTCGGCATTGTTCGGGAGGAGCGGACACTTCAAGCCGCATTGGCAGAGCTACAGAATTTGCAGGAACAAATGACTTATGATGCATCTGCATCTGTCTATGAAAACCAGATGTTGCAAAATTGCAATTTGCTGGGACAAGCATTGTTGATGAGTGCTGATGCTCGAAAAGAAAGCCGTGGTGCACATAATCGCAGCGACTTTCCAGAAGAAAATAGCGATTATCAAAAACAAACGGTTGCACGATTTGATGGCAAGGTTATTAATATCACTTTGGAAAGTGCAGGTGAAACAAATGCACATTGAATTGACAGTAAAACGGCAAACTGTACCGGATGAAACATCCTATCTGCAAACGTTTTCCTATGATGGAGATGCAGCCCTTACGATTGCAGATTGGCTGACAGAAGTCAATCGCACAGAAGCGAAAACAAATCGGATTGCATGGGAATGCGGTTGTTTGGAGAAAAAATGCGGAGCTTGTGCCATGCGAATCAATGGGATTCCACGGCTTGCGTGCAGTGTATTTTTAAAAGATGTGGTAAGGCATGGGAAGATTTTACTAGAACCGCTCTCAAAATTTCCATTGGTAAAAGATTTGATTGTAGATAGAAGTTCCATGTTTGAAACGCTAAAGCGGATGCGGATTTGGATGCAGGAAAAAGAGGATTCTTCTTATGCACAGGACTGCAATTTACAGTATCAAGCAGGGCAGTGTTTGCAATGTGGTTGCTGTCTGGAGATTTGCCCGAATTTCCTTGCAGGAGGCGATTTTGCCGGAGCAGCTGCTATGATAGAAGCATACAAAGCCGTAGAACAAAACGAAGCGGATGACCATCGTGCAGAAATGATAGTGGCTTATCGAAAATATTTTTTCTCCGGCTGCGGACAGTCTCTTTCTTGCTGTAATGTTTGTCCGATGGAATTGCCATTGGATGTGATGCAGGTAAGGTTGAATAAGTTCTGATATTCATATATATTTTTTAAAATATGTGAATTTATAATAGTAAAACTAATTTAAGCGAGCGGCAAGCGTTGTTTTTTGTTGGCAGTTAGAGTGACTGCGGAAACACATATATTTTTCAGAGCATTAATTGTCGGTCTTATCATAAGCAAAATTAAAGAAATGAAAAAAGATAGAGATTATTTGAGAATATGTGCGTTTACTGTTGGTGAATTTGCTACGGCATCCCTTCATCTGCGTGGCATTGAGAAATATTCTGGGAGTAATCATTCTATTTTACGTTTGATTGAAAGTAAATTCCAGTTTTGAAAAATAACAATATCACTAAACTCAATAGAAAATAAAGAAAAAGCATATTATTGAATGGAACTGATATAATTGTTAATTGATTATCCAACAGAATGGGAGCATTTTATGATAAATGGAAAAATAAGAACTTTTTCTAAAAGCACCCCAAAAGAAATCATAGAAAAAGCAAAAGAGATAAACAAAACAGCAATTCGTACGGGTGGAAAACCAGCCTTTTTCTTTGAATCAACCGATGAAAATGATGGTCAAGAATTGATAAACCGTATGCTGAAAGGGGACATTGCAGCAATCAAAAAAGGAATTGCATCCGATTTGATATTGCTGAAAATTGATGCAATTGTATGTGCTGTTAAAAATAAATTAAGCGATAAAGAAATGATAAATGAAATAATATCCTTAAAAAATAATATATGCTATTTACGATCAGTGGCTTTTACAGTCGGGGAATTTGCTATAGCTGGATTGCATTTGCTTGAGATTGAATCGTATGAAGGTGAAAATCCATCCATAAAACGGCTGATAGAAAGCAGGTTTGATTTTTAACTTTTAGGAAGAGGAACCATTATTGAACTCAGGGAGGTAAAATAAAATGGATGATAATGAAAAATATCGTTGCCAAGAAAGTGATGGTGAAGACAGAGAATCCCTAAAAAAACGATATGCCGGAAAAACTGTTGCGGAATTGAATGTAGAATTTGAGAAACTGAAAAAAGAATTTCTTGAAGAACATAAAGAACTGCAACAGAAATCGAATTCTTAGCTAAAATTCGAATTTTACAAAAAATAGGTTGACTTCTGGCGACAAAAATGGTATTATAAGCTTTGTTTTAATATATAATACAGAAAAATAGTTATGCGAAAGTCCCAATTTCTGCATCCATTTGAGGGGTAAAAAAAGGGGATTCGCACCAGAAAATTGGAAGAAAAACAAATAGAGCAGAAAAAAAGGATGAAAAATCTGAAATTTATTGGAAAAAGCACTTGACAAATGCAGCACATTGTGATAAAATAAGAGCATAAAGAAACTGCTTTTGTGCAGATTTCGCTACTACAACCCACGTGTATCGTGGGTACTAAAACCCTTGCCGGAAAGCAGTTGCCGGATGAAATGGTAACTACAACCCACGTGTATCGTGGGTACTAAAACTGCCCGGATTATGTGCCGGATTACGAAGATGATGATACTACAACCCACGTGTATCGTGGGTACTAAAACTTCGAAGTCTGGAACAGACACCAGCAGCCCGACATCCACTACAACCCACGTGTATCGTGGGTACTAAAACACCAGCGATATGCTTAACGGTATTGAGGGCATTATGACTACAACCCACGTGTATCGTGGGTACTAAAACAATCAGCAAAAAGTTTTCTGCTTTTAACAATGCAACTACAACCCACGTGTATCGTGGGTACTAAAACTTCAAGCATTCCGCGGTTTTCCATTAGACCCATCAACTACAACCCACGTGTATCGTGGGTACTAAAACGGCGATTATATGGGCAGAGGCACAATTGCTGGATTACTACAACCCACGTGTATCGTGGGTACTAAAACTTTTCTGCTCCAGCTGCCATGTCGGACGTAAAGTACTACAACCCACGTGCATCGTGGGTACTAAAACTCCGCTATCACCTATATAAGGTTTCATGAAAGATAGCACTACAACCCACGTGCATCGTGGGTACTAAAACGGTTTTTGGCTCATTCATAGCTACTGCAAAATACTACAACCCACGTGTATCGTGGGTACTAAAACTCCCCGTATTACCGATAGGTCAGCAGATTTTCACTACAACCCACGTGTATCGTGGATGTTCAGAATCAAAATAGCAATAAAAAAGTGTCACTTTATCAGTGACGCTTTTTTAAGATGACGCATAAAAAGAACTTGCTTGCAAATTTGTCGAACTACCATGTTCCGTTTTCAGAAATAAAAAAACCGCCCTTGCCAGATGTGTGGTCTGGTAAGGGCGGTTTTCTATCAATATATAAAAAAAGAAGCCGTTTCCTGAGATGATCAACTTCAGGGAACGGCTTTTTCCACAATTAGTAGGTTGGGAAAAATAAAAAAATTTTCATCCGGTACATCCGGATTGAATGAATTTATTATATCATGTTTTTTCATGATTTGTCAATAGAATGACTTGTCGAATTTTGTCGATGCTCGAAATAGTTTGTTTCAACTGCAACATGAAAAACAAACAAATAAGAGTAGATTTTTTCAATAAAAAACAATTTTTATACGAATGCAAAAACATTTTACAATTATAGAAGGAAAGAATCTTGCACTTTTTGTCGATTTGTGCTATACTAATCTTCCTGTTTCTGATGCAGCGAAAGTCACATTTCACTTTAAAGAAACCATTTCCATTGAAAGTCAACATCAAGTTGCTGTGCTGCATTTTGAAGAAGATGGCGTACAACAGCCAGATATTACAGACATTGCTGTACAGAACAACAATGAAATGACAGACCTTTCCTTTGATACAGAAGGCTTTTCCGTTTATGCAATGGTAACATGGTCGGAAACATTGGATTTGGATGGACAAAGCTATGCAATTGTCAATATCAATGAGAATTCTACAAAATGGAAACCTGAGATTATCAGTGCTGCTATGATGGATCAAGTGAGTAACCAGACACTAACATCTTCTGTATGTAGCGTTATGCAAATTGGTTCTGAATACTATATCTCCAGCAATGATCAATTTACAGAATGGCATTTTGAAAAATACGAAGATGGATATGCAATCTGGTCAGGAACAGAAGAAAACAAAAATTATATCAATACAGCTTGGACAAAGACAAATGGAGACGGTGGTTTAAAGTTAAGTGATAAACCAGAAACATTTTATTTAGAAAGAGACACAACTGGAAAATATGCTGGGCAAATGCGAATTCGTAATGCAAAGGACTACGCCATTAACTGGTGTGGCGGAGGAAATAAAAACAAACTTTAGTTTGCATTATGGAAAGAAGCACAAAAAGATCGTCCATCTTGCAACGACTATATGATTTTAGCAACTCCCATGCAAACCAATATGCTGTTCTTCGATGTCAATCTTCCAACAATACTGGGGTCACCTGCTCCGGGAAAAGAAGATGGTTGGTTAGAAAAAACACCATCCACACAAACTTATGTCACAAATGTGGACTCTCTAAATGATCAGCCAGATGGCTATACAGAGGGATTGGGAGCAGCTGGAAAGCTATATCAAGAGAAATACGGTGATGATGCAGAAAACCCATATACAAAATTATATCGTTATCATATTATAGATGATTATCAGTTTACCAATCAATCGAACAGTGCACATTATCTATATGATTTTGACTATTACAAGGAAATTCGATTTCTGGGCTGGTCTTATACCGATTCTGGCGGAACAAAACACATCTTTAACGCAAATGCACCAATTACTCGACAAGATAATAGCACCTATTTAATTACTGACCAAACCGGAACAGCCATTGCTATTCCAAACGGAACGACTTTCTATGGAGAATGGGAGCAGGTTTCTTCCCCAGTAGAATTTTTCATCTGTTATGGTGGAACAATTCTGGACACAGAAGGGGATGTAAAAGTACGAAATAATGCCTATCGTTCGCTTTTTACAAGCTGTGCTGCCGTTGGTACATTGCTGTATGGGGATTTGACTGTAGGAGATAGTGAATTATATGCCAATGAACCAAACAAAGAAATCACAGCGATGATTACAACTGCTCATGATTTGGATTTTGGCAGTAAAAAACCGCAAATTGTACTGGAAACCTTAACGGATTATGCAGAACAAGACAAAAAGGTTTACTATAATATCAAAAATCATGGTGCGTGCAAACTTTTCCATGCTACAAGACAGCTTATTGCACTGGATTCGAAACGATGACAATATGGTAATTTGCCTGAGTACAGGGGATGGAAATGTACAGATCAACAATGAACTGGCAACACCAGAAAATTATCAAGTGCGTTGGTACGTTCTGAAAGATCAAAGAGATGGTTGGCATGTAGATGGCATATTGACAGCGACAACCGAAGAAATGACCATTACCAAAACATTCCGAAATTTAGAAGAGAATCAGGTCAATGAAATCTTGAAAAATGGTTATCAAATTGATTTGACCAGTAAAAATCCAAAACGAGAAATGATATCCGGTTCTCTTGGAGCTCCGCAATTAAGCAAACCGATAACAGATGAAAATGGCAATATCATTTATGTTTATAATACTTATATGACATTATGAAGAAAAGTAATACCCATGAATGGGTGGGCTTCATCAATTCCTATTCTAATACTTATACTTTGAAGCTGCGAAAAGTGGACAGCGTGACAGAAAAGCCGCTGCAAAATGCCGTATTCGCCTTATATGGAAAATACGAAGAAGCAACCGATCCAAGCCGAATCGTCCGTTATACCAAACCAGATGGTAGTATTATTATACTTTACTATATTAAGAATGCTGCTCCAACAGATGCAGATGGATATACAACAATTCAGGGATTGCATTTTTCTGACACAGAAAAATCTTATATTTATGTGTTGCAGGAAACAACTGTTCCGGATGGCTATATGACACCGATTGATATTTCACCGGAGCAGGTGCTGGAAGTTACACCAAGCCAAATTGGAAATGGTACTTACGCACTATCCATGAAAAACACCGCAAAAACAGAATCGTTGACGATTCAAAAATTGATATCCGAACAACTACAGGAAAAGGATGTTTCCTATTCCATACACTTGAAAATTACCGATACTGTAAATTTTGCTCAAGCAGTGAAAAAATATCCATTCCCCTACGTGATTTTCAATGCGGATGAAACAATTGCAGCCACTGGAATTTTTGAAGAGGGAACAGAAACCGTCATCTCCATAAAAGCAGGTCAGACTATAAAGATACAAGCTGTTCCGATTGGATTTACCTATGAATTGACAGAAGAGATTACTGACGCAACTGGAACCGTATTATATAAACCTTGTATCACAACAGCGGATGGTTCTGTCTGGGAACATACAATTACAGGAATCATACAGGAATCCAAAGCACAACAATCAGAAAATTGGATTACCATTAAAAATTATCAGGCTGATGCTGTGCCTGAGCAGAAAGACATCACTGTACAAAAGCAGTGGGATGATTCCATTCAACATCCAGATATAACGGTACTGCTTTATCAGATGCAAACAAATCGAAATACCGGAACATCTACAACGATTTTATATGATACACAAACATTAAACGATGCAAATCAGTGGGCATACACATGGAGCAATGTACCTCGAAGTGATAAAACAAACGATTATAGCTACTATATACAAGAAAAAGCCGTGGATGGCTATGATCCGTCTTATTATACAGACAAGATTCAGTTACTGCTAACAAAATGCGTAGTAGATGACACAGAAGTTTCTGTAGCCCCAGTAGACTGGGAAAAAGCAAGTGTTACGATTTTTAATCGAAAGCGACCGGAATTACCCAAGACTGGTGGTAGGGGTACTATCTGGTATTTGATGAGTGGCTTTCTTCTTTTCCTTTTTGCTGGTTTTGGCATAGCAATGCAAATGCGGAAAATTAAATTGTCATAAATGAAAAAATGCTCTCTAACAAAAAATAGAGAGCATTTTTTTATATTTTTTACAGTTATATCAATTTTGAAAATCTAAAATGCTATCATAAAAGAAAGTTGATAAACAATTCAAGAAATCAGATAGAACATCATGGAAAAAAAGGAGATAATTCGTATGGTTTCTACAAGTAAAAACGTAGATGATTCAGAAAATAAGAACGATATCGATGAAACACCTTTTCGCAATGACTTTTCTATGCTTCATTTTTCATCATTGCCAACAATAGAAGATGCTACATATGAAGTTGAACATGCCAGACTGGAAGAAAATAACATAGAAGAAACACCGTTTCTGATCACACCAAACCTCACAAAACAGCCAATAGAAGAAAATCCAAAAACTGTTCATGTAGAAAAAAAGAAAGAAAATGCTGTGCCATCCACTCCAGAACAATATAACCTGAATATTTCTGTGCAAGATTTACCGCTTTCTTTACGTTCCAGAAATGGACTTTGCAGAGGTGGAATCATGACATTAAGACAGTTGCTTCAATATGATAAAGAATCGCTTTTGGGTGTTCGAAATTTAGGAAAGTATTCTATTAAAGAAATTACTGATTTTTTAGCTACCACTTTTCATCATGGAAAAAAGAAGATCAGTGGTGAAAATTTATCAAATCAGCCACTATATACAAAGGAAACATACATCTCAGAAATTGATACCATACCGATTTCTCCCCGTACCGTCAATGCACTTATGCGAGGTGGCGTTGATACAATTGGGAAATTGATGCGTGCTGACAGTGAAAGAATTTTAAGTATCCGCAATCTTGGAAAAAAGTCATTTGAAGAGGCATTATGTCTCAAAAAACAAATTCCGAAATTACTCATTCAGTCAAACTATACAGAATCCGATTCTTCAGATGACGTGAAAAATACATTTGAAATGATGGTTGCAGCATTTGCATTAACAGATGAAGATGAAATTGAAGAGCTTCGCCTGTATTGTTACCATTTTAATGATCCAGAAGATACGGAACAAGAACGATTGGAAAAATGGTATCATCTTCCATGTGTGGAATCAGTTGCTACAAGAAAAATTGCGAATGCCTTAAAAGAACATTCTGTTTTTGGGCTGCGGTTGTCTGAACTTCGTGCAATGTTACCTGAAAATTTCCCAGAAGCGTTATTTGAGGAGATTTTAGATCAAGTTGCACAGAAAGATCATGGAAAACGATATGTTCAAAAAAGTGAATCTCTGCATTCTATGCTCGAAAAAGAAAATATTATGAATGCCCCTGAATTTGAAATTTTGAAATCTCGTATGAAAAATAAGACGTTAGAAGAAATTGCAAATCAATACGGCTTAACAAGAGAACGCATTCGACAAAAGCAAGAAAGAGCCCTTCGAAGAATAAGAAAAATAGCGGACTGTTCAAATGTTATGATTACAGAAAATAGATTCCGCCCACTTTTTGAAACGTATGCGTTTCAGGAAAAACTCTTTTGTACTTTAACAGAACAATCTTCCGAGGTCTATCGATTCTTGGAATTCTCGGTAAAAAAGAAAGGAATCGCACCAATCGAAAAGATGTTTCAGGAAGTACAAGTTCCGGGGTGGATGGTTGGAAACTGGGAAAAGTATTGTCGAAAATCTATAGATTCTCAGTATTTATGCATCACAGAAGATGGAAATCGCCTCATTGAAAAAACTAAATACGGAATTATAAGCTATTTGATAGCAAAATATTGTCAAGATGAAATACTGTTTGATGATTTTGTAAAGTTATATCAAGATTTTATTGTGAATCATGGTTTGGAAGATGACAGCAGACTCTGTATTTCTGAATTTGAAAAACGTTCTCAAGAAAATCAATTGTCTGCCAGAATGGATATTTTTTGGAAGATTGGTAGAAAATTTCGTTATTATGATATTGAGGCACATGACTACACAGAATTACTGGAAACGCTGGATTTGAATCAATATCACAATGTGAAATTGTCTACACTGAAGTTTATCAGAGAATATCCGGAATTGATGCAGCAATATGACATTCGAGATGAATATGAACTTCACAATCTGCTGAAAAAAATTGCAGACAAAATCGATGCTCCAGAACTGCAATTTGGACGAATGCCACATCTCTGCTTTGGAGAATTTGACCAAATCGCTATGATTAAGGCGTATATGTGGAAACTTGCTCCGATTTCAAAGGAAGCCCTTGCAAATGCCATCTCTGAAGATTATGGATTTCGACCAGAAAGTTTGATTGGACTTTTTGGCTGTATTGACTTGTACGAAAAAGATGGCGTGTACATAGTTGACCACAAGGCAATGACGGAGGAGCAAATAAAAATCTTATCCGAAAACTTGCCGGATGATTTCTATTACTTCGATGAGATCGAACAAAAATTTGCAATGTTGTTTCCAGATGCAGAAATTGAATTGGTAAATGGATTCAATTTAAAACGGCTTGGGTTTGTTTTAAATACTACTTATGCAGTTAAGAACTATCCGAGCAGTTCGTCCTATTTTCATGCACTGTTAACGAAAAACGACATCACAGATATTTCTGCAATGCGGAAACAATTTTACAAAATTAATATGTTTTCCAGTATTTTATATGAATTGAAAAGAGATTATACCATTATTGAATTCGAGAAAAATAAATATGTCTCTATCGCAAGGCTGGAAAGTCTAGGATTTGACAGAACAAAACTAAAGCAATATTGTGATAAAGTATATGCATATGCCCAAAATATAGATTTCTTTACGATTGAAAGCCTTTCCAAACAGGGATTTACTGCTGATTTAGAAAGCCTTGGTTTTGAACCTTGGTTCTATAGTTCTATTTTAAGAGAAGATCATCGTTTTTCCCATAGAAAAATGGGAGGGACTGTTTTGTTTCATGCAGCTGGTCAAGAAGCATCCATACGGAATCTGGTTTTTTCTATTTTGGAACAGGAAAGCAGTGTGGATGTAGACCGGCTGATTGCTCAGCTCAAAGAAGACTATCACATTCAATTAGACCGATGGGATATAATTCCACGCATTCAAAATACAGAATTATATTTTGATAACATCATGGATAAAATCTATCGTAACTATCACACTTATTATGAAGAACTGTTGAGTATCGACGAGGAGGATGAATATGAATTTATTGGATGAACAGTATCGTGAGTTTGTGCAACCTACAACCCTCACAAAAAAGCTGACTTTAAATGGAGAAACAAAAGCCTACCCAATCTATCGTGTTCGGTTAGAGTTGTTATATTATAATGAACAAAATGACCGAATTGCAACTTGGATCAGCCAGTATAAAAGCGAACATGGTGGATTTCAAGATTTGTCACAGGAAGCGTACAATGCAGTGATTGAAGATTTTATCATCAAAAGCAATCCTGCTTCCATTGAGAAAACAAAGAATAATATTAAAGCTGTCAACCAAAGAGAACCGGGTGTAATTCTGTCAGATGGAAGAATCGTGGATGGAAACCGACGGTTTACTTGTCTGCGAAAACTTGCTGAAGAAGATCCTAATTTTTGCTGGTTTGAAACAATCATTCTCAATATCCGCATGACAGATAGCAAAAAACAAATAAAAATGCTGGAACTTGCAATTCAGCATGGAGAAGAAAAAAAGGTTGACTATAACCCAATTGATCGTTTGGTTGGTGTCTATCAGGATATTGTAAAGACAAGACTACTTACTATAGAAGAATATGCAGAGAGTACGAATGAAACCATTCAAGATGTAAAAAAACGAGTAGAAAATGCGAAGCTGTTTAGCGAATTTTTGCAATATATCGGAATGCCGGAACAATATTATATTGCCAGAGAATATCAGGTCGTATCTATTTTTTCTGATATGCTGCCAATTTTCAAAAAATGCAAAAGAGAATCGGATGTTGTTACCTTGAAAGAGGCAATTTTCAATAATATTCTCATGCAAACGATTGATGATAATCGAAAGTTTATTCGCTACATCAGCCAGATGATGGAAACTAATATTTTTCAGACCTATCTTCAAAAACAATTGGAGATAACTGAAAAGATAAAAGAAAAGCTTTCCTCCAATCCACCGAAAAATAGAGCAGAATTGAATGATTTCATCAACGAAAATCCAGAACTTGCAGAAGAATTGAGAAACACACTGGATGATTTCATTTTAAAAGCAAAAAAGCGAGCAACTAAATCCAAACCATCGCAGAGCGTTTCAAAAAGTTTTACGATTCTGAAAGACGTTGATACCAGAATTTTCAGCAGCTTGAGCGATAAGGAATTGGAGAGCTTAACTGCTGATATCACCAGACTGTCTGAGAAAGTAGACTTTATCAAAGGAAAATTGAAAATCAAAAATCCCGTAGAAACTGCTTTTGAACAACAGCCATTTCTTCAAACGGAATCGACTTTGCCTGTTTCCACTCCGGAATTCAAAATCGCTGATCGGAAAATTATAGAACCGATGCTTTTATGCACAAATATGAATCAGGTTATTACCACCCCAACGGTTTGTTTGCATTTTCGTCTTGCGGAAAAATTGCCGTTTCAAGAGAATGAAGCAAGTTATCGATTGTTCTTTTTGAATGCAAAAAACGAAAGGATCAGTCAAAAAATAGAAATCACATTGCAAGCAGAACAGACACAGATGGTTACATTTTCGTTATCCATCACAGCCAAAGAGACGATTTGTTTTTTAGCAGTACAGTCCATGAATGATACGGAAGATGCCCTGCAACAAAAGATTCCATTTCAGATTTTATTCTGATTTTATTCAAAAATCTCGTTGTCAGAATGATTAAAAAATGGCTTTGGATATGCTATCATTCAAAGCCATTTTCTTTGCTTTTTGTGTTTATGATTAAGAATTCCAACTGATATGCTATATGAAATCAATATAGCATCATTTTCAATTAAGGAGGTCTTTTCATGTATTATGGTAAAACGACAAAGAAATTGGAACAACTGTATGCAGAATACAATAAAATTTGGGGATGCGACCCGGACTGTTATGAAGAATTAGAATATGGGGAAAATGCATACAAAGAGTTTATGAAAGACATCAAAAAAGCTTTGAAAATGCGTGTAAAACTGACTGATATTTATCCGCCTGTTGACGATGAATTTTAATATACACAAATGCCAAAAAACGAATTGCTTTTTCCAAAAAGGAAGATAAATCGTACAAAATCCTTATGTTTTCCGAAAAATAGTTGCAATTTCAAATCTGGTATGCTATAATGAAAACAGTTCATGCATGAATAAAAAGAATAACGCTAAGAAAACGGTGCTTTTGGTTTTGCGTTTGCAGAATATAAAAGGTAAAAGGGAAACCAGTGCAATTCTGGTACGATCTCGTCACTGTAATAGGGGAGTGTTCCGTAATAAATGTCACTGTCGAACGATGGGAAGACGACGGAATCATGTTGAGCCTTGAGTCAGGAAACCTGCCGTTTTTTGTACAGGAATCAAGATTCCAGATCACGAGGCATTGATCGTACAGAAACACTTTTGAATGGTGTTTGTTTCGGTATGCTTTCGGCTTATTTTTGGGCAGAAAGCTTTTTTATTTCCTCTGTTTTGTTTTCCTGATTTTCCTTGATTATTTAGAAGGAGAATATATGATGAAAAAAGTAACTATTTTTATGCTTTCTTTGGCAATGACTGCTGCAATGTTGTCTGGATGCTCCAGCAGCAATGACAGTTCCAGCAGTTCTACAGCAGAAACAACAACTGCTGCTGAAACAACTGTTGCAGATGAAACAACAGAAACAGAAGCTGCTGAAGAAACTTCTCAGGAGGAAACTGTGGACGAAGAAGAAAATTATGATACCGGTGACGCATCCTTGGATAATATCCGCAATCAGGATGAAATCGGTGAACAGGAACTGTTGGTACTGAGTTTTGGTACAAGCTACAATGACAGCCGCCGTCTGACTGTTGGTGCAATTGAAAATGATTTGGAAAGTGCATTCCCAGACTTTTCTGTTCGCCGTGGTTTTACTTCCAACATTATTATTGACCATGTCAATAAGCGGGACAATGTTCTGATTGATGACGTAGATGCTGCCATGAATCGTGCTGTAGATAATGGCGTAAAGAACTTGGTTGTACAGCCGACACATCTGATGCATGGTCTGGAATATGATGAACTGGTAAAAGAAGTTGGTAACTATGCGGATGCATTCGATCAGGTTGTATTTGGCGAACCGCTGCTGAGCAGTGATGACGACTTTGCAAAGGTAGAAAAGGCAATTACCGAATGGACAGCCGATTATGATGATGGAAAGACTGCCATTTGCTTTATGGGTCACGGTACAGAAGCAGATTCCAATGAAGTTTATCAGAAGATGCAGGATTTGCTGACCAAGGATGGTTATACAAACTATTTTGTTGGAACAGTAGAAGCAACACCGTCTTTGGAAGATGTTCTGGCAAAGGTACAGGCTGGCGATTATGAACGGGTTGTACTCGAACCGTTGATGGTTGTTGCTGGTGACCATGCAAATAATGACATGGCTGGCGATGAAGATGGTTCTTGGAAGAAGACCTTTGAAGATGCTGGTTATCAGGTAGAATGTCTGGTTCGTGGTCTGGGTGAAAACGAAGCCATTCGTCAGATTTATGTAGAACACGCACAGGCAGCCATTGACTCTCTGGCAAAGAACTAATCCCCCCTCTTGTTGATTTTGTTCATCGGATGAAAATAATAGAAAGCGGTTCGGATTTTACCGACCGCTTTTTTGTGAAAGGAACTTTTATGAAAAAACGAATTTTTTCAATGCTGTTAGCATCTTGCTTTTTGCTGATTACCTGCTCTGGCTGCGGAGATACAAGCGAATCCAGTACCGCCAGCACAGAAGCAGCTACAACTGCGGAAACTGTTGAAACAGCAGAAACTGTACAGGTGGTACAAGATGGCATGCATCCGATTTTTGGCAGCGACATCAAAGACGGCACGTATGAAATCACAGTGGATTCCAGTTCTACGATGTTCCGAATTACTGCCTGTCAGCTGACTGTAAAAGACGGAACAATGACTGCGGATATGACCATGGGCGGTACAGGATACCTCTATTTATATATGGGCAGCAGTGCAGATGCAGAAAAGGCAGATGAATCCGACTATATCCCATTTACAGAAAATGCAGATGGCACACATACCTTTACAGTACCCGTAGAAGCATTGGATTCTGGAATTGCCTGTGCAGCATTCAGCAAGAAAAAAGAAATCTGGTATGACCGGACGCTGGTATTTCGGGCAGACTCTCTGCCAATGGATGCCCGTTCCGATGATGCCTATACAACTGTAGAAAGCTTGCAGCTGGAAGATGGCACCTACACTTGCTCTGTCCAGTTAGAGGGCGGTTCTGGAAGAGCCAGTGTCACATCTCCAGCCACAATTACAGTAAAAGACGGCACTGCCACAGCAGAAATTGTTTGGAGCAGCTCCAACTATGACTATATGAAAGTGGACGATACGCAATATAATCCGACAAATACAGAAGGGAATTCTACATTTGAAATTCCTGTCTTGGGGTTTGACTATGCAATGCCTGTATCTGCGGATACCACTGCAATGAGCACACCGCATGAAATTGATTACACATTATTCTTTGATTCTACCACTTTGGAGAAACAAGAATGAAGTGGTATTCCCTTGGTGTGAGCAGCCTGCTCTGCATTGGACTGCTCACTGCATGTGGTTCAACATCTTCCGAACAAACAGAACTGTGGTCGGAACAAGCCTGTACCGGACATATGACGTTGCAATACGCAACAGAATTTTCTGTGGACTACTACGACCCCTATGCATTGATTACCATTGCAGACAATCAGCAGTATCTGCTCGTTCCGGAGGGAGAAACTGTTCCAGTGGGACTGGACACGAACATTACAGTGTTACAGCAACCATTTCAAAATCTCTATGTTGCAGCCAGTTCTGCAATGGATTTATTTGATGGAATCGGTGCTTTGGAGCAGGTGCGAATGACCAGCACAACAGAAAAAAATTGGAGTCTTCCGCATATTCAAGCAGCACTTGAACAGGGAACAATGTTGTATGTTGGAAAATATAGTGCTCCTGATTATGAAACGATTTTATCTCAGGGGTGTAACCTTGCGATTGAGTCAACCATGATTTATCACAGTCCGGAGATTCAAGAAAAGCTGGAAACGCTTGGAATTCCTGTTTTGGTAGAGCGTTCTAGCTATGAATCCCATCCGCTCGGAAGAATGGAATGGATGAAATTATATGGATTGCTGCTGAATCGAGAAACAGAAGCGGATGCGTATTTTACAGCACAGTCCGAAAAACTGGATTCCATTTTGACAGAAAAAAATACAGGAAAAACAGTTGCGTTTTTCTATATCACGACAAATGGTTCTGTCAATATTCGGAAACCTGGCGACTATACTTCTAAGATGATTGAACTGGCAGGCGGAAATTATTTGTTTTCCGCAGAGGATTTAAATGTAGAAGAAAACGCCTTATCTACCATGAATATTCAGATGGAAACTTTTTATGCAGCGGCAAAGGATGCGGATTACCTCATTTATAATAGTACCATTGATGGGGATATTCCGAACATGGAACAGTTCTTGCAAAAAAGTCCGCTTTTGGCAGACCTGAAAGCAGTCAAAGAACAGCACGTTTGGTGTACCAAACAAAACTTGTTTCAGCAAACAACCGGTGCAGCAGATATGATTGCAGATTTTCATGAGATTGTAACGGGTGCAGCAGATGGAAAAGACCAGCTGACCTACTTACATCGCATTTCTTAATGGAAAGGGTGAAAAATCA
>ENA-ORIC01002207-ORIC01002207.1-human-gut-metagenome-genome-assembly--contig:-NODE-2207-length-16423-cov-3.951854_pt1 | contig 16423 bp, 16 predicted proteins | sample MGYA00243023_ERZ508732 | MGnify/ENA primary metagenome ERZ508732 (study PRJEB26277, sample SAMN04329767) | human gut metagenome | biome: human-associated habitat | host: Homo sapiens | place: USA...
TAAAGAAAAGCTTCTGCGTAATATCGAAAGACTTGATTTTGCGGTACTTGAAAATTTAAAACATCCGCAGAATTTATCCGGCGAAGGTTCGCGCCTTTCGCCGGTGAAAGGGCTTTCCGTCGCCGATATCGAAGCAAACGAACAACGTTTTAAAACCATCGGCAACGAGGCGTTGAGAAGCGGAAAAATCGCGGGACTGCTTCTTGCCGGCGGGCAGGGTACGCGGCTGGGCGCGGAAGGGCCGAAGGGCGCGTTTAATATGGGCGTTACGCGCGAACTTTCCATTTTTGCCTGTCAGATGAACAACATTCTGAACGATTTGCGGGAAAGCGGCGCGCGCCCGCTTTTGCTTGTGATGACAAGCGAAAAAAACAACGAAGAAACGCAGGAGTTCTGGAAGAAAAACGGGTATTTCGGTTACGATGCGGAAAAAGTGCGGTTTTTCGTGCAGGACGCCGCGCCGTGCACGGACATGAACGGCAAAATTCTTCCGGAAGAAAAAGATACGCCCGCCACTTCTCCGAACGGCAACGGAGGCTGGTTCTCGTCGCTGAAAAAATCGGGATTATACGAAGAACTGAAAAACGGCGGAGCGGAGTGGCTGAACGTATACGCGGTGGATAACGTATTGCAGCGCCCGTTCGATCCCGTGTTTATCGGCGCCACGCTGGAAAGCGGAAAGGCGTGCGGCGCCAAGTGCGTGCGAAAGAACAGCCCGCAGGAAAAAGTGGGGGTGCTTTGCGAAAAGGACGGCAAAGCCGCGGTGATTGAATATTACGAACTGACGGAAGAAACGGCAAACGCGCGGGCAGCGGACGGCAGCCTGGAATATTCTTACGGCGTGATTTTAAATTATCTGTTTTCGCTGGAACGGCTGGAAGAAACGGAACGGGAAACAATCCCCGTACATATCGTGAAAAAAAAGATTCCGTATGTAAACGAGCGGGGCGAAAAATGCGAACCGCAGCGGGAAAACGGACTGAAATTCGAAACGCTGGCGGTGGATTTAATCTCGTTTATGGGCAGTGTGTTGCCCTGCGAAGTGCGGCGCGAAAAAGAATTCGCCCCCGTGAAGAACGCTACGGGCGCCGACAGCGTTGAAACGGCGCGCGCGCTGCTTGAATTAAACGGCGTAACATTATAAAATAGTCGCCGGAAACGCCGCATAAACAACGCGGCGGACGCGAAGGAGAAAATTATGGCTACCGAACTGGAAGGCAACGAACAACTGCAAAAATTTATCGCGCTTTTATCCGACTTGAATCACGAATGTGCGGAAACGTTCGCCACGGGCAAGATAGAAATTCTGCATAAAATGAACGGCACTATCCGCGAAATGTACGCGATTCAGCACGGCGGCAAAGAGGAAGCGTACACGGCGATAGAAGAGGACGCGCAGGCGATTTACAAAAATTTCAACGCCATCGTGGCGATGCTGAAAAGCAACGAAAACGGCACGTTCGATAAAGCCACGAACAATGCCGTCAAAACGTTTTTGCAGAATATTTTCGACGCGGATCTGCGTATCCTTGCCGCCTACGGGCTGGTGTGATGCGCGGCGGTTCCGCATTTTTTCCGCAAACGATTTCCGATGCGGTCAGAACACGTTTTCGAAACTGAACGAATACGCGGCGGGGATTTTTTTCGTCATTTCGATGAGCACTTCTATTTTCGGCAGCGCGTCGTCGAATTTTTCCTCGTACAGATAGCCGATCGCTTCGTTTAACTGATAATCCACGTTTTCGATAGAGGTGTGCGTAACCCATACGTGCAGCTCTTTTCTTTTTTCCGTCCAGAACGCGCGCACGCTATCTCCGTCGCAGAACGTGGCTTTTCCTTCTTCCGTTTTTTCGTACAGCGCCGTCAGCCGTTCGCGGAAGCCGTAAAATACGGCGTTTACGCAGAAGTGTTCGAACAACGAAATAAACAGCAGCAGCGAAGCCGATATAATAATGCTTACGATGGTTTTCACCATAACCTTGCGCCTCCCGTATCCGTTTGCAGAATTTTGAATTTTTCGCCTTTTTGCTGAAAATACATCTTTCCGTTGCCGTCCAGCGTTAAAATCAGCATTTTTTTATAATTATCGCACCCGTTTTCACGTAAAACGTTGCAGAATTCTTCGCGCGTTTTTCCGCTTAAAAGCACGTTTTTTTCTTCGAATTTCCCTTCGTCGATGATGATGACGGATAAAGAGGACTGCAGTTTTTCATAGTCCTGCTTCGGCAGTGCCGAAAACGTGCCGTTCGCTTCGTACAGCGCGTAATCCACGGCGTCAAGCGAAAAATATCCCGCTCCGCGCAGACTTTCAATCAGATCGGAAACGTCAAGATTGTTCTTTTTCAGTTGCGTGATGTCTATGCCGTTTTTATTTAAAACGATACTGGGCGAACCGCTTAATATGCGCTTCATCGTTTTGGATTTCAAGTCGCACAGGCACACGATCTGGTGCATCAGATAAATGGCGAGAATCGCGACAAGCCCGTACAGAAGCGGCACGGATGGATCTGCCATGGGGATGCAGGCAAGATCGGCGATGATCAGCGTAATAACGAGTTCGTACGGCTGCATTTCGCCTATCTGTCGCTTTCCCATCAGCCGCATGATGAATAAAAGCGTAATGAAAATTAAAATCGTTCGTACGAAAATAAGACTCATAACAAAAGTATAGGCAATTTCCGCGCGTTTATTTGCCGTTTTCCGGAAAAATTCTTTGAAAAGCGGCGCCGTTTTCATTGATTTTTTTTTGCGTTTGGGGTATACTGTATGCAACAAGAGTAGCTTTGGCGCGTTAAGTGCCGCCGGACGGGACGTTGTCGGCGGACGAAAGGGCGGGACCGCGATTGTGCGGGCGTCGTTCTGCGGCGACCACGGCGCGTCCGCTTTCGCTTTGTCTTTCGCCCGTGAGGGCTGTATACAAAACGGCGGACCTCTCGTTTTTCAACGAGGAGGTTTTTTATTATGGAAAAAATACAAGAAGGACTGTCGCCTGCGGGCGAGCTTGAAACCCGCGAGTGTGTCCGGAAGACAATGGGCGAAAAATTCAGAAAAATTTTCTTTTCCGAATTTATCAGGGGGCAGACCTCCGAGGGAAAAAAAATAGCGATTGTTGCCGTTTTAACGGCGCTTTGCGTGATTGTGAACGCGCTTTTAACGTTTCCCGTACCCACGCTTGTTCCTACGAGTTCGCCGAATATGATTTCGCTGAATATGTGCGTATGCTTTCTTTCGGGCAGTATTTTAGGGGCGTTTTACGGCTTTTCGGTGGGACTTATCGGCGATTTACTGTGTTTTTTACTGTTTAATTCGCGCGGGTATATGTTCTTTCCGTGGGTGAGTCTATCCAAGGCGTTTTCGGGATTTATCGCGGGCATGATTATGTGCAATTTCCGCACGAAGAAAAAAGGAGGCGTGTATTTCAAAGCCGTGCTTACGGGTGTTTTCACGCTGTTGATTTGTACCGCGGGCATAGAAACGGGCGGCTATTTTCTCTATTATAAATACGTGCGGCACTGGACGTTCAATAATATCGTTTCGAAACTTCTCGAAGTGTTCGGACTCGGCGAAATTCATATCAATTATTTCTGGTATATCGCTTACCGCATGATCGTGCTTTTAAGAGTCGCGGAAAACGCCGCGAATCTGCTTGCGTTTATTTTGCTGATTCCCGTGGTGAATTCTTCGAAAGCGGTGAAAGCGAAAATAAATTAAAACGCCGAAAAATACGCGGCGCACAATATAAAACTGTTTCAGAAATGCGATAATCGCAAGAAAAATTGACGGGGCGCCCCGCGCGGACTTGACGTTTTTTCTGCGATGTGCTATACTTGAAAAGTAATCTTTTCAAAGGAGTAACCGAAAATGACTTATTCGCTGCTTGCCGATAACCCCGGAATCACGATTTTCGGGTTTAAAATATACGCTTACGCGCTTTGCATCGTAAGCGGCATGATTGCGGCGTTTTTTCTGATTTCGCTGTTATTCAAACGCAGAAACATGTCGTCCGATTTGTTTATGACGTATTTCTGCGTTACGCTGCCTATTGCCATCATCACCACGCGGCTTTTTTACTGCATTACCGACGGCATGCCGATCAACGAATGGTTTTCCATGAAATCCATCCGCGACGGCGGGCTTTCCATTATCGGCGGCATTTTAGGCGGCGTTTTCGGCGTGGCGCTTGTAAGCTATATCAAGAAAGTGAATTTTTTCCGCGCGGGCGATTGCATCGTGGTGGGGCTGTTATTGGCGCAGGCGATGGGGCGCTGGGGGAATTTCGCGAATCAGGAAGTGTACGGCGCGGAAGTAACGAATACGGCGCTGCAATGCTTTCCGTTCGCCGTGTATATTCATAAAGGCGGCAGCTGCCTCGAAACGTTTACGCTTACCTTTTCCAAATGGTTCGGGTTCGACGCAGGCATCACGGGCGGCACGTGGCATTACGCGTTTTTCTTCTACGAAAGCCTTGCGAATTTAATCGGCGCGCTGCTGATTTTCCTCTTTGTGTGGAAGAATCCCAAAAAGCCGAACGGCGTGGCTACGGCGTGGTATTTCATGCACTACGGCGCGGTGCGCTCGATTATGGAACCTTTGCGCGATCCCGAATATATTTTAAGCGGCGGCGGAGTGCCGTGGTCGCTTGTGTTCTCGCTGTTGCTGTTTTTATTCGGCGCGTCGATGATGGCGTTCGTGCTCATCCGCAACCGTAAGAAAGAGGGCGTTTTGTTCGGTTCGCTCAAAGGCGATCCGTACGCGATTACCGAATACAGGGGGGATTCGAAAAACGAAGTTCCCGTGAAGAATAAAATCAATATCATGTGCGCGATTTATCCCGAAAATTATGCCGAGCCCGCAGCGAAAGAAACGAAAGAAACGGCAGAATCGGAAGAATCGCAGGCGGAAAGCGGGCAGGAAAAAGCACCGGAAGAACAAACGGAAAAAGACGGGGAAAACGACGAAGGCGCAAAGAAAAAGGAATAAACGATGCGAAACCTTACTTTATTGACGGATTTTTACGAAATTACAATGGGCTACGGCTTTTTCAAACAGAAAAAGCACGAGGAAGAAGTGGTGTTCGATATCTTCTTCCGTCAGAACAAAATGATTACCTATTCGCTGTTCGCAGGGCTGGAACAGGCGATGGATTATCTTTTGAACTGGCATTTTTCCGAGGACGATATTGCCTATCTCCGTTCGCTGAACACGTTCGACGAAGAATTTCTGGAGTATCTTAAAAACATGCGTTTCACGGGCGACGTGTACGCGGTGAAAGAGGGAGAACCGGTATTTCCGGGCGAGCCGATTCTTACAATCAAGGCGCCTCTGATTCAGGCGCAGTTTGCCGAAACGGCGCTGCTGAATATCATCAACCACCAGACGCTGATCGCCACCAAAGCGGCAAAAATCTGTCGCGCGGCGCAAGGCGGCGTGGTGATGGAATTCGGGCTTCGTCGCGCTCAGGGACCGGATGCGGGCATTTACGGTGCGCGCGCGGCGATCATCGGCGGCTGCCGTTCCACTTCCAACGTCATCACCGGGCAGATGTTCGACGTGCCCGTGGCGGGAACGATGGCGCACAGCTGGGTGATGGACTACGCAAGCGAGTACGAGGCGTTCAAAGCATACGCGAAAGTGTATCCCGATAACTGCCTGCTGCTTGTTGATACCTACGATACGCTGCACAGCGGTATACCCAACGCCATCCGCGTGTTTAAAGAACTGCGCGCGGAAGGGCACGAACCCGTGGGCATCCGCCTCGACAGCGGCGATTTTGCCTATCTTTCCAAAAAGGCGCGTAAAATGCTGGACGAAGCGGGGTTCGAAAAAGCGATTGTATGCGCTTCGGGCGATCTGGACGAACGCTCGATTTCTTCGCTGTTAAATCAGGGCGCGAAAATCAACAGTTGGGGCGTAGGCACCAAGCTGATTACCTCCGAAGAGATGCCGGCGCTCGGCGGCGTGTATAAGCTTGCCGCGGTTGTGAAGGAGGACGGAACGATCGTTCCGAAAATCAAGCTTTCGGATAACGCGGAAAAAATCACGAACCCGTCGTTTAAAAACCTGTTCCGCTTATACGATAAAAAGACGGGCAAAGCGGTGGCGGATATAATCACGTTGCGCGGCGAAACGGTGGACGAAAGCAAACCGCTTACCATTTTTCACCCGCTGGAAACGTGGAAACGCACCACGGTTACGAATTTCCGCGCGGAAGAATTGTTGCACAAAATCGTGGAAAACGGCAAACTCGCGTATGAATTTCCGAAGCTTACCGAGCTTCGCGAATTTGCGCAGAAAGAGCTTTCGGCGTTCTGGGAAGAATATCTGCGTATCGATATGCCCGCGCTGTACAAAGTGGACTTATCGGAAAAGCTGCACAAGCTGAAAACGGATATGATTTCGGAAATCCGCGAGAAAAACGCGGAGAAGTAAAGGGAGAAACATGGGAAAAGGCGGTTTTACGGCAAAACTGAAAAAGAAGCTTTCGCTCGGCGGCGTTACGCTGTGGGGCGCGGCATTGTTCGTCTTTCTGATTGTTTTCGATCTTGCAACCAAAGCGCTTGCCGAAAAGTATCTTGCGGACGGCAGGGCGGTGAAAATCGTCGGCGATTTCGTCGTGCTCAGGCTGGTGTACAATCGCGGCATTTCTTTCGGAATGTTTTCGGATAGTTCCGTGGGCGGAAAAATCGCGATTATCGTGCTGACGGCGCTGATGATGATTGCGCTTTCCGTGTTTTATGCCTTGCTGGATAAGCGGCGGAAAACGCTTCGTATTTCGCTGATTTTCGTGGTAGCGGGCGGTATCGGCAATTTAATCGACCGTATCGTGTTTAAAATGTGGCAGACGGGCGGCGCGAAAGGCGTGCGCGATATGGTGGACGTATCGGGTATAAAATTCGGCTCGTTTAATTTCGGCATCTGCAATTTCGCCGATTTCTTCATTACGGCGGGCGCGATTCTGCTGGTTTTATCGTTTCTGTTTTTCGACAGCGAAGCGCTGTTCCCCACAAAAAAGAGCAAAGCTTTAGCGGAAACGCTGGCGGCGGAACGCGGCGGAAACGAAAATGCGGAAGCGAACGACAAAACCGACGGCGGCGCGGACGAGGGCGATAAAACCGGCGAAGAGGGCGGCGGGCAATGACTTCTCGCGAATTTACGGCGGAAACCGATTACGCCCGCGCGGACGTGTTTTTAAGCGAAAAAACGGGCGAAACGCGTTCGCGCGTGAAAAAGCTTGCCGACGAAAACGCGGTGAGTATCAACGGCGCGATTATCAAAGCTTCGCGCGAAGTGAAAGCGGGCGAAACGGTAAAAATCGAACTTCCGGAAGTAAAAGAGTGCAAGGCGCGCCCGGAAAACATTCCGCTCGATATCGTGTATCAGGATAACGATCTCGCCGTCATCAACAAGCCGCAGGGCATGGTGGTGCACGCGGGCGCGGGGCAGGCGGACGGCACCCTCGTAAACGCGCTTCTCGCCTCGCTCGATCATTTAAGCGGCGTGGGCGGCGTGTTGCGCCCCGGCATCGTGCACAGAATCGATAAAGATACGTCCGGCTTGCTGGTTGTGGCTAAAAACGATAAGGCGCACGTTTCGCTTTCCGCGCAGATTGCCGATAAAACATGCAGCCGAAAGTATTATGCGCTGCTGGAAGGCTGCGTAAAAGCGGAAAAAGGCAGAATCGCCACGGACATCGGCAGAAGTCCCGCGGACAGGCTGAAAATGGCTGTGTTGCCCGCAGGGCGCGGCAAAAACGCGATTACCGATTACGAGGTGGCGGCGCGCTACGGCAGCGATTACACGCTTTGCCGGTTTATGCTGCACACGGGGCGCACGCATCAGATACGCGTGCATGCGAAATATATGGGGCATCCCGTGGTTGGCGACCCGGTATACGGATATAAAAAGCAGAAATTTGCTCTGAACGGACAGCTTCTGCACGCGTATTCGCTGAGTTTTACGCAACCGACAACGGGCGAACGGCTTACTTTTTACGCGCCGCTGCCGCCGTATTTTTCCGGCTTGCTGGAAAAACTCGACAAAATATACGGCGTGAATCTGAACGTTGCCGCACTTACGGGCGGCGGTAACGCGCAGGATGAATAAAGAAAAAAATTTAAATCTCAGGAGGATTTATTATGGCAACCAAAAAAACAACTACCACCACCACACGCAAAAGATCTTCGGGTACAGTTACGAAGTACGGCATTCTGAAGGGATGCAGCTATTTTGCACTGGTTATCGCCGCAACGATGTTTTTAATCGGCGGAATTTTCTCCGGCTCCGTGGCAAGCATCATCAATCTGATTGCAAAACTTTTCGTACTTATCGGCATCGGCATTCCCGCTTACGATTACACCCGCGGCAAAAAAACGGCGTGGCGCGTAATTTACTGGATCGCGCTTGTCGTATATGTGCTCGGTTGCGTATTCGGCGTGATGGGCGGCTTAATCAAGTAAGCAAAAACGTTGAAAATTTTCGGAAAAGGCGGCAATCTTTGCGATTGTCCGTCTTTTTTCTTTACAAAATCGGAAAAACAGGGTATAATAAACGGGTACAAAGATAAGTTCGGATAGAACGGGATATAAAAGCAGAACGGAGAAATAATCATGGCAAATCCGCTGATCGCCCTCGTGGGGCGCCCCAACGTGGGGAAAAGCACGTTTTTCAATAAAGTGGCAGGCAGAAAAATCGCCATCACGGAAAATCGCCCCGGCGTTACGCGCGATAGGCTGTATGCCGACGCGGAATGGCGCGGCAAAAAATTCACCGTGGTGGATACGGGCGGCATCGAATTGAAATCGGAAGATACGATGTGGCGCGAAATTTTCAAACAGGCGGACGTGGCTATCGATACCGCGGACGTGATTTTGTTTTTCACCGACGGCAGAGAGGGGCTTTCCGCCTCCGATTACGACGTGGCGGACGTACTCCGCCGCAGCAAAAAGCCGGTCATTCTGGTGGTGAACAAAATCGACGAATATTCGCCCGATAAAGTGCTCGAATTTTACGCGCTGGGGCTCGGCGAACCGTTTGCCGTTTCGGCGGAACATTCCACCGGCATCGGCGACGTGCTCGATAAGGCGGTGGAATATTTTCCCGAAGGCGAAACGGAAGAGGATAAGTCGCTGAAAATCGCCATCGTCGGCAAGCCGAACGCGGGTAAAAGCAGCCTTGTGAACAGGTTGCTGGGGCAGGAAAGAAGCATTGTTACGCCGATGGCGGGCACCACGCGCGACGCTATCGATACTCTGTTTGAAAGAAACGGAAAAAAATACACGATTATCGATACGGCGGGCATCAGAAAGAAACGCAGCGTGGACGACGACGTGGAATATTACAGCAATATGCGCGCGTTCGACGCGGTGCGCCGAAGCGACGTGTGCGCCCTTGTGGTGGACGCCAACGAAGGGCTTACCGAACAGGACGTGAAAATTATCGGCTACGTGCACGAACAGGGCAAACCGTCCGTCATCGTGATGAATAAGTGGGATCTTGTGGAAAAAGATACCCACACGGTGAATAAGTTTGAAGAAAAACTGCAGAACGACCTGAAATTCATGTCCTATTATAAATCGCTGTATATCTCGGCGAAAACGGGGCAGCGTGCGGAAAAACTGCTTTCTCTTTGCGACGAAGTGTACGCGCACGCCACGTTCCGCGTGCCCACGGGCGCGCTTAACGATTTAATCGGCGACGCGGTGCGTATTTCGGAACCGCCTTCTTACCTCGGCAGAAGAATGAAAATTTACTATTCTTCGCAGGTGAGCGTCTGTCCGCCTACGTTTGCGCTGTTCGTGAACGACGAAGGGCTGATGCATTTCTCGTACGAGCGGTACCTCGAAAACGTGATTCGCGGCGCGTACGATTTTTCGGGTACGCCGATTAAAATCGTCGTGCGGGAACGGAAAGACGAAGAGTAAAAAGAAACGATAAAAGGAGTGCGTACGGCGGTGCGGTCTTGGAATTTTACGGAAAATTTTTGGCAATTTTTAATATTGGCGGCGGTATGCTATTTTATCGGCTGTTTCAATTTCGCACGGTTTATCTCCAAAAAGAAGCATAAAGACATCACGAAAATCGGCAGCGGAAATCCGGGTACGATGAATATGAGCCGCGAATTCGGCTGGAAGATCGGCGTGATTACCTTTTTCTGCGATGCGTTCAAGGGCGGACTTCCCACGCTTGCCGCGCATCTGATTTTCAGAAAATTCGTGTTTTCCGGTTCCGACGTGTGCGTGGCGGATGTAGCGAGATATCTTGCGGCGCTGTTCGTTATTATCGGACATATTTTCCCCGTAACGAATCGCTTTAAAGGCGGAAAGGGCATCGCTTCCACATTCGGCGGATTCTGGTTCGGTTTAGCCTGCGAAAATCCGTGGTTTCTGTTGCTCGGCTTTTTGCTTTTCGTGGCGGTGGCGCTGTACATTTTTTTCACGGAGTGGGGCTCGATGGGCTCGCTGATCGGCACTTCGGGGTTTGCAATCTGGCAGGGAACGATATTTCTGTTGCGTTACGGAGCGGAAAAAAACGTGTATTTCGCGGCGGCGATGTTATTGCTGTTGCTGTTGAACTTGTTCACGTGGGGGGCGCATCATAAAAACGTATGGCGGCTGTTAAGCGGCACGGAACACAGAACTTCCGTGAAAAAAATTGCGAAAAAAGGCTGAAAAGCGTTTACTTTTGCGGAAAATACGTGTATAATAATATAAAACGCGAAGGTGCGGCGAAAGCGGCGGAAAACCGAAAAAGCGGCGCGCGCGTGAAAAATATAATACGGGGGTGTAAAGGTTTCGATTGCCGGTGAGCGGAAAGATAAGCATACCGCAGACGGAGTGGCTGCGTTAAAAACATTCCGAAAAATTTAAATGCAGATAACAATGCAGAATACGCCTTAGCGGCGTAACTTTGTTTTAAACAAAGCGTCGGCTTTCATTTTTTCGTCGGTGAAAGACGCGGCGTAAATCAAGACGAAAAAATCTTTTTGTTCCGGCGGGAGGGGACGGAAAGATTAAAATTATCCCGTGCGAAAGCGGCGGCGCGTTTACCCGCAACCGTTTTTTAAGAATAAAGGCAAACTAAGTATGTAGAAAGTTTTTTGGCAGCCGAGTAAGACGTGGGTTCGATCCCCACCACTTCCACCATCTCAAGTGAACAAAAAAGATACCTGCGCGAAAAAGCCTGATTTTATCAGGCTTTTTTGCTATCGAAATCACGAAAATTTCAGAGCGTTTTTCGTAGATGCTTTTTAATTCTGCGCAGAGTTGAACTCCCGTTTTTTCAAATTACATAAAATTTTGGCGTATAGCGTAAAAAACTATACGCCTTTTTTTATGCAAAAAAACAGGAGGTTAGAAAAATATGTATTTCAGAAACGAGCATCACAGACAGGCATTTCGGGACGGAATGAAAAAGACAAAAACGGTTGTATTTTTAAACAGATGGAAGATGCACTCGAATATTCGTTAAACGTTCTTAACATTATTCAGACGAATATTGTGGGAAAAGAAAGAGTGGATACTCCGTATTTTAATGCAGAGGCTTTTAGAGAGGCTTGGTTTAATGCTGTATGTCATAATTTATGGGTTGAAAAAGTTCCTCCCGCAATTTATGGGTTTGATGATAGAGTCGAAATAATCTCGTATGGATTGCTGAAAGACGGGATGACGAAAGAAGAGTTTTTTATGGGAATCAGCAACCCTGTCAATGAAGAATTTGCGAAAATATTTATGCAGTTACACTATATGGAACAATCCGGAAAGGGTGTGCCGACTGTCGTGGCTAAATACGGCAAAGAAGTATATCATTTCGGGACATCGTTTATACAATGTATACTACCGTATAATATAATTTATACTACCGTATAATATAATTGATAAACAGAAACAGGAAAGGTTATTGGAAAAGGTAAATTCCACCATAAACTCCACCATAAACTCCACCATAAATTCCACCATATATCGCCGAAAAACTTGGCGAAACGTTTGCGTACGAAAAGGAAATCCGTGAAACGCGCGAAGCGGCGCAAGAAGCGTTTTTCGTTGCGGAAGACGGCGCGTTTACGGCGGAACGGGGCGAAAAAAAAGTATACCGTACTCGGCAACGCGCTCGCGATTTTGTCGGGGGTAGCGGCGGGCGAAACGGCAAAAACGGTGTGTGAAAAAATCGCGAAAGGAAAAATGCAGGACTGTTCGCTATCGATGAAAACGTTCAAGTACGACGCGTTATTGAAGTGCGACAAAGCGAAATATCAAAGCGCGGTGCTTGAAGAGATACGGCAAGATTACGAAAAAATGCTTGCGGCGGGCGCAACGAGCGTATGGGAAACGACGGACGGAGCGTCGGAGTTTGACAACGCGGGCAGCCTGTGCCACGGATGGAGCGCGATTCCGATTGTGTATTTCGAAACATTATTGCGGTTGCAAAATGAAAACAAAAAGGCTGAGTAAAAAAATAAAGGAAAAAGGCAGGCGCAAAGCATTTTCGCTGCCTGAATTTTCAGAATAAACATTTTCAGAATAAACATATATTTTCGTTCGGCTTCATTGCGGGGACTGCAAGTTCGCAGTCCCCGCAACGCTTATAATAAAAGAAATTTCATTCAGACGTAGTAGAAAAAATAACGGCAAAATTTAAACGTCCGGGTAAAATTTAATATCAAAAATACATAAAATCATTTTTAATAAAAATTTGGCTTTTTATAGAAAAAAATGGATAAATCATTGAAAATTCTTTAAAATTTCGAAAAAACGGTTAAAATGCAAAATTTAACGGCAAAAAAATATCATAAAAATTATAGAAATACATATCAAAAATCCGAGGTTTTTCGTTTTTTCTATTGACGAACGAAAAATTTAATGATAGACTTATTTTGTTGGCACGGATTCAGCGAAGCGAAAATCATTCAAAAGATTGCTCTTCGTTTAAGTGCGTGCCGATAAATCTATTATATAAGGAGTCGGAAAATGGGAACAAAATCTAAAAACAGAGTCGGCGCGCTTGCGCTTTGCGCCGCAATCGGTTGCTCCGCGCTTTGTGCGGGAAGCGGCTCGATTACGTCGATTACGTCGCTTCGAGCGAAAACGGGAACGGCGGAGGCAGAGGCGCAAACGCACGAAAATGCGCTTTCCGAACAAAACGAAATCCCCGAAAACGCGAATTACGCCGCCGACGTGCAGTATTATATGGGCGCGGCGGCAAAAGTCGCTCAGGTGGGCAATCAATCGTTGGTTGAAAACCATCTCACCCGCGGCGCAGATTATTTCGACGGTATCCGCTGGGTAAACGATACGAATCAAAGCGAAAAAGCCAACGAATGGTGGGGGTTTGCAACCGTAACTATGGGGCTTACTGACGGCGAGCAGTCGTTTGATTTTGCTGACGCCGACGTATTGCAGTTAGAAGTCAACGCGCTTTCGGGCAGTTCCTGCAACTGGATGAGTTTATGGCTGGTAGATAAAAACGGCTCGCAGATCAATGTCAATGGAAATGATTCTTCTTATGCTTCGGCGTTTTTACATCATCCGTATTTTTACGGCACGGCAAACGGGACAGAAGTATCGGGGTATGTATCGGCTAATTCCGACTGGCGCGGGGTATATATCGACGGGCACGGTTATCTCGAATTAACGAAAGATTTATTTACGGGTGAATTTGCAAAATACAATGGCGCAACGGAATTTGATTTTTCCAACGTTACCGCGCTTGCCGTAAGGTATCATTCGTGGGACGCAAAGGCGTTGGAAACGGGCAAAGTAACGCTGATACGCGATGAAAAACAAACGGTTTTGTTTGACCCGTCTGCCGCAGCGCGATAGCGGCAATCAAAAACAGCGAGTGGTATTACGGACCTGCCTGGTGGAGAATGGACGAATCGCATACCTACGAAGAGTTTTTAAGCGGACTCGGCAGCGCGATGGCGTATCAGGTTTATCAAAAAGATTTTGCGGATAAAGCCGTCTGGAATTTAGAAAAAGCGGCAAAAACAACGAATACGCAACAATGGCTCTACATACAGGCGAAAGAATACGCAAACGGCGCGGAAACAAACAAATATTCCGATATGACGAACTATGCGGGAATCACGTTCGAGCTCGATACAACCGCTTTAAATTCCGAAAGCGTTTCAATCGACGTAACCGTGTTCGATGAAAACAATACGGCGTACCGTTCTTGGGGCAACGTGGGGCACGCAACCTACGTTTCCGAGGGCGAAAGCGCGAAAACGAATGCGGACGAAGGAATCGGCGCGAATACTTTCAAAAAGGGATTTAAAGGCAAAGTTTATATGCCGTTTTCGGTATTCGAAAAGGCGGATAAAGATTATCTTGCCGATTCGTCTTTGTTTTCGTCGCTGTATTTCGTAATCAATTCTCATTCGTTTGCTGTCGGCGATAAAATGACGATCGGAAATATTTCGGCATATCGTTGCGACCACGCGGACGAAGACGACGACGGAAAATGCGACGCTTGCTACGCGGCTGTGAACCGGTATACGCTCGTAACGGCGGCGGGCGTTACGCATAAATCGGTAGAAACAACGAAGAATCTTACGCTTGCGGCGGACGAAACCGAAAATAAAACGTTTTTAGGGTGGGCGTACGAAGAAAACGGCAAAAAGAAATTGATGAACGCGGGCGAATACATGGGCAAACAAAATAAACTCACGTTCACGGCAATCAACGCGTCGTTCCTGATGAAAATCGGCGCTTCGGTAAAAATCAAAGGCTACAAAGAGGGCGAAAACGAAAAGAGCGGTATACGCTGGTGCGTAACGATCGACGAAGAGTCGTTCGCCTTGCTTTCCGGGTATGCAGAAGCTGCCGCATTCGGAACGATCGTAACGTCGGCTGAAAGCGCATTCGCAGGGAAACAACTCGATATTCCCACGCAGAAATACGCACCTGCCGCAGACGGCGTAAAAGAATATCGATCTGTGATGACGGACGTTCCGAAAGATAATTTCTCAACGAAATTTACGGGGCGCGGCTATGTAACGATTACATATTCCGACGGCGCGACGGCAACTTATTTCGCCGCGGAAAACGACAACGAAAGATCGATTGCCGAAGTGGCAGAATCGGCATATAACGACAGATCTTCGGAGCAAAGCGAAAAATACGCTTACGAAGCGGACGGAGGGTACAGTCCGTATCCTGCGGAAGATCTTGCGGTATTAAAAAAGCTGGCGGGAATATAAGGGGGAAAAGAAGATGAAAAAATACTCAAAGCCTGAAATTTCGGAAATGATACTCGTAACGCGCGATGTGATTACGGCTTCCACGGAAACCGATTACGATAACGAAAAATCATTCGATGAGTTTCAGTAAAAATTTTTTGACTTATCAAAAAAGGTCTTTTTTTGAGAGGCAATCGCTTATTATTGCCTCTCAAAAATAGGAGAATACGATGAAAGAAGTAACGGTTTCAAAAAAGCGTGCGAAGTGGCGCAGAAACAACGTGGAAGTTTTTATAATGGCGCTGTGCGGCGTATTATTTCTTGCGGTGTTTTCTTATGCGCCTATGTTCGGGCTCACGCTTGCATTTAAAAACGCCGATAACACGCTGGACGTATTTTCGGCAATGTTCCATTCGGAATGGGCGGATATGGGCGGTTTTTATCATTTTTATCGCTTTATCACCGATCCCGATTTCAAAGACGTGATTTTAAACACGCTCGGTTTCAATTTACTCAATCTGGCGATAACGATGCCTATCCCCGTGCTTCTCGCCGTAATGTTCAGCGAAATGAAGAATCAGAAACTTTCGAAAGGGATTCAGTTCTTTATGTTTTTGCCGCATTTCATTTCCATCGTGGTGTTCGTAGGCATCGTGTACTCGCTTGTGGACGACGGTTACGGCGGGGGCGTGGGGGTAGTGAACGCGCTGTTGTATAAATGCGGCGTGATCGACAGCTACATAAATTTCAAATCTTCGCCCGAATACAGCTGGACGCTGATGATTGTTTCTAACGTAATGAAAAGCTCGGGCTGGGGCTCGGTGATTTATCTTGCGGCGATTGCCGACGTAAACGTGGAGTTGTACGACGCGGCGAATATCGACGGCGTAAATCGTTTTCAGAAGGCCCGGTACGTTACATTGCCTGTAATAATGCCGATTTTCGCTTTGAATCTGGTGCTTGCCATATCGGGCATAATGAACAACGATACGGGCACAATGTTGCTTTGGCAAACGCAAACGAATTTATCGCGGACGGAAGTCGTTTCTACTTACGTGCTCAGATACGGCATCAACAATATGCAATATTCCTACGCCACGGCGGTGGGGTTGTTTCAGGCGCTGGTGGGAATGATTTTGATTCTTCTGGCGAATAAAATTTCAAAGCTGATTTCGGGAAACGGGGTGATTTTTTAATGGAAAGAAGAGAAAACGCGAACGAAACGAAATTCGCGCAAAACAACGAAAA
>ENA-ORIC01002208-ORIC01002208.1-human-gut-metagenome-genome-assembly--contig:-NODE-2208-length-16412-cov-3.549128_pt1 | contig 16412 bp, 14 predicted proteins | sample MGYA00243023_ERZ508732 | MGnify/ENA primary metagenome ERZ508732 (study PRJEB26277, sample SAMN04329767) | human gut metagenome | biome: human-associated habitat | host: Homo sapiens | place: USA...
GGCGACAAGGAGATCCTGCACGGCGTTGATCTCACGGTCGGTCGGGACGAAATCCATGTGCTGATGGGACCGAACGGCACGGGCAAATCCACGCTCGGCTATGCGGTCACGGGCAATCCCGCCTACAGCGTCACCGAAGGACGCATCCTGTTTGACGGAGAAGACATTACGGATATGCCGGTCAACGAGCGCGCAAAGCACGGCATTTTCCTCTCGTTCCAGAATCCGCTGGAGGTGCCGGGCGTGACCCTCTCCGCCTTCATCCGCAGCGCGCTGGAGCAGAAGAGCGGCAGCCGACTGCGCCTGTGGGACTTCAAGAAGAAACTCGCCGAGACCATGAAGCTCCTTGCGATGGATGCATCCTACGCCGAGCGTGACCTCAACGTCGGTTTCTCGGGCGGCGAGAAGAAGAAGGCCGAGATTTTGCAGATGCTGATGCTTGAACCGAAGCTGGCGATCCTCGACGAGACCGATTCGGGCCTTGACGTGGACGCGGTACGCACGGTATCCGAGGGCGTTCGCCTATATCGGGAGCGCGTGCACGGTTCGCTGCTCATCATCACGCACAGCACCCGTATTCTCGAGGCGCTGCATGTGGACGCGGCGCACGTCATGGAAAACGGCGTCATCGTGAAAAACGGCGGCGCGGAGCTGGTCGAGGCGATCAACGAGAGCGGCTTTGCCGCCGTGAATGCGCAGGACTGACCGAGGTGCACCATGGCTGACAACAGAGAGAAGACCGTGGTCGAGGACATCGACCGCAGCATTTACGACATCCGGGACGTCGAAAACGATGCCTACCGTATGGAGGCAGGTCTGACGCCCGAGATCATCGACAAATTGTCGAAGGAAAAGCATGACCCGGTGTGGATGCAGCAGTTCCGCCTGCATGCTTTGCAGATCTACAATGAAATGCCCCTGCCGGACTGGGGTCCGTCGATCGAGGGGCTGGACATGGATCACATCGCCACCTATGTCCGCCCAAAGACTGGGATGCAGAACGACTGGAAGAATGTGCCCAAGGACATCAAGGACACCTTTGATCGTCTCGGCATCCCGCAGGCGGAGCGCAAGTCGCTCGCCGGCGTCGGCGCGCAGTACGACTCGGAGCTGGTTTATCACAATGTGCGCGACGAGGTTGCTGCCGAGGGCGTGGTCTATACGGATATGGAGAGCGCGCTGACCGGCGAATATGCCGACATGGTGAAGAAATACTTCATGAAGCTCGTGCCCCCCACCGACCACAAGTTTGCCGCGCTGCACGGCGCGGTCTGGTCGGGCGGCTCGTTTGTCTATGTGCCGAAGGGCGTGCACCTCTCCATCCCGCTGCAATCCTATTTCCGGCTCAACGCCAAGGGGGCGGGACAGTTTGAGCACACGCTCATCATCGTGGACGAGGGGGCAAGCCTGCACTTCATCGAGGGCTGCTCCGCGCCGAAGTACAACGTCGCCAACCTGCATGCGGGCTGCGTCGAGCTGTACGTCAAGAAGGGCGCCAAGCTGCGCTATTCCACGATCGAAAACTGGTCGAAGAACATGTACAACCTCAACACCAAGCGCGCGCTCTGCGAGGAGGGCGCGACCATCGAGTGGATCTCCGGCTCGTTCGGCTCGCATGTCGGATGTCTTTATCCGATCAGCGTGCTGAAAGGGGACAACTCCAAGATGGAGTTCACCGGCGTGACCTTCGCGGGGGCGGGGCAGGACCTCGACACCGGCGCCAAGGTCGTCCACATCGGCAAAAATACAAGCTCGTATATGAACACCCGCTCGATCAGCAAGAGCGGCGGCGTCAGCACGTTTCGCAGCAGCGTCACCGTGGAGAAGAGCGCTGCGGGCGCAAAGTCGTCGGTGTCCTGCCAGTCGCTGATGCTGGATTCCGATTCCCGTTCGGACACGGTGCCCGCGATGGATATCCGCACCAAGAATGCGGCGGTCGGACATGAGGCGAAGATCGGCAGCATCAGCGGCGACGCGGTGTTCTATCTGATGAGCCGCGGCATGAGCGAGGAGGACGCGCGCGCCCTGATCGTCAGCGGCTTTGCGGACAACGTGTCCAAGGAATTGCCCGTGGAATACGCCGTGGAAATGAACAATCTGATCCGCCTTGAGATGAAGGGCAGCATCGGCTGACGGAGGGAAGAACATGAAACAGACAATCCGAATCAACGAACTGCCGACCCGCACCTGGAATCGTCTCGGCGTCAATGCGGCAGAGATCGAATGGGACGATGCCGCGACCTTTCCCGTACAGGCGGTGACCGTCGGGGCGGGCGAGCATCCCGCGCCGCTCCGCCTGGATGTGACCGACGCGGGCGCATGTACCGAGCGCGCGGTCGATCTGCGGGTGGCAGAGGGCGGCGACGTGACGATCTTCGTCATCTGCCGCGCAGAGCACCCGCTGGCACTGCGGGCGGACATTACGCTTGCCGCAGGCGCACACGCAAAGGTCGTGCTGCTCGAAAACCCGTCGCACGGCGCGACGGTCCGCACCGAGATGCGCACCACCTGCGCTGCCGGTGCCAAAATCGAATATCTGACCATCCTGCTCGGCGACGGCGATCTGTACGCCGATCAGCATGCGGAGCTGGTCGGCGACGGCAGCGCGCTGAAAGCCGACATCGCCTATTTCGGGCGCGGCACGCAGACCGTGGATTACAACATCGTCGTCAACCACTTCGGCAAGAAGACCGAGAGCGAAATTCTCGCGTCCGGCGCGCTTGCCGACGCGGCAAAGAAGGTCTTCCGCGGCACGATCGACTTCAAGCGCGGCAGCGCGGATTCGGTCGGCAGCGAAAACGAGACCGTGCTGATGCTCGGCGACGACGCGGTGAACAAGACCGTGCCGCTGATCCTGTGCGCGGAGGAAAACGTCGAGGGCACGCACGGCGCGACCATCGGCGACCTGGACGCCGCCACGCTCTTCTATTTTGAGAGCCGCGGCATAGACCGTGCGGCGGCACAGGCGATCCTGTCCCGCGCCGCGATCGAGCGGCTGATCCGCATGGCGGACGATGAGGCGTTTGCCGCAGCCGCGACAGCCGCACTGGATGCCGTGCTCGGCGAAAAGGGAGGGGAAGACGCATGAGAGACTTCAAGGCGGATTTCCCGATCTTTGCGCAGGATAAGACGGTCTACATCGACAACGCCGCGACGGCGCAGCGCCCCGCGTGCGTCCTGGATGCCGAGCGGAATTTCTATCTGACCCACAACGCCAATCCCCTGCGCGGTCTGTATGCGCTCAGCGTGGCGGCGACCGAGGATGTCGAGGCGGCGCGCGAGGCGGTGCGCGCCTTTATCGGCGCGCGGCATGCCGAGGAGATCATCTTCACCCGTAATACCACCGAAAGCCTCAACCTCGTGGCGTACAGCTACGGACGCTCGCAGATTCACGCGGGCGATGAAGTGCTGGTGTCCATCACCGAGCATCACAGCGACCTCCTGCCGTGGCAGGCGGTCTGCCGCGAGACCGGCGCCGCGCTCCGCTATATCGAGTGTGAGCCGGACGGCAGCATTGATCTTGACAAGGTGGAAAAGCTGATCACGGACAAGACGAAGCTGGTCGCCGTGACGCAGGTCTCCAACGTTCTCGGGCGCGTCAACCCGATCCGGGAGATCGCGGATATGGCGCACCGCGTCGGCGCGGTGCTGGTCTGTGACGGCGCACAAAGCACGCCGCATATGCGCGTGGATGTGCAGGCGCTGGATGCGGATTTCTTCGCGTTCTCGGGGCACAAGCTCTACGGTCCGATGGGCATCGGCGTGTTGTACGGCAGACGTGCGCTGCTTGAAAAAATGCCGCCGTTCCTCACGGGCGGCGAGATGATCGAGAGCGTCACGCGCGAAGGCGCAGTGTATGCCGAGCTGCCGTATAAATTCGAGGCGGGCACGGGCAATGCCGCAGGCGCGGTCGGACTGCACGCCGCGATCGACTATGTGAACAGCATCGGCTTCGATACGATGCACGGGTGTGAGACCGCTGTCTCGGCTTTCGCCTTTGAAAAGCTCATCGCCATGCCGCATGTGCATGTGCTCGGTGCAGCGCGGGCGGAGGATCACAACGGCATTCTCACCTTCACGCTCGACGATGTGCACCCGCACGACGTCGGCGAGATCCTCGCGGCGGACGGCATTGCCGTGCGCGCGGGGCATCACTGTGCACAGCCGCTGCTCGCGCACCTCGGCTATCGCTCGACCGTGCGCGCCAGCTTCGCCTTTTACAACACGATCGACGATGCGGAAAAATTCATCGACAGTCTTTCGACCGTCAGGGAGCGGATGGGCTATGGAAAGTAGAAGTTTTTACAACGAGATCCTGACCGAACACAATATGCATCCGGATTTCAAGCATGATCTGCCGGATGCGGACATCGTGCTCGACGGGGTGAACCCGAGCTGCGGCGATGAGATCAGCCTGAAACTCAAGGTCGAGGACGGCGTCATCACCGACGGCGCGTTCGTCGGCGACGGCTGCGCCATTTCGCAGGCGTCCACCGACATCATGCTCGGCATGATTGTCGGGCAGAAGAAGGAGGACGCGCTGCACTACGCCGATCTGTTCATGCGCATGATCCGCGGCGAAGCGACCGAAGAGGAGATCGAGAGCCTCGAGGAGGCATCGGCGCTGCGCGACATCGCGCATATGCCTGCCCGCGTCAAATGTGCCATGCTCGGCTGGCGCACCCTTGCAGAAGCCCTCGGCGAGAAAACGGAATAACGGGCAGAGCAGAAAAATTGCTTTCTTCACACGAAAAGGCGCTGAAAATTTTCAGCGCCTTTTTACTATGCATGTTATAATACTGTTGAAAAATTCTTTTATTGTAGTATTTTTCCCGGAAACCGTAGTATAGAAGTGAAACCGGAAAGGAGGCGGCACATTGCGTACCGACGAAGAAATTATCGCCCTGTTTTTTGCGCGATCCGAGCAGGGCATCCGCGAGCTGGATTTGAAATACGGAAGGGTCTGTCACAGGCTCTCGTACAACATTCTGGGTGACGCGCAGGATGCGGAGGAGTGCGTCAGCGACGCTTATCTCGGCGCATGGAATGCGATCCCGCCCGCAAAGCCGGACCCGCTGCTGACCTATATCTGCAAGATCGTGCGAAATGTTTCGCTGAAATTGCAGGAAAAAAAGCGGGCAGCCAAGCGGCGCAGCGGTTATACGGTCGCCATGGAGGAGATCGAACCCTGCCTCGCGGATCTGCACACGACGGAAGACGAGACCGAAACGCGGGAGCTGGCACGGACGATCGGACGCTTTTTGGACACGCTCTCTGCAGAGAACCGCGTGATCTTCGTGCGCCGCTATTGGTTCTGTGACAGTTGTCGGGAGATTGCCGCCGCAGTCGGGCTGACCGAGAAGACGGTCACCGTCCGTCTGGCGCGCATCCGGGGGAAAATGAAAGCTTATCTGGAAGAAAGCGAGGGATTCGTATGCAGGTGAAACAATTTTTCGATGCGATGGACGAATTGGAGACAAAGTATGTGCAGGAAGCGCTGACCTATAAAAAGCCGGTGCGGCGGTCTGCGTGGATGCGGTGGGGAGCGGCAGCCGCCTGCTTTGTTCTCGTGGCGGTGCTCCTTGCGGCGGGCATCCTTTCGCCGCTTGCCGGTATGACCGTCACCGCCTATGCCGTCGGAACGGATGCCGAGATTCCGTCCGCCGGTGCGGCGTTTGCCACGGGGACGATCAACGAGGACGGCACGCTCAGCGGCTATCCGCTCATGTTTTATCTGCAGGGAAGCGGGATTGAAATTGTCCGGTTTTCCTGCAAAAGCGGTCAGATCCGCTTTACGGATCTGACCGGACAGCGCGACGAATACGGCTTCGCGCAGAATTTCACCGTGACTTACGGCGCGGCGGCGGGCGACGAAACTGACTATCCGTCTCTGCTGGTCGAATGGCTGCCGCGTCCGATGATGGAGGCGCTTGCGGCTGCCGACACCGGCATCGCCGACTTGCCCGACGACCTCCGGCAGGACATCATCGTGCTGGAGATCACCTTTGCAAACGGGAGAACGGCGACGCGCGCCGTCACGATCGACTTGCAGGATGACGGCAGTTTCCGCGCCGCGTTCCGCGCCTATCGGATCCGCAAGTCCGATGTTTTTGTCGGGCGCGCCGACAGTCAGCCTATGCCGAAGGATGCACAGGGGGCAGACACTTTGACGGTCACTTTCCTGGATGCGGACGGGCATGCGGTCGAGCCGGAGGGGACCTGGTATGTCACCGACAGGATCGACCGCATCGCGGTTTCGTTTGACGGGCAGGCGCCCGATGCGGTGCAGATGTTCTTCACGCCGTCCGGCACGGAAACGGCAATCGAGATGGACTTTCTGCAAACCGATGCGGCGGGCGCGGAAAATCAGATCGTGATCTCCGCCGATGCGCTGCATCGGGACAGCCTGATGGGGCATCTGCGTCTCGTCGCCCGCGCAGGCAGCCGCACATTGCAGAGCAGCTTGTACAATGTGATCTATCAGCCTTGACAGGCAGAGCGCGGTAAAAACGCGATCTCGGCATGCGTTTTCCTGCGGGAAAAGCGCTTCGAGTCGGAATCGGCACAGAATATAGCACTTCGCTTGATAACAGACGAAAGGTCGGCGGAGATGCTGAAGTATATGGACAAAAATCCGGAAGCGGACGATTACGAGCTGACAATCGAAGCGGAACGGATTCAACAGCAATTTCCGAGACCTCGGAGAAACAGAACAAAGTAAAAGCAGATTCAGCCGAATCTGCTTTTACTGTTGGCGAGGTCAAACGAAAGAGCGTGGGCGCGCGCAGAAGTCCATCCGTGAAAAGTATGCAGACAGCCCGGATGCGCTGGCGCAGTTTGACGCATTTCTCGTACGAGATGGACAAGCACTTCGTACGCGCCGCCGAGAAGCTGGCACAGAACTGCGAGCTTGACAAAAAGGAGTATGTCGTCGAGTGTCTGCAGCGCATCGGTGTGAAGGTAACGCCGGTTGTGGACGCGCTGATTGAAGCGGCGGTCGAGGAACTGGACATCGCCATCGGCAAGGCAGGCAAAGAAAAAGCGTCTGCCGACGATGCCGACGACGTCTGCGGCATGACAGACTGAACCCGTCGATTTCGACGGGGTTGCAAGTGGGGGCAGGAATGCCCCCGCTTTTTACTGGCAAATACTTCTGACAACCTTTTGACTACTTTCTTTTTGCTTTTGCATGTCGTTTTATGCTGTTTTGTGCATTGCGAACGCTCGCGAAAATTGATGTGAAAAAGTCCGCAAACCCTTGAAACTAAAGGATTTGCGGACTTTTTTCTTTGGCAGGGGCACAAAGGCTCGAACTCTGGACACGCGGTTTTGGAGACCGCTGCTCTACCAACTGAGCTATACCCCTAAATGGTGCATGTTTGATTCCGCGGTGCGCATTTACAGCGAATCAAGCCATGCTGGAGCGGGTGACGGGAATCGAACCCGCACGGCCAGCTTGGAAGGCTGGAATTCTACCATTGAACTACACCCGCAGAATCAACGCTTGATTATTGTATCACACGGGCGGGTACATGTCAAGCATTTTTTGATTTTTTTCAGAGGCATTGCGGTATCGCGCTTGTCGATCATCGCAAGAATTTTCTCGCCGTAGGGCAGTTAAACGTTCAGTTTCTCCACAGAATTCATCATCCCGTTTGACCTGAGAAGATCTTCATTGATATAGCGCTTGAAAGCAGCAGAGATTTCATTTCCGAATCTTTTCCATACTACACGGTCATCAGAGAGGCGCTCAAGGATGGTGACATCGACTACATTTTTTACGGATTCATCCCCGGCGGACCACATGAATTCGATGAAAGTGCAGTATTTTTTGGCGGCAGGTCTGTCATCGGTTTCGGCAAGCAGTTGAATCAATGGCTCTGAGATGGTTTCTGCATAGAAGATATGGGGAAGTAGCTTTCCGTAATCGGCAATGTGCGTCTTCAGGGCTTTCGCATGCTGCGGAAAAGCCGTTAAAAACACATTCAGTATTTCTTGGCCGTTCATGTTTCCCTCCGACACGTTTGTTCAGCAAACCGCTTCAGACGCGGCAGAACCGCCGCGCAAATCGCTTTTTACCAGCGATTCATATTCTTCTCGAACTTCTCGGTATAGGCGCGTTTCAGCTCGTCGGCGGTGATGCCGTAGCAGAGCAGGACATCGTTGCAGTACATGAGGATGTCCGCCATTTCCTCAACCAGGTTTTTGCGGAGCGCCGGATCTGCCGCAGCGCTTGCGCCGCCGTGCTTTTTGACGATGTCGATCACCTCGCCGACCTCACCGATCATCCAGAGCAGCTTGTTCTGCCCGATTTCCGGGCAGATCGGCTCCCACTTGTGCTTGTATTTTTCCTGCAATGCGCGCTGCATGGTCTGCATTTCCTCAATGCTGAAATCAGCCATGTTTTTCACCTCGGGTTATGCAAGCGTCCGACCTCAGCGCGGCAAACACGTCTGCGCGCAGAGCGGATTTCGGCGGCATCGCAAACAGGCGGGCGGCTGCCGGAGTGAGCGGCAGGCGGAGTGGTGCGTTCCGATGCGGCGGGGAGGGGAGCAGCCCGTTTGCGATCGCGTAGCCGACCGCAGCCTCGTCCTTCTGCCTGCGCGTCATGACCGCCTTCGGCATGGGGGCGACGAGGTGCGCAAATTCCAGATTCGTCATTGTGCGTTCGGGCTTCACGGTGTTGTCGCTGTAGGCGACCGGCTTTTCCTTCGCCAGCGCGGCGAGCTTGGCATAGAGCGGGTGCGTCGGCAGCAGATCGGCAAACATCGAGTGCTCTGTCAACTCCTCGACGCTGACCACGCGGTAGCCGTAACTTTTAAGCAGCTCGAGCTGCCTTTGCAGCGCGAAGGCGACCGGCGTGCGGTGCAGCATGTTGCAGCCGTCCTTCTGGAAGATAATCTGCCCGCAGAAAACGTCCGGATTGGCTTCCAGCGCGCGGCGCATCGGCTCGACCATAGCATTGACCTCGTCCTCGAGCGTCGCGCCGGGCAGCCAGCCCGCGCCGTCAAAGCTTGCCGCCATATAGGCGTAGCCGAGTGCGTCGTAAATGTCGTAGGACGTATAGCCGCCGCGGATGTTGTCCACATAGTGCGGCGGGCGCGCCATCGTCATGGTGTAACCGTACTGCTCTTTCATGAGGCTGTCCAGCCGCGAAAGGTCGGCGAGAACTGCGTCCGCACCATCGAGCGTAGTGCGCTTGCCGTAGACCCACGCCTTTTTGCCGAAAAGCAGATGACGGTAGCCGTGGTTGGTGATCTGATGCCCCTCGTCCAGCATGCGGCGGATCAGCCGCCCGGCATGCACCGCGCCGCCGTGCGCGTCCTTGCCGTAGGCGGGGTAGTGGTCGAACTTCACGCCGCCCCATGCGGGCGTGCCCGCGTCGCCGCAGGTATCCGGGTAATTTTCGCTCGTGTCGCCGATCACGTCAAATGTGCCGTGCGCGCCGTATGCCGCGAGGGTGTCCAGCAGCACGTCGGTGAGCGAGCGCCCGCCGAAATTGTCCGGTTCGCAGGGCAGATCATAGGGACCGTCGTCAAAGGTCATGGCGCAGATGCGCTCGGTCGTCGCCACCCGCTCGATGCGGCGGGTCTTCGAGATAAACGGCTTCGGCTTTGCCAGCTTGCCGAGGCGGCGCTTGACCTGTTTTGCCAGTGCAATCAGCTGTGTCATTTTTGAAAGATGTCCTTTATCGTAAGATAGCAGAGGAGCGCCGCCGATTTCAGCGTCCGGCGCGCGCCGAGCTTCTGCTTTTTTGCCTTGGTGAGCTGGGAGAGGGCGATGTACCGCCGCGGGCTGCGCGCGCCCGCGGGTTTTGCGCCTGCCGCCAGTGCCGCGCGGAGCGCGTCAGGGGTGCAGGGGCAGTCCGCCTCGACAAAGGCGTTCCCCACCTCCGGTGCGCGGTGCGCGTCACTGCCTGCCGTGACGCAGGCGATGCCCTGCGCCGCGGCAAATTGCGCCGCCGCCGTGTTTGCACCGCCGTGCTTGTAGTCGGCGCGGCTGTTGAAGACCTCAATGCCGTCGATGTATGGGCAGAGTTCCTCGATTTCGCGCGCCCGCGCGGCAAAATCGTCCGCCTGCTCAAACGGGTGCGCCAGAATCGCAAGCCCGCCCGCCGCGCGGATCTCCGCCGCCGCATCGGCAAACGGCATGCGTTTGTCTGCGGGCGGCTCGGCAACGGGGCGGGCGAGAAACAGCCCGAGCAGATGCCCGTGCTCGGTGCTGTATTCAATGGCGGGAATGAACAGCACGCCGCCCTCGACCTTTGCGGGGAAATCGCCCGCCTGCGGGCTTTTGTCGTGATCACAGACCGCGACGACAGCAATGCCTTTGGCTTTGGCCGCGGCGGCGATCGCTGCGCGGTCGAGCACGCCGTCGTGCGAGCGTGCCGAATGGACATGCAGGTCGGCTCTCATGCGTGACGCCCCCTTTTCAGCGCGTTTTTCAGATAGACGCGGAAGGGCTTCGGGTCGCTGCGCCGCCGGAGCGCTTCGCACACGTGGGGCGACAACTGGTCGCGAAGTCCGCCGAGCGCCGCGCCGATGCGTCCCTTTTTGAGAAGAGACAGGCAGGCGGCGGCGTCATTCAGCAGAAAGAACATCCGCTTGCCGCGCATATAGGCGGTGTCCGGTGCGGCAAAACGTTCGCCCGCAGCGGCGCGCGCCCAGACCTCGGCAAAGTGACTGCCGGCGGCAAGCGTCATCGGGAAGCTGCCCCACACGCGCGGGTTGATCTCGAGCAGCTTGTAGCCGTCCTTGGGATTCCCCTTGAACTCGACCATCGCCACGCCGACGAAGTGAAGGGCGCGGAGCAGACGGAGCGCATGGTCCACGAGCGTTTCGTCGTAGAAACTTTCGCAGCAGGTGGACGGTCCGCCGCTTATCGGGTATTCGCGCACGCGGCGGTGGCAGAGGACGGCGGCAGGGTTGCCGTCCTTGTCCAGAACGGCGCAGACGCCGACGCCCTCTCCGGCGATGTATGCCTGCACCACGGGCGTGTCGTCGTAGGTCTTCATTTTGGCGTAGACGGCGGCAAATTCCGCCGCATCGTCTGCGCGGGCATAGCGCTTCTCGGCTTTCAGCCCCAGCTTTTCACCGCAGCGCGGCTTGACGATCACGGGGAAGGTGTCCGGCGTGTCCGTATAAGTCTTCGGCGTCGGCACGCCGATCCCGGCGGCGACGCGCTGCACCGTTTCCTTATCGTTGGCGGCGTCCAGCACGTCGGCGGGCGCGACCAGCGTCTTTGCAAAGCGGTCAAAGCGCGTCTGCTCGTGCGCGATGAGCGCCGTGGTCTTCGCCCCCGCAGGGAGCAGTACCGGTATCTCGGGGCAGGCGCGGCAGATGGATTCAAGCGCGTTGAGGTAGGCAGGCTCGCTCACTTCGGCGTCGATCTCATGGCATGCCGCCGCATAGCGCGAGTGGAATGCGGGCGGGTCGATCGCCATGTCGCGCGAATGGCAGAGGATCAGCGTATGTCCCGCTTCGCCGAGCGCCTGCACAAGGCTCACCGCCGCGCGGTATTCGCAATCGGTCACAATAATATACATCCGCATATCCTCCGTTGAATCTGATACCTCATCATACCATATTTCCCCGTGCGTGTCAATTTGAATCCGCACCGTGCGGCGGGAAAGTGCATACTGCGGCTTCCGCTTGATTTCCAAAATAAAACAAAAACTTTGCAGATTCGACTCAATTCGACAAAATATGCCAAAATGCAAACTGTATAATCAGGAGGATCACACATATAAACGGCAGGCAGAACGGCACGCAAAGAGAGGGGGGATCATGCGCGTGCTTTTTGCCCGACATCAAAACGAAAGGAAGAATGAAATGCAAAAGATTCTGACACGCATTTTCTCAGTCGCGGTATTTCTGATTGTCCTCGCACTGCCCGCTTTTGCGACGGATCGGGCGGTCTATGTTTCGGCGGCTGCCGCGGAAACCGGCACGGGAACCGCCGCAGACCCGCTGCCCACGCTGGAAGCGGCGTTTGCGCAGGTCGGCAACGGCGGCACGATTTATCTGATCGGCACGGTTCCGGTCCAGCCGAACCGGGGGCAATGCTTTGCCGAACCGACGCACACCGCACCGATCACGGTGACCGGCGCGCCCGGGGAAGACGGCGCGCTGGATCTCTCCGCCCTGGCGCACTACCACTTCGGCGGGAATACCGAATGGCGGGAACTGCGCCTTCTCACCGATGAAACCGTGCTCTCGGCGGAGGGTTGGAATGTGACCCTCGGCACCGGGATTACCGTATCTGCCGCAGACGGCGGCGCCGGGCTGCGCCTGACGCTCGGCTGCGTCTGCAAAGATGCAAATACAGGCGGCACGGCGGTAAACGGAACGCTGCTTGTCAGGTCCGGCGAATATGAATCGGTCAGCACATGGTACGGCGGCGCAGTGACCGTAAAGGATACAAAAGCCGTCCTGCGTCTCGGCGCCGTGCGCGCAGGGGAGAGCGTCCGCGTCCGCACCCTTTGCCCGGGACTGCTCGGCGCGACGCCCGCACAGCCGCTGCGCGCCTCCGCAACGGAAATCTATGTGGAGATCGGCGACGGCGTGCGCGTTACCCGCCCGTATCGCTTTACGCAGAATGTGTTTTCGGGCAGCATGACGGTCAACTGGCTGCTCGGCGCAACGGCAAAGGCGCGCGCTTCGGTTTTCGCGCCGACCGACTGTTATCCTGTCGCCGGCGCCGTCTGCAAGCTGAAGATTTTCACGGCGCAGGAGGACGCCTCCGCGAAGAGCTGCGCGCGGCTTTTGCAGCGCGGATTGCCGGGATACTATACGCTGCAGTGCGCGGATACCGACATCACGAATTTCTGTACGGTGCAGGGGCACGCGATCCGGACAATGCCGGACGGCAGAAAGATCTGCGGTCTGTGCGGCTATGAGCAGTGCCGCCACAGAACGTCCGCCGATGTGGTCACAATTCCAGCCACCTGCAAAACGCCCGGCGAAAAGCGGCTGCAATGTACGGATCTCTGCAAAGGGTATCTGTCGGACCCCGTCACCCTGCCGATTGACGCTGACCATCATGCGCCGTATGCGATCCGGACGTCCTATGACCCGCGATATGAGCGTTACGCTTTCCGCTGTGCGGGCTGCCTGACGCTGTTTTCCATGCAGTACGGCGTGCCGCGCACCGATGTATACGTCGGCGCAAACGCCGAAGGCGCCGTGACGATCACGGACATGGCAACACTGACGGACAGTCAATTCGGAGCGCTCGGCACGGCGGAGCTTCCGTTTGCAAACTTCGCGGACGCCATGAACTATGCGGCGGTCGCGGCAAAGCAGCACGGCAATGCGACGGTACATATCCTGGATGATGCGTATGTGCCGTCCAATTACGATACGCCGACCTTCACCGGTACGGTGACCGTGACCGGCGGCACGCTGCATTTCGATGGGGAACGCCGCTATTTCCGGATGCACGGCAACATGACGTTTGAGCACCTGACCTTCAGGTCAAACAGCGACGTCGATTCCGTGATTCTCGCGGCGCGGAATTACCGTCTGGTCATGGGAGAGGGGCTGATCATGGGCAACGATGCCGTGATCCCGACCGAGGACGGCTTCGCGCCCTGCAACAGCATCAAAATGTATGTGATCGGCGGCTTCATCGGACCGTCGGAATATCAGATGAACACGAATATCACGATTCGTTCCGGCGACTACTGGTTTGTCGGCGGCTGGAACATGAATGCCAATACCAACAACGGAAAGGCATCGGTTACTCTCGGCAAAACAAACCCGGACGATACGCTGAAGATCTTCTTCCTCACCCCGTATTCCCGCGGAAAAGGGTACATCACGCAGCGTGCCGAAGCGACGGTTGTTGTGGACGGCGAGGTCACGGTCAAGCGCTTCTACGTCACCACGCTGAATGCTGCGACGCAGAATGTGGACTATGTGACCGATGTGGTGCTGATGGGAGACATCATCGGGCTCAATGCGGCGATGCCGGAATTGCAGTTTGACCTGCGCGGCTGCCCCGAGCCGTTCCCGCAGACGGTGGTCAACGTCTATGTAGACCACCGCGTGCCGACGGCGGTGGCGGATTCCTATGTCTTCTTCGGTCACCCGGACGGCACATTTGCCCGTGACAATGCGCTGGACCGCCTGGACGCAACGGTGAATGCCTACAGCCTCGGCGACTTCTGCACGGCAAAGCGCGGCGGTCATCAGGATGCGGACACCGACGGTATATGCGACCTGTGCGGAAGCGCACAATAAAACAAGGAGGAAACCATGCAACGCTACAGTACGTTTTTTAGGCTGATCAGCATCATCCTGACGGTTGCGCTGCTGATGACGACGACCACATTTTCGATCCTTGCCGCAGAGGCGGCAGAGGCGATCGGAGAGCTTGCCGCAGATTTGTCCGCAGGGCAGGAGAACCCGGAGACAGCGGAGATCGCAGAGACGGAACGCCTCGGCGATCTTTTGCGGCGGCTGAGCGAATACGACAGCTTTACCGACGCGGAAAAGAAGCTGGTGCTCTCGGCGCTCGGCATGGCGGTGGATGAAGAGTCCGTACGCATCGCGCAGGAAAATCAGGCGGAACAGCACCGCCTGTTTGACGCGATGCCGTATACCGCCCGCTGCGAACTGCAGATTCACGGCTGGGCGGAGGACGGCAAAGCCTACGCCGACCTGTCCGACACGCAAAAGCAGACGGTGCTCGACTACCTTGAACTGGATCACGCGCGTGCGGCGGAATATGCGGCGCGTTTCGCGGCGCTGGAGGCTGCGGGCTACGATCTGTTTGAAGCGATGCAGATCATGTCGATCACCAAAAACGATCTCTTCACGCTCGACGAGGCGGTTGCGATCTACGGGCATTACGATGCGCGCCCGGATCGCGACGCAAATGTCAGCGCATTTGCGGATTTTGCGACGCTGTTTGACACGGCGTATGCCGCAGATACCCACGCAAAAGCAATTGCCGCGGCGCAGGCAGCCTCGCGCGATCTTTCCGCCTATCTGAGCGCCGCCGCGCTCGAATGCGCGAAAGAAATGTTTACGGCGGGCTATTCCGTGGGCGAGATCCGCGCGGCGTATACGGTCGCGGCGGCGCTCGGTGTAACGCCCGCGTCCATGCTGCAGCCGAAAGACACCGTGCACCGGGTAAAGGGGCAGAACGTGACGGCGAAAGCGTCCGATCCGGCTGCCGAGGCGTTTTTTGCCCGCTATCCGGTCAACCGCGCCGCAGTTGAACAGGCACTCACTGCGCCCGGGGCGGCTGCCGCCGCACTTTCCGTGCAGGCGGCGGCTTCCGGGGCGGATTATGCCGTGCTTGCCGCCGATGCCGGGGAAATCTCTGGCATGCTGAACCCCAACCGGTTCACGCGCCCGCAGGTGTCCATCAAATATCAGCCGTTTGACCTGCAAGTCAACGCGCGCGAGCAGATCAACCTGAACAGCGGCACCCTGCAGTACAAAGAGCCGCTGGTGAACGTCCCCGGACTGTCCGCCGCGCTTTCGCTCTCGCTGCAATACGATTCCGGCGAAGCGCAGACCGAGGAACAGACCTATAACAGCACAGAGGAGTTTATCTACGGTGTGCCGGTTTCGGCGTACAGCTATCTCACGGACGATGACGGCAACTGCATTTTGCTTGATGATCAGGAATATATCAACTGGTTTTACACCTGGGAAGAAGCAAAACTGTTTTCGGATGAATATTCAGGTCGCCATGAGGACATGCAGGTTTCGGACGGCTATGCGATTACACACGTCAAGCCGGTCGAGGTCACGTGGATCAACGATTGCGTGATGCGCTGGGTGGAGAATCCGTGGTTGACGCTGGAAAAAAGCGAGAGCAATCCGGCGCCGGCTTCGCTTGAATATTCGGCGGGCGGCTATACCGGCATCCTGGAGCGAATGGGCGAAGACCCCATAAAGGACGAATACGGCATAGAAAAAGACCCCTACATAGACGGCAGACCGATCCACTATCACACCTCCAAGTGGAAGGCGACCTTTAGTGGAAATGTGTCGCGTGCATACAGCGAGTATACGGTCGGGTACGAAAACCCGAGCGACCCCGACGCTCCGCTTGCAATACTGGAATCGGAGGAGATCTACTATTCCTCCGATTCCAAAGAAATCACCTACGGCGAGCGCCGCTACGATCTCGGCGCCGGATGGTCGTTTGATATCCCCTCGATCGACACCGAAAACAATCGGCTGATCCTGCCGGGCATCGGCACGTTTTCGATCTCAGGCAATGAGATTCTCAACTACGACCGGCAGGATATGACATTCTCCTGCGACTCGTCGTATACGGGCGGGCAGTACCCGTCGCATCGAAAGCTCACCTTTGCGGACGGCAGCGTTGATTGGTTTGCCGAAAACGGCGTGCTGCTCGCCGTTTCCGAAAGCCTGTGAAGGAAAGGATGG
>ENA-ORIC01002209-ORIC01002209.1-human-gut-metagenome-genome-assembly--contig:-NODE-2209-length-16409-cov-2.419055_pt1 | contig 16409 bp, 20 predicted proteins | sample MGYA00243023_ERZ508732 | MGnify/ENA primary metagenome ERZ508732 (study PRJEB26277, sample SAMN04329767) | human gut metagenome | biome: human-associated habitat | host: Homo sapiens | place: USA...
ATGTTATTATCATCACTACAACGTGTATCTGCAGACGAATCAGAAAACATACCTAATTCACCTATTAAAGTTTTAGAAGAAAATATTTCTGATCAATCACTATATATAAAATATTATATGACGATTGATAATCAAAAATTTTTATACATTGAAAATTCAAAAATAGTCAATGGAGATTGGGTTACTAATACTTTAAAAACAAAAGTAGATGAAAATAATAATTTGATCAAATCTACTAAAGAAGAATATCAAACAAACTATCATATTTCTGATGAATCCATAGACAATATAGATAACAATGTGATGGCTCGTAGTACAACTAGTAGTTGGAAAAAACATACTGAAAAATTTTCATTATCAAAAACAAAATTAACCGTAGCCGCTGTTTCAATATTATTAATAGCAGCTACAGGTATTGGTGCGTCAGATGCCGCAGTTGTTGCTTTAAATTTAGTTTCTTATTGTATTGATCATTCAATGAATATACCATCTTATATTTATTTTAAAGGATTAAGATGTGTTAGTCGTTCTTCCGTTGGTAAAGTATATTTTCAATATAAAGGAAAATTATATTATGATAGCAAATTTAAAAAACCAATAGTAAATAAAACTTTAACTTGGTCAAGACGTTGGGGGCATTAGTAATGAAAAATTTATTTCACAATAAAAGAATAAGGCATTTTTTTATTGTTGATAGAAGTTACTTATTATTTAATTTAATATATTGTTTAGTATTCAAATATAACTTTATCACTACACACACAATTATAATGTTTATTTTTATGAATATTTGTTTGTTTATTGGAACTCAAGATGAAGAATAATAAAAAGATTCTAAGCAATCAATCTGCCTAGAATCTTTTTACACATATTCAAATTCACTTTATGCTTTCAATCCCTTACGAACTAACGCTCTCTTAAGTGCCAACTCTGCCCTTGCAATATCAATATCTGCGCTCTTAGTTTCGAGTCTCTTTCTTGCTCTCTCTTCCGCTTTCTTTGCACGTTCAACATTGATATCTTCCGGCCATTCTGCGACTTCTGCCAGGATACTCATGGTTGTTTCTGTGACTTCCACGAATCCTTTTAGTAATGCCGCTTTCTTCTTGGTTCCGTCTTCTTCTGTGATCGTTAGGACACCTGGTGCGATAATCATAGTCATCGGAATGTGTCTTGCGTAGATTCCGACTTCTCCTTCGGTTGTATTTAACTCAACGAATGTGACATCTCCTGTATAAAATGAGCGTTCTGGTGTAATGACTTCTAATTTCATTGTGTTTTCAGCCATAGGATCACCTACTTATTTCTTGCTGCAAAACGTTCTACAACTTCTTCGATGGTTCCTGCATTCAAGAACATTCCTTCTGGAATCTCATCGTGTTTTCCTTCTAAGATTTCTTTGAATCCCTGGATCGTATCGCTTAAGGATACATACTGTCCTGGTTTTCCTGTAAACTGTTCGGCTACGAAGAATGGCTGAGATAAGAATCTCTGTACCTTTCTTGCACGGTCTACGACCAGTTTCTCGTCTTCGGAAAGTTCATCCATACCTAAGATTGCAATGATATCCTGTAATTCTTTGTATTTTTGCAGAATCTCCTGAACACCACGAGCTACTTTGTAATGTTCTTCTCCAACGACTTTGGGATCCAGAATTCGGGATGTTGATTCCAATGGATCTACTGCTGGATAGATTCCCATTTCTGAGATTGCACGGGATAGTACGGTTGTCGCATCCAGATGGGCAAATGTTGTTGCTGGTGCCGGGTCGGTTAAGTCATCGGCTGGCACATAGACTGCCTGTACGGATGTGATCGATCCATTCTTTGTGGATGTGATACGTTCCTGTAAGGCACCCATCTCTGTCTGCAGTGTTGGCTGGTAACCTACCGCACTTGGCACTCGTCCAAGTAAGGCAGATACCTCAGATCCTGCCTGTGTAAAACGGAAAATGTTGTCGATGAATAATAAGACGTCTTTTCCTCCACGATCACGGAAATCTTCTGCAATTGTAAGTCCTGTAAGACCAACTCTCATACGGGCTCCAGGTGGTTCGTTCATCTGTCCAAAGACCATGGCGGTCTTGTCGATAACACCTGATTCACTCATCTCTGTGTATAGATCATTTCCTTCACGAGTACGTTCTCCTACACCAGTGAATACAGAATATCCACCCTGCTCTGTTGCGATATTTCGGATCAGCTCCTGGATCAGTACGGTTTTTCCTACTCCCGCACCACCGAACAGACCGATCTTTCCACCCTTCTGGTATGGGCAGAGAAGGTCAACGACCTTGATCCCTGTTTCCAGAACTTCTGTCTCTGTAGATTGTTCTGAAAATTCCGGTGCTTTTCTGTGGATTGGTAAGCGGTTGGCTCCTTCTGGTGCCGGTTTATTATCAATAGGATCTCCCAGCACGTTAAAGATTCGTCCTAAGGTTGCCTCTCCTACAGGAACGGAGATCGGTCCGCCTGTAGCCTGTGCTTCCATTCCACGGACTAATCCGTCGGTTGGTCCCATTGCGATACATCTTACGGTGTCATCACCCAGGTGCTGTGCAACTTCAACGACTAATTTCCCGCCGTCTTTTGTCTGAATATCGATCGCATCATTGATTTCTGGCAGATTGTCACTGCCAAACTTGATATCCAGAACCGCACCGATGACCTGTGTGATCTTTCCTGTACGATTATCTGCCATGTTATTTCCTCCTGCTTCTTATATCGAGTCCATCACTTCAGGGCCTCGGCTCCTGAAATGATCTCTGTTAATTCTTGTGTGATCGCTCCCTGTCTTGCTCGGTTGTATGCAAGTTCTAAGTTTGAGATCATCTCTTCTGCATTGCTTGTTGCAGAATCCATTGCCTGCATTCTGGCTCCATTTTCACTTGCTACAGATGTAACTAAGGCTCCATAGATCATGCTGCAGATATACTTTGGAATCAGTAAGGATAAAGCTTCTTCCGGCTCCGGCTCAAAATTCATTGGAGCCTTGCTTTCTTTTTCTTCTTCCTTACTTTCTATATTGCTCTCAATCGGAAGTAATTTTACAAGTTTTGGTTCATGAACCACGGTATTTTTAAAATCTGTGTATGCCAGATAGATCTCACCGATCTCTCCATCTTCAAAAGCTTTTAGAAGTTTCTCTCCTAAGATTCTGACATCATCATAGACTGGCTCGTTGATCATCTCTGAATCATCGGAAACGATCTCATACCCACGATGTTTTAACGTATCCATCGCTTTGTGTCCTACCGCATAGATCATGATATCTTCTTTGTTCATACCGCTGTCCCGGATCAGTTTCACGATATTGTTATTATATCCTCCTGCTAATCCACGGTTGGATGAAATGGTAATGATCCCTTTCTTTGTGGAACCATTTTCCTGTAAATACGGATGATTGATATTACCTGCTTTGGCAAGGATCGAGCTGATCGTCTCATACATCTTATTAAAGTATGCTTTTGACTCATCTGCACGCTGCTTGGCTCTCTGTAACTTTACCGTGGATACAAGTTTCATCGCTTTTGTGATCTGTCCGGTACTTTCGACGCTGGCTTTTCGTCTTTTAATATCAATTATCGATGCCATGACAGATCACCTTACTTTCTAAATGATTCTTTTGCTTCATTGATCGCTTTGATCAGTTTCTCTTCTGTCGCATCATCCATGACTTTCGTCTCGGCAATGCTTGTAAAGATCTCTGGATATTTTGTATCAATCAGTTCAAATAATTCTTTCTGGAAATCAAGAATCTGATCTACTGGCAGGTCTAAGAGATGTTTCTTGACTGCTGCATAAATGATCGCAACCTGTTTCTCAACTGGTAATGGCTGATACTGTGGCTGTTTTAAGATCTCTCTGATTCTCTCACCCTGATCTAATCGTTCTTTTGTATCATCGTCAAGCTCTGATCCAAACTGGGCAAATGCTGCCAGTTCTCGATACTGTGCAAGGTCTGTACGGATTGGTCCTGCGATCTTCTTCATCGCTTTGATCTGTGCAGATCCTCCAACTCGTGATACAGAAAGTCCGGCATTGATCGCTGGTCTGAAACCTGCATTAAACATCTCTGTTTCCAGATAGATCTGTCCATCTGTGATGGAAATAACGTTGGTTGGAATGTATGCAGATACATCACCTGCCTGAGTCTCGATGATCGGAAGGGCTGTTAATGATCCTCCACCTAATTCATCAGATAATCTAGCTGCACGCTCTAAAAGTCTTGAATGTAAATAGAATACATCTCCAGGATAAGCTTCACGTCCAGGTGGTCTGCGAAGAAGTAAGGAAAGTGTACGGTATGCAGTTGCATGTTTGCTTAAATCGTCATATACAACTAATACGTCTTCTCCTCTCTCCATCCATTCTTCACCGATCGCACATCCTGCGTATGGTGCGATATACTGAAGCGGTGCTAATTCACTGGCTGTGGATGCTACGATCGTTGTATAATCCATCGCTCCAAACTCTTCTAATGTCTTAACGATATTAGCAACTGTGGATGCTTTCTGGCCGATCGCCACATAAATACAGTGAACACCCTGTCCTTTCTGATTAATGATCGTATCGATCGCGATCGCTGTCTTACCTGTCTGACGGTCTCCGATGATCAGCTCACGCTGTCCTCTTCCGATCGGTACCATCGCATCGATCGCTTTGATTCCTGTCTGAATCGGAGTATCTACGGATTTTCTTGAGATTACTCCTGACGCAACTCTTTCAATTGGACGATATTTATCTGTCTCGATCGGACCTTTATTGTCAATTGGCTGTCCTAAGGAGTTTACGACACGTCCTGTCAGTTGATCTCCAACCGGCACTTCTACCACGCGGCCCGTTGTCTTGACAATATCGCCTTCGTTAATATTCTTTCGGTCACCTAAGAGAACTGCACCTACGTTGTCCTCTTCTAAGTTTAATACCATTCCATAAACTTCCCCTGGAAATTCGAGCAGTTCTCCCTGCATCGCTTTCTCTAATCCATGGATTCTGGCGATTCCATCGGCAACCTGTATTACCGTTCCAATATCAGAGGTTTCAAGCTTTGTTGAATATTGTTTGATCTGTTCTTTGATCACAGAACTGATCTCTTCTGGTCTTAAATTCATGGGGCTTATCTTCCTCCTGTTCTATAGTTGTATTTGTGACAGATATCTGCCCATCGAATCAAGCTTTGTACGGATAGAATTATCCACAATCCGATCATCCATACAAAGGATCAATCCACCAATGATATCTTTATCTGTCTCATAAGTCACCTCTAACTTCTTGTATTCTGAAGAATTGATGACTTTCTTTAAGATCTTGTCTTTTTGTTCTTGTGACAGCGGCATTGCTGACGTTACATGTAGGGCTCCGATTCCTAACTGACGTTTGATATTCGAAATGATGTAAGTAAAGATTCCATCAAATTCTTTAAAACGTCCTTTCTTGATGATGATCATCAAAAATCCTGTCATATCATCAGAAACCCGGCCATCAAAAACGTTCTTTGCTGCCTCCATCTTCTCTTCTTTTGTGATTTGGGGATGATTTAGGAAATTCACGAAATCTGTGTTGGAATCTAAGATTTCTTTGACAGCTTTCGCCTCTTCCAAAGCTTCTAAAAGATCGTCCTCATCTGTTTTCACAGAAATATAGGCATCCCCGTAAATCTTATCTACTCTTGAAGCCATGTCTTATCACCCATTTCCTGTAAGGTCTGATCAACGAAAGCATTCTGGTCTTTCTCGTCCATCTGGTTCTGGATGAATTTGCCAGCCATTAAGACTGCCATCTTGACCATCTCCTGCTTCATCTGATCCTGTGCATTGATTCTTGCAAGCTCTGCCTCATGATTCGCACTTTCTATGATCCTTGCAGCTTCTTCTTTCGCTCCTGCAACGATCTCTTCCTCTCTCTTCAGTGCTTTCTTTCTGGCCTGTGCCATTAAGGCATCTGCTTCTTTTTCAACATTTTTTAGCTTATGATCGTATTCGGCTTTTAACTTTGCAGCTTCTGCCTGATCGGCTGCTGCCTGATCGATCTCATCTGCAATTCTGTTCTTACGGTCTTCTAAGATCTTGCGAACCGGTTCAAACAGAATATAGGAAAGCAGTGCAAACATGATGAACACTGCGATTCCCTGCATAATCACATCAAAGCCAAGCTGAATATCTAATCCAAATATTCTTCCGTCCACGCCTTGGCCTCCCTTCGGCTTGTTTTATTAAAGTTTTGCAAACAGTGGATTTGCATATAATAAGATCAAACCAATAACCAGACCATAAAGACCTGTTGTCTCTGCTACCGCCTGTCCAAGAAGCATGGTAGATGTGATATCACCTTTCGCTCCTGGATTACGTCCTACTGCTGCTGCACCCTGTCCTGCTGCGTATCCCTGTCCAACACCAGGTCCGATACCTGCGATCAGTGCAAGTCCTGCTCCAATCGCAGAACACCCTAATACAAATGCTTCACTTGAAATATTCATAGTTTTTTCCTCCTAAACTACATAAAATTTTGTCGCTAAAATTTAAGCTTCCCGCTTATCTGTGATAAATGTCATTGTCAGCATCGCAAATACAAATGTCTGGATCGCTCCTGAAAACAGATCAAAGTACATATGCAAGAATGCTGGAATACCTAGCTGCGCAAGCCATGGCAGCAATCCGTACCACAATGCCATCATGATCGTACCCGCCATAATATTTCCAAACAAACGAAGAGACATAGAAAGCGGTGTCGCAAACTCTCCGATCAGGTTAATTGGAAATAAGATTGGGATCGGTTTGAAAAGATCTGTAAATACATGTAATTTACTCGTCTTAAATGCACTGTACTGAATCAGTACAAACGTGATCAACGCTAACGCAAGCGTTGTCCCATAATCCGCTGTCGGTGGTCTTAAGCCAAATAATCCAGATGTATTTGCAAAAAAGATAAAGACCATGATCGTTCCAATGTAATTTACAAATGGACGCCAATGTCTTCCCATGCTTCCCTTTACCAGATTATCAAGCATCTCAACGATCATCTCCACAAAATTCTGAAGTCCTGACGGCTTCTCATCACCGTGAAGAACTGCATGTCTTGCGATCAATGCTAATACGATGATAAACACCATAACGATCAGCGTCGTCACATGCGTTGTCGTGATCCAGACCTTATGCCCGAAAAACTTCAGCGGGATCAGCCCATGCACCATAAAGTCAACGTCATCACCGGATGATGCTGCCAACATCATGGGGGCATTCATAATTCCCATGGCACAACCTCCTTTTTATTATATTTTCCATTTCTCCGATTTTCTCTTTCTCCATGTTAGAAACCCGGAAAATGTGATTCACGTTATTCTTGTAAAACTCTGCGCGTGATATGCTCGTGAATCGGTTTTTGTAAAAATGCTGCAAACTTACTGCTTAAGAATCCAACCAATGCAGCAATAAAAGCACTCATACTAAGTTTGATCATCACATATAAAATAACCAATGTTGCTACATATCTTATCAACGCACTCTTGATCATATTCCGGCTTGCCTGATGAGTATCCATCTGTACAGACTTCTGGATGCTTACCATCATCGTTGTGATCATCACGAGAGCAAAGATCGTTCCCACAATAGCTCCGATCAGATATCTTAGATCACCTCTGGTTATTATCATACCCAAAATCGCAGATAACACTCCGCACAAAAGAATTCCGATCACAAGATCTAGGTATGTCTCGTCTAGCTGCCTTAATTTATCTCTCATCTTTATCCTCCATATCTTCCTGTTCCAGTATATTGTGAATCAGAGAATATACTCCTCTGATTCCTCCCATAATACCAAGAATCAGAAAAAGAAGAAATAGATTTGTGGAAAAATGTTTATCAATCCACATTCCGATCGCCATGCATAAAAAAACAGAAGTCAACATCGTAATTCCTATCTGAGTCACCAATGACAACATCTTGATCACTGGTCCATACTTATGCATAGATATTTCCTCCATCTTGCGAAATCTTTTTACAAAGATTATTATAACATTTTTTACAAATGCAAGCCACCATATTTTTTGTTTCTTATCTATTTTTACCAAAAATAACCAGAGAAATTGAATTTTTCATCAATTTTTCTCTGGTTTCTTCTTATTAAATAGTTATTTATTTTTTTGAATAATTTTTTTCATTTTTGTGTGATCATTCCACCAATTTTTTATTAGTTTCCTATATTCTTTTATCACAATTTTCCTTTGATTCTTTGTGTTCATTGCACAAATAGTATCAAATATGGTAGACTATTTTTACATGACTTCAAATGAATAGGACACAAATAAAGGAGGGCAGATTTATGCCTCTTACATTAAATGAATTATATACACAAACCAAACATCAATACCATCTTTCCATGATCGCAGGTGAAACTGGGATCGATCATATCATGAACTGGGTTTATGTCTCTGAAGACAGTTCTACCCACAACTTTCTAAAGGGTGGAGAACTGATCATCACGACAGGGATCAACTGTCAGGATGAGGCTTCTCTTTATGATTTTATTGAAACGATGATCAAAAGCCATACTTGCGGGATGATCTTAAATACAGGAAAATATATTCTTTCCGAAGATATCACTGATTCTATTAAAGCATTGTGCGACAAACACAACTATCCATTGATCGAGATGCCTTGGAAAGTTCATATTTATGATATTACGAGAGATTATTATAATAAGATCTTTATGGATACACAGAAAGATACTTCGATCACGGATGCATTTTTATCTTTTATTGAAGAAGATTCCCTGCACCATTATGATGCTTTGCGAATTCTTGAAGACAATCATTTTGAGAAAGAAGATTGTTATGAGATTGCTTTAATGAAATGTAATAAGAAAGCGATCTCTGATGATCTTAAATTGCGTCTGCTGTTTTTGATGGAAAGTTATATCAAACTAAACGATCTGGATATTCATATTGCTTTTTATAAGAATCATTTTTTGTTCGTTTTTCATGACATGGAAGAAGAATTGATTTATAACGAAATATCTTCTTTGATCTCTACACTGAAAAGTTCATTAAAAAAAATGCAGATTTATGCAGGAATTGGAAGTTCTGTCCACACGCTTCGTGAGATTCGTGTAAGTTATCAACGTTCTCTGGCTGCTCTTGTTTATGCTGCGAATAATGGACAAGAAATTGCCCGGTTTGAGGAGATGGGATTCTTTCGAATTCTTCATTCTGTGAATGATAAAAATCTTTTGATGGCTTATCATGATGAGTATTTGAAGAATATTGAAGAGTATGATGAGATTCATGATACAAATTATCTGGAGACGTTGCATCAGTATCTGCTTTGTAATGGGAGTATCCAGCATGTGGCTTCGAATATGTTTTGTCATCGAAATACGATTACTTATCAGATGCGGGTGATCGAGGATCATTGGGATTTGAAATTGGATGATACGGTAGAGAGGTTTCATTTGATGACGGCATTTTTTATCCGAGATTATTTGAATTTGTAGTTTGATGACGGAAATTATTGGTTGATAATTTTTACACTTTTAAATTCATAGGAGAAAATTAGATTATGAAAAAGAGATATATAATAGAAAGACTTCAGTTCGCATTAATTATTTTGGAATAACTGAAGTTTTGGTTTGAAGATCAAATGGACAGCAAAATATATGAGATATGTTTATTTATAATCATATTCCTCACATGTTTTGGACTCCCATTATTTCTCATTGTAAGTTTTTTAAGATATCCTAAACAAGGCCAAGGGTTTGCTCGAAGAAGATCAGGCAAAAAGAACTTAACCTCAGAATGCCTTTTTTTCACAGGTACTGGAATGATCGCTGCTTTTGCAGGAGATAATGATTCTCCAATTTATGTTATCCCTATATTCATTATAGTATTTGGAATTTGTATAGTTATTTTAAAAAGATATCTGGTAACAGAAATAGATAGAGAAAATAAAGAAGCAAGAAAGATTGCAGAATTTTCGATCAGCTTTTATATCGCTAGTTTGGCTAGTTTGATATGTTTTCTTTTAAAAAATATCGTATTATGACTTCTTAATATCTACAAGCTCAGCTCCTTATGGATGATCAACTCGGACAAGTCCCTGACCGCTGTTCCTAAATTACCACTATGAAGTTCCAGATTCTCATCTGTCATATCAATCTGTTCTTGCTTTAATGACAAACGATGTACCTTGCTTCGATAATGATCACATATCTTATTCGATGCGATCCTATACATCCATGTTCGAAATGAAGCTTTTTTATGATCGAACATTGCGATTTTTTGCAAGATCTGTATAAAAATATCCTGTGTGAGATCTTTTGCAAGTTCTTCATTTCCTGTTTGTCGATATACATATGCATAGATTTCTTTATAGTAATATGAGATCAGTGTATTTGCAGCCTCTTTATCTTGTTTTTTCTTTATTCTTTTGATCAACTTTTGTTCTATTAGCATGCATGCCACTCATTTCTTGTTTTTTTGTACCGTACATTATTATATACGAAATCATTTGTTAAAAAGTTTTAATTCTATGAAATAAAATAAAATCGCTATGCAACAACCTTTATAGACCATCACACAGCGATTTTGTTTCATTAAATTTTACATTCTTGCATTTTACTATGCCGATATCATCTCACTAACTTCCAGAATCTTCTTTGTATCCTCCAGACAATGTTTCTCACTCTGTACCTTTCCATTTTCCACATCTTCCATAAAATTCTGTATCTGCATTGTCATATCATTTCCTTTAAATGGATAACTTTTCGTCTCTGTTGTTCCGTTATTCCAATGAATCGTATAATCAATGATCCTGTTATAATTTGGAATCATGATCTCTCCCTTAGTTCCGACGATTTTTGCATATCTATCCATTTCTCGATCGATTGCACCTTCGGCGGTTGCGATGCATCCATCTTTAAAATAAATCTTTGATTTGAAATAATAATTGATACCTTCGATATCTTTTCTCTCAGTTTCTATTTTATCAATTTCTTCTTCATGGATTCCTAAAATAAATCCAAGCACATAGCTTCCAATATCATTCAATGCCCCACCTTGTTCTTTATCAAACAAAAATGATGTCTTAGGCAATCCTAATGAATCTGAGCAGAAATTTGCATAAATTGTTTGAATGTTTCCAATTTTCTTCAGATCTTCTTTTAGATGATCATACCCTGTGTTAAATTTTGTTTTTAATGCTTCCGTACATAATATATTTGTTTTCTTTACTTTTTCTTGAATCTCATCTACACCTGTGGATGTTAACACTAACGGTTTCTCACTTAATACTGGGATATGGTGTTCCAATGATCTTAAGATCCATTCTTTATGAAATTTATGTGTGAGTGCGATATAAACTGCATCTACCTGCGGATCATTTAGCAGTTCTTCATAATCTTTATATACTTTGACTTCTGGATGTTCCTTTAAATATGGATCATCCATGGAAACTGAACGTGAGCTGATCGCATAAATCTTTCCTTCATCTGTTGCCTCAATTGCCTGTACAAACTTTCTGGCGATTCTGCCAAATCCTATAATTCCAAAATTCATATCATTTTCCTCTCGTGATGTGTAATTTTATTTCTGGAAATCAATTCTTTCTTCAGTTATAATTATAGTATATGTAACGTAAAACACAACAGGAAAGGAGATTTCATATCATGCAATTACCAATTTCTCTCGGCAATCAAGGTTTTGCTTCTCTTCGTGAAAATCATTGCTTTTATATTGATAAAACAGATTTTATCAGAGAATGGTGGGAAGAACAGGATGTTGTAACTTTGATCAAATATGAAAAAAGATACCAAACTAGTAGTGAATCATTTGGTATCTTTTTTCGCGTTATAACATTTTGGTGATCTCAGAGAGATCTTCTAAGATCACATTCGGTTTTACATCGCTTGTTTTTACATCTTCTCTTGTGCTCTCTCCACTTAGCACTAAGATTGATGTCACATCACTTTGATCTGCAACTGCGATGTCGGTATACAGCCGGTCCCCTACAATAGCAATCTCGTCCGGTTCGTATCCCGTTTGCTGAATGATATAGTCCAGTGTATGTTTCGACGGTTTTCCAAAAAATTCTGGAAATCTTCCCGTTGAAGCCTCAATTAATTTTGCCATGGAACCACAGTCTGGAATAAATGCTCCGCCTTCTATCGGGCAGTTCCAGTCTGGATTGATTCCAAAGTATGTACAGCCATTTCGGATATAATGACATGCTTTGGAAAGCTTTTCATAAGTTAAGGTTGTATCAAATCCAAGAACTACAATATCTGGATCTTCTTCTGTCAGGTTCATATCAAAATATTTAAATTCCTGGATCAGGGATGGGGTCCCTAGCACATAAACACTTTTTTCCTCATAGTGTTGTTTCAAATATCGACTGATCACATGTGTGGATGTCATCATTTGCTGCCTTTTGATCCTGATTCCAAACCTTTCAAGTTTCTCAATATAATCTTGCTGGCTTTTTGAAGAATTATTCGTAAAGAAATAATATTTTCTTTCTGTTTCATCAACTTTTTTTAGAAATTCTTTCGTAAATGAAAATAGTTCATTTCCAAGATAGATCGTTCCATCCATATCAAGAATAAAACATTTGATTTTTTCAAACATATGATTCCCCTGCAAATCCCTTCATTCTTTATTTCTCTCCTCGATCATGTCGAGCTTTTAGAGCCAGTGCACATGCAGCACTGATCAGCGCTACAACTGTAGAATAGATACCTACATAAATCGTATCACCTTTTCCATAGTTAATCAGCAATGTACAGATTGTTGGTACCATCCCAGCTACTAAGAAACTTGGCACATGATATACAAAAGAAATTCCTGAATAACGTACTTCTGTTTCAAAGTAAGAAGACCATAAAGAACTGATAACAGCCCAGATCAGGTTATATGCAATACTCCAGCCAAGAACGATTCCAATAATTGTGATCGCTAGATTTCCTTTGCTTAATTCAATAACTTTCAGTGTAGGAATACTCAAAACAGCTGATGCTAAAGCTCCAATTACAAATGTTCTTGTATTTCCCAGTTTTTGTGCGCACCATCCACCAAACAGTGTAAATGGAATCTTAAAAATACATGCTATGATCGTAATAATATAAGTCTGGATCAGTGGCATTCCAAGCCAGTTAATGCAATAGGACAAGATCCATACGATAAAGATATTATAAAATGTTCCATCCACCCATCTTGTACCGCATCCAAGAAGTAATGTTTTCCAGTATCCTTTTACCATTGGAATAAATCCGACTTTATGTTTCTTTCCTTCTGCTTCTTCTGCCTCTAATTTTGCCTGTGCCTTCTTGTAATCTTCTGTTTCCATCATTTCACCTTTTTGACGGATAACGATCAATGTCAAGATAATTGCTGCCAAGAAAGGAATTCTCCATCCCCATGTAAAGAAAATATCTTCTGGTAATAACAATGTTGGTACTGCGATCAAAATAGAAGATAATCCGAATCCAATCGGAAGACCGATCTGTGGAATCGCTGCATAGAAAGATCTCTTATTCTCTGGCACATTTTCGTATGCCATTAAGATCCCTCCACCCCATGTTCCACCACGTCCAAAGCATTGTGCCAGACGCATTAACTGAAGAACGATAACTACTCCGACTCCTGCGCTTGCTGCTGGCGGCAGGATTCCGATGATCGATGTCGAAATTCCCATCATCAATAAAGATGCATACATCGTAACTTTTCGACCTTTTCTATCACCAATATGTCCAAAGAAAATCGCACCAAATGGACCTGCAATATATCCAATCGCAAATGACATATAAGAAAGGATCAGCGCTGTTGTTCCATTTCCTGTCTGTGAGAAAAACACTTTATTAAACACAGTTCCTGCTGCTGTTCCATATAATAAGAAACAATACCATTGCACCGCACTTTCAAACAATGTGATCGTTGCAATTTTTCGAAAATTATTTTTTTCCATATATTTTATCCTCCTTCTTGTTAATCTTCTTCCCCTTCATAGTATTTAAATGGCCATGGTCCTGAATAATCAGCACCCGTTGGAATTGTCTGATAATGTGTATTAATGCGATCTCCTTGAAGATCATGAATCAAATATCCTGGATTTCCAAGGAAGAAGCGATCTCCTCCACCTTTAAATTCCTCTTTTTTCTCTTCCTCTGTAAGATTTATATCATTTTTCCCCCTAAAATCAACTTCCATCTGCATTGCGATCGGTGGACATGTCACACATGGAATTTTATGCCATGATGTAAAAATAGCAGTATGCATATGACCACAACATAACGTAACATTTTCATGTTTATTTAAGATCTGTGCAAGTCTGTCTGCCTGATCAAATCCCTCATCCATTGCTGGCAATCCTGTTACAAATGGTGGATGATGTGTAAATACTAATGTTGGTTTCTCAGGATATTCTGTAATTCTTTCTTCCAGCCACTCTGCTACCCGATCGCTTAATCCACCCGAATGACAAGATGGTTTGCTTGTATCAATTATGATCACTCGAACTGGATATTCATCGATTGTATAGCAGATATAAGGTTTGATATCCTCTTTTACCGGAGTTTCCTCTGTAAACATTTCTAAAAAGAAGTCTCTTTTATCATGGTTCCCAGGAACAATGTAGACTGGTCTTGGAAGTTTTCTAAGTCCCTCTCTCATAAACTCATATCCTTCCCTTGTTCCACCCTCAGACAAATCCCCAGTCACTACAAAAAATTCTGGTAATTCATAATCCTTCATTGAACAAAAATAATCAATCGTCTGATGCAAGGCTTTCATTGTATCTGCTTTCTGGAAAGATAATTTCCCATCACCTCTTAAATGGAAATCTGAAATCTGAATAACTTTCATAAATGCAACCTCCTTTTTCATATCACGCTCTCGAGAATACATTTTTATTGTTCCGGAATAATAAATGTGTTAAAATTAATTAAACTTTTAATTTTTGTATCTCTGTTTCTTTAATTGAATTTTAACTTTTTCAATTGTTTTATTCAATTATTTTTAATTGTTTTAATAAAAATACAGATTATTGACTAATAATTCTCATTAATTTTTGTCTATTTTGCATAGTTTCTTTCTGTTTTTTATTAAACTTTTAATGTTATTCAGGAGGGATTTATGTCATATTATAAAAAAGTTACATTAAAAGACATTGCAAATGATTCAGGTGTTTCCGTAAGTTCTGTTTCTATGATCTTAAATAAACGCGAAGGCGTTTCTTTTTCCAATGAAACGGTTGAAAAGGTTCTGTCCTCTGCGAAAAAATTGGGATATGAGATTTCTTCTTCCCCAAAAAAGAATGGTACACCTGCTTACAATACTCAAAGATCCGCAAAATATATTGCTATTTTTTGCCCTAACATATCAAACTCTTATTACTCTACGATCGCACAATCCATTGAACAGGCTGCTTATCAAAAAGGATTTAAAACTTTGATCATCACGACTTTCCGTGATGAAGCCTTGGAAAAAGAGTTCCTTCAGGATATGATCAAACTGCATGTCAGTGGTATTGTTTTTACTATGATGCCGCAATGCCCACAGTTTTTAGAAAATGTTGCTAAGAAATATCCCGTAATCGTTATCGGAGATAAAACAACGGATATTGATCTGAATGTCATCGAGACAAGCAACTATACTGCCGGAGTTTTGATGGCTGAACATTTATATGAACTTGGACACCGTAATATCGCATTTTTAACAACCACGATTGGTAAAAGCCTGTCCCTTGCCATGCGTTATCAACGTTTAAAAGCAATTCAAAACACCTATAAGAAACTTTGTATGAATGAACCTTATAATATCATTGTAAAAGAAGCCAAAATCGATCCAGAACTTGAACGTAAAAATATTTTCTTAGAACACGGCGTTGGTTATCAATTATGCAATGAATGTCTTGATGACCGAAATCTCGCAAATCTTACTGCATTCATCGGTAACAACGATATGGTTTCTTATGGGATCATGGATGCGATCCTTAAAAAAGGCTATCAGATTCCAGATGATTTCAGTGTATGTGGGTTTGACAATGACTTTGCTTCCAGTCTGCTTCCGATCTCATTGACGACTGTGGAACATTACATGGAAGACAAAGGAAAGAAAGCATTTGATATGATCTATGAGAAGATTCAGGAAAAGGATGACTTCTTCGTTCAAGATGATAAATGTGTGATCCGTATTGAATACAAATCAAAACTTATTTCTCGTGATTCTACGAATGTTGCTCGTACACGAAAAAATATTAATTTATAACTTTTGCTATTAAAATTTTAATAATGTTTTTTAAGATAAAATTGGACACGGAACTAGTAGTGATCATTCCGTGTCCTTTTTGCGTTATAACATTTTGGTGATCTCAGAGAGATCTTCTAAGATCACATTCGGTTTTACATCGCTTGTTTTTACATCTT
>ENA-ORIC01002212-ORIC01002212.1-human-gut-metagenome-genome-assembly--contig:-NODE-2212-length-16393-cov-4.041064_pt1 | contig 16393 bp, 10 predicted proteins | sample MGYA00243023_ERZ508732 | MGnify/ENA primary metagenome ERZ508732 (study PRJEB26277, sample SAMN04329767) | human gut metagenome | biome: human-associated habitat | host: Homo sapiens | place: USA...
ACGGGTGCAACCTATGACTATACTTCTCATGATTCTGTGTTCTATCAAAACGATCAGATCAAAGAAATCGTGCTTAGCAATGGCATTACCAGATTGGGCGATCGCCTGTTCTATCATTGTGCCAATGCAGAAACGGTATCTCTGCCGGCTACATTGACCAGCATTGGTGATTCCGCTTTTGCACAGGAAGATGCTGTAATCAATGATACCGCTGGTCTGACTTCTGTTACCATTCCGCAGGCAGTTACTGCGATCCAGTCATATGCCTTTTATCACACCGCCATTGCAGAAGTCACTGTGCCTGCCAGCGTGAAAACGTGGGGAAAGTATGTTTTCAGCGGCTGTGCAAAGCTGAAGACTGCTCGTGTTGCGTGTGATTCCATTGGTGCTTTTGCGTTTACAAGATGTACAGCATTGTCCAGCCTTACCATTTCTGCGAATTGCAGAACCTTTGGGGAAAATATGCTGACATACTGTGAAAGTCTAACAGCCATCACATATGAAGGCACGATTGCTCAGTGGAACGCCATCACCAAGCCAAGCAACTGGATGTCCTCCGGAAAGCATTTTTACAATGACTATCTGCAAAAAATCCAGTGTACAGACGGTTATTTGGAATATGATTCTGAAAATGATGTGTGGAACGAGGTGAAAAACGGATGATGAAATTCTTAGTGAAACAGCAAAAAATCGAAGTGTTGGAGCGAGAGATCATTGCTTCTGACCAGATCGCATTTGTTTCGGTGAAGTTCGTGTTCGATGGAGCTTGGAAAACGTTGCACAAAGTGGTGCAGTTCACGCAGTGCGAAGAAACATACAACGTGGTGCTTGGCACAGAGGGAACGACTTGCTTGCTGCCTGCCGAACTGCATCCCGGTACAGTGAAGATGAGTTTGTTCGGCTACGATGCAGAAAGCGATACTACACTGCGTGCGACAACCGTACCGGTAACTCTTCACATTCGACCATCCGGCTTTGTGGAGGACGGTGCAACACCCATTCCGCCCACACCGGATCTGTATACGCAACTTTTGAAAAAGCTTTCCGAAATGCAAACTGGAGCAAACGGAAAGGATGGCCGTTCTGCTTATGAAATTGCCATAGAAAACGGTTTTGTAGGGACAGCTGCAGAATGGCTGGAAAGTTTGAAAGGCATGAATGGTGTTGACGGTAAGGATGGAAAAGATGGTGCAGATGGTTTGCCCGGTAAGGACGGCATTTCTCCGGATTTGACAAATTATCCGGATACCGATGCTGTAAAAGCACTGATTCAAGCTGCGGTTCAACCTCTTTTACAGCAGGCACATGTTCATAAAAATCTGAATGTTTTAGATGATTTGACGGCAGATGAACTTTCCTTGCTGCGTGCTCTTCAGGCATTCGAGGATGATACAACTTACAATATCCAAACATTCCGGGAAGCCATTGCAGCATTGAATGAAAAGGCACATACCCACGAAAATCAATCCGCATTGAATCAGATCACCGCCGCTAAAATCGCACAATGGGATGCTTTTGGCACACAAATCAATGGGCTTAGCACAAAGGTTACAGTCTATTCGGAAAAGACAGAACGCACTTTGGAGAGCCTGCAAAAGCAAATCGATAATCTGACAAGCGGCAGAAATTACACCGTCCTGTTTCAGTCCGGGCAGAATGCCATTTCGACCTATGCATCAAATCTCAGTATGATTCTGGACGGCAGGTATCAGACAATGGCGGATTTCTTGACTGCTTATCCGCAGTTTTGCAGTGCAGAAAATGATTTCGTGTTGTCCTATTCACAGGCGTGTTTTAACTGGGATAAGTCGGTCTTGACCGTTTGTACAAAGTCTCTGTCCTTGACGAAAAACGCTGAAATCGTGGTGTCCTATCAGTCAGGTTCCAGCGAAGCCGGAAGGCTGTATCTGGTGCAGAAACCGCAGAAGATCGACATTCCTATTGGCGTGTATGTGAATACAGAGATCGATGCAAATCGTGCGGTTTCTCTGGATTTCCAATGGCTGCAGTCGGACACCTTTATCACCACCATCACAGAATGCACCAGCATTTCTGACGGCGAATATTACCTTGCCTGGGTGGGCAGAAGCAACAATTCTCATCCGAAAATCCGATTCCTGAAAGTACTGGAGGACTAAAAATATGATGAAAGATACCATTTGCGTGGCTGTCGGCTTGGTCGGCGGCTTTTTTACTGCCATTTTTGGCGGCTGGGACTCCGCTCTGGTGACACTGGTCGTCTTTATGGCAATCGACTTTTTCACCGGCATCATCATCGCTATGATGAAAAAATCCAAACACACGGAAAGCGGCGGACTTTCTTCCAAAGCCGGCTGGTTCGGTCTGGCGAAAAAGGTTTGCACCTTGATGCTGATCGTCGTTGCAGTTCGGATGGATATTCTGCTGAATACCAACTACATCCGAGATGCAGTCTGCATCAGCTTTTGCCTGAATGAACTGCTTTCCATTGTGGAAAATACAAGTTTAATGGGGATCCCGTATCCGCCTGCAATCAAAAAAGCAATTGATGTTCTGCAAACGAAAATCGGCAGAACAGAAGAAACGACCGACAAGGAGGATAAGTAATATGGCGATTTTAAGACCAGATGCAACAACGACTCTGAACGGAGTAAAAATCAACGAGTATTTACTCACAAAACATAATCCCAACCGCATTGATATGCCCTCTGTTTCCATGGCAGGGAAAATCATTGGTGTGACCGTCCACAACACAGACTGGATCACCGTAGCAAGCGGAACGACCCCTGCGGAACAGTACACGAGAGCAACGGTCAATAACAATATGAAGGATGTGCGTGTCCATTATTATGTTGACAATATCTGTGCATGGCAGAATCTGCCCCACAGCCTGAGCGGCTGGCACGCCGCTGATGGTTCTGGGAACGGCAACAGAAGAACCATCGCCATTGAGTGCATTATGTCCTCTGCATACAATTCTGTTGATAAAAAGTCGGAGGACAATGCAGCGAAATTGGCAGCAGCCCTTCTGAAACAGTATGGACTGGACATCAATCATCTCTACACGCATACCCACTGGCTGAATGTTCGTGACGGACGAAACGGAACGATTGACCAGTTGAACACCATGTACAATCGGTACAAAATGTGTCCGGCGTACATTTTGCCTCATTGGGCGGAGTTCAAGAAAAAGGTACAGTCTTATTTAAATGCTGGAACTTCCACTATTTCTGCACCTTCTACAAAGCAGATTTACCGAGTGAGAAAGTCTTGGGCAGATGCAAAGTCGCAGCTTGGTGCGTATTCCTCTTTGGAGAATGCGAAGAAAGCCTGCAAGGTCGGATATTCTGTATTTGATGCCAACGGAAATGCGGTCTACACCAATGGCAGCAAGTTTACCAAGGGGCAGAAGGTTGCCATTCGTGCCAACACGCCTCTGTTCGCCAGTGCAGAAACTACATCTGTAACCAGAAGAATCAGCGGCACTTACTATCTGTATGACGGCATTGCCTGCAAGAACGGTCGTTATCGGATCACCACAAAGCCGGAGTTCTGCGGAAAGGCACCGGTGGGACAGTATGTGACCGGTTATGTTTCTTGGGATAATTTCGGGGTGATTGGATGAATGCAGAACAAAAAGACCAGATCCGAGAGCTGCACAGCAGCGGTCTGGGCTACAAGAAAATCGCAGCCCAATTAGGGCTGTCTGTTAACACTGTGGCTTCTTTCTGCAAACGGCAGAGAGGAAGCGAATCCTGCCCACACTGTCCGCAGTGTGGGCGTTCTGTTGTGCAGACACCGCACCGAAAGCCGAAACGATTCTGTTCCACACAATGCCACAATACTTGGTGGAATCATCATGCTGTATCGGGGAACGGCAAATTACAGCAGCTCTGCCCTATCTGCAAAGAGCCGTTTTTTGCCTATCCCAGTTCGCACCGAAAATATTGTTCCCGTCTTTGCTATGGGAAGCACAGAAAGGAAATGGCACATGGAAAAAGAACATTACCATAAGATCATTACGTATCAAACCACAGTTTCGATTTTGAAAAGTTGGATGCGTGCTGGATTGGTCACGCCGGAGGAATTCCAAAAAATCAACACCATAATTGCCGAACGTTCCGGCATATCTTTGTGCAGTATATTCCTTGACTCCTGCCCGATCGTACGGTAATATGTCATCGGAAAGGGGGAGATTATCACGGCACGAGTGATACAAAAAGTTGCATTTCCACAGAAAAAGCCGTTCCTGTTGAAACGGACGGCAGCCTATGCCAGAGTGTCCAGCGGAAAGGATGCCATGCTCCATTCTCTGTCGGCACAGGTCAGTTATTACAATCAGCTGATCCAGAGCAATCCGGAGTGGCTGTTCTGCGGTGTTTATGCAGATGAGGCATTGACGGGAACAAAGGAAAATCGTGCAGAATTTCAAAAGCTACTGAACCGATGCCGGCGGGGAGAAATTGACTTGATTCTGACAAAGTCCATTTCCCGTTTTGCACGAAACACGGTCACCCTGCTGGAAACGGTACGGGAACTGAAAACACTGGGCGTTGATGTCTATTTCGAGGAACAGCGGATTCATTCCATGAGTTCAGACGGCGAGCTGATGCTTTCCATTCTGGCATCTTACGCACAGGAGGAAAGCTATTCTGCCAGCGAGAACAAAAAGTGGCAGATGCGAAAGGACTTTGAACAGGGAAAAGTCGGGAGTATGCGAATGCTGGGCTATCGACGAACCAAATCCGGAAAACTGGAAATCGTACCGGAGGAGGCGGAAATCGTCAGAATGATTTTTCTATATTATCTGTCTGGTATGGGTAAGCTGGCAATTGCCAAGAAACTGAATGAACAGCAGATATGCACGGTGCGTGGCTGTGCATGGACGACAGAGGACGTAAGGCGAACGCTCCGCAATGAAAAGTACACCGGAAATTTGCTGCTGCAAAAAAGTTTTCGGGAAAATCACATTACCAAGAAAAAGGTGGCTAACATCGGACAGCTTCCGCAGTATTTCGTTGCCGGTTCACATGAAGCCATCATTTCGCAGGAACAGTTTGATGCAGTGCAGAAACAAATGGCGGAACGGCAGAAAAAATATGCCGGTTCCTGTACCACAAACCGATATCCATTTACGCAGAAAATACGGTGTGCCTGCTGCGGCAAATATTACCGCAGAAAAACGACAGTGACCGGTGTGGTCTGGATTTGTTCCACTTACAACACCAAAGGAAAAAAATACTGTCCAACGGCAAAACAGATTCCGGAAAATACGCTGATTTCTGCCTGCTGTGATGTTTTGGAAATATCGGAATTTGATGCGGAGCGATTTGCGGAACAAATCGAACAGATTCAGATTCCTGCACCCAATGAACTGCAATTCTGCTTTTCGGACGGAACGGAACAAACCGTATCTTGGAAAGACCGTTCCCGTTCGGAAAGCTGGACAACGGAAATGCGAGAGAAAGCGAGGCAGAAAAAATGGCGACAGTCCTAAAAATACCGGCAAAGTTTCATCCCATAACGCATTTGCCGGAAACCAAGGTTCAGAAACGCAGAGTGGCAGCCTATGCCAGAGTTTCCACGGATTCCGAGGAACAGCAGACCTCTTATGCTGCACAGGTAGATCGCTACACCAAGTACATTCAGGAACGGGCAGACTGGGAGTTTGTTGCAGTCTATACCGATGAGGGCATTTCTGCCCTGAATACCAAACATCGGGACGGCTTTAATCGCATGGTGGCAGATGCTCTGGATGGCAAGATCGATTTGATTGTCACCAAGTCAGTCAGCCGGTTTGCACGAAACACTGTAGATTCTTTGACGACTGTGCGAAAGCTGAAAGAAAAAGGCGTGGAGGTGTTTTTTGAAAAAGAAAACATCTACACGCTGGATTCCAAGGGCGAGCTGCTGATCACCATTATGTCCAGTCTGGCACAGGAGGAGAGCCGTTCTATTTCAGAGAATGTAACATGGGGACAGCGAAAGCGAATGGCGGATGGCAAGGTCAGCCTGCCGTACAAGCATTTTCTGGGCTATCGAAAAGGAGCAGATGGCTTGCCGGAAATTGTGCCGGAGGAGGCAGAGATTGTTCGGAACATCTATCGTTGGTTTATGGAGGGGAAAACGCCGACTGGCATTGCGAGAACATTGACAGAACAGGGCATTCCGACACCTGCCGGCAAGGAACAATGGTGTTCCAGTACAGTGAAAAGCATTCTGACCAATGAAAAATACAAGGGCTCTGCTCTATTGCAAAAGAGATTTACGGTGGATTTCCTCACGAAAAAATCTAAGGTGAATGAGGGTGAAGTGCCCCAATACTACATTGAGGAAAGTCACCCTGCCATCATAGTGCCGGAGAAATTTGAACTGGTGCAGGCAGAATTGCTGCGGAGGCAAAATCTACGGCGGCAGTACAATGGAAAGAGCGTATTTGCTGCCCGGCTTGTCTGCGGTGACTGTGGAAATTTCTTCGGGGCAAAGGTCTGGCATTCCAACAGCAAGTATCGGCAGGTGATCTGGCAGTGCAATCACAAATTCCAAGGGGTGTGCAAATGCCAGACACCCCATTTGCAGGAGAGCGTTATACAGCAAAGGTTTCAGGCAGCCGTTCAGGAATTGCTGCAAAAGCGGAAAGCGATTCTGGAAAACTGTCAGGTGATGCTGGAACTGCTCACAGACTGTACGGATTTGGAGTATCAATTGCAGGAACTGGAAACGCAGAAAATGCGGATTTCGGAACAGGTGCAGGGATATGTTCGGGAGAACAGTGAAATCGTGCAGGATCAGGAAAAGTATGAGGAGCGGTATCAGGCACTGGTGGGACAGTATGAACCGCTGCAGAAACAAGAAACCGCCCTGCAGGAACAGCGAGCAGAGCGGTTGGCAAAACGAGAACAGATTCAGGGCTTTCAAAGAGCATTAAGCGGACAAAATGGGATGCTGCCGGAATTTGATACACAATTGTGGCTGGCTGCTGTAGAAAAAGCAGTGGTGCATCGAGATGGAAAAATCGTGTTTGTTTTGAAAGATGGGACGGAGTTGGTGCAGGAAATTTGAGGAGTGTGGGGTGCAGAATGCACTCCCTTTGCTTTTCGGGTGTGCATTGTATCATTTGTGACGTGCGTTTCCAAAAATCACGCATTTTCGGTGGTTTTTGATTTGTGCAAAAATGTCCAATGTCTGCATCTGCCGCAAGTCTGCCACCAGCGTGTAAAATCGTAAAAATCCGTTGCTTCTTGCAGCGGATTTTTTGTTATATATAGTAAGGTGGTGTTCAATTATCGCAAGTCATTCAACAAAGTCTAATATAAAAATAGTTATTGCAGGAATATTTTTCATATTTCTATTCCTCTATCTTTTTTCTAAAATCTTATTCTGGACAGAAACAGGGAGCTTTCATCGCACAATTACGAAAACCGATGCAGTAGAATTTGTAATAGAATGTGATCCATTCGATGTATTAGCAGTGGCAAAAGAATTAGAACCCTATGCCAAAAAGTATACAGATGTAGAAGTTGAACTGAAATATATCGAATATTCTTTTAAGGGAAATGAAATTACAGCGATGTACGGATTCAAAGGGACGAAATACAGAAAGGGAAGAGGAGAAACCATTCAATTCTATTTGGATATTGACAAACACACTTTATATGAAATATCCTACTTTGCAGCAGGTGGAAAAGAATTTAGCAGTTTTCCAAGCCAGTATTTCAATGCCGACATCAACATTATGGATGAATACGAAAAGATCAAAAACAGCAATCCGGATTTTGATTCGATAGAAGAAATTCAGTTTATACTATCAAATAATCATTGTGAGATATTTTATGCAAAAAGGAGAACCGCTAGTTCTCTTTTTCTTTGCCTGAATGATACAAGGAGAGCCTGTTATTTTGTCGATTTTGATTGACTTTTGTAAGCCTGCGTGATATAATCAATGGGTGCAGAAACATTTGATTGTGCCATTTGGAACAGAACATGAGGAGATGATAGAAATTGAAACAAACCCATTTTTTTGCAGCCGTTGTTACAGCTGGTATGATGTGTTTGTCTACATTTTCTGTACAGGGCTATGCTGGAACAGATAACAGCAAGGATGTTGTGGAAACAGTAATTGGTGATATAGATCAAAACGGAGTAGTAGACCCTGCGGACGCAATCGCCATTTTAAAGATAAATGCAAATGAAAACGCCTATTCAGAAAATCAAATCAAAGCTGCTGATGTAAATGCAGATGGAGCAATCACGGCGGAGGATGCCACGATGGTGCTTACTTTTTATGCAAAAACAGTGGCAGGTATGAGCCCTGTTTGGAATTCCAATGCGATTTTTACCTTTTCTGATGACAATATGAAGTGTAAAAAGAACGATGAAAATTATACTGGAATGATTGCCAATGCGGATTCTGATGTTTATTATTATCAGGACGGAATTGCCTCGAAAGGTGTCTATGAAATTGACGGAGAGAAGCATTATTTCAGTTATGAAACGGGTATCATGCAGAAGGAAAGTGCAGATGGATATATCATAGAAGATGGAACAGTCATCTATGAGCCTACATCACCGCTGTTATCATCCGATCTTTTCGGAGCGTATTATGAACGTGCAACAGAAATCATGAATACCATGACATTAGAAGAAAAAGTTGGACAGCTTTTCTTGATTGGAATCGCACAGACAAATGGAGAAGAAATTGTAAGAGATTATCATCCCGGTGGAATTGTCATGTTTGCCTATAATTTTAGCGATCAGACAGTTGCATCAGAAAAAGAACAGATTGCTTCTTATCAGGCAAACAGTCGCTTTCCATTGCTGATTTCGGCAGATGAAGAGGGCGGAACAGTGGTAAGAGTCAGCAAGTATCCTGCATTTCGAGATACGCCATTTCTTTCGCCGCAGGAATTATATGCACAAGGCGGATGGGATGGTGTTTATCAGGAAACCATCGAAAAAGGAAATCTCCTAAAAAGCCTTGGCATCAATCTTTGTCTTGCACCAGTAGCGGATATTTCAAACAATCCCAATGACTATATTTATGAGCGAACATTTGGAGGAAGTGCAGAGGATACCAGTCAATTTATAGAAATCTCGACAAAAGCATATCGAGAAAACAACATTGGTTGTACGCTGAAACATTTTCCGGGCTATGCCTCCAACTTGAATACACATAATGGTTCTTCTGTGGATAACCGAGAGCAATCACAATTTTATGGAAATGATTTGAAACCGTTTCAAGCGGGAATTGATGCTGGTGCACCCGTTGTCATGGTGAATCATAACATTGTATCCTGTTTCGATGCAGAGAATCCAGCTTCTATTTCTCCAGAAGTGCACAGCGTTTTGCGAAAAGACTTGCATTTTTCTGGATTGATTTGCACGGATTCCTTGGACATGGGTGCAACAAAGAATATCACAGATGTCTATCTAAAGGCAGTGGATGCAGGAAACGATTTGATTGCTACTTGCGAAACAGCAGGCTATCCGATTGTATTGCAAGCAGTCCATACAGGCAGAATATCGGAAAACAGAGTGAATGAAAGTGTCATTCGGATTCTTGCGTATAAATTATACTATGGATTGATGAGCTAAAGTGTTTTAGAATGCAAAAAATGCGTATCGGTTTTGACATCGGTACGCATTTTTATTTGCATGGATTTTGATGGAACCGTTATTTTCCAACTTCCCAGACAGAGGACTGTTTTTGCAATTCTGTCATGTGTCGGAACAGTCCGTTTTGTTTTTGCATCAATTCTTCTGGTGTTCCGCTTTCCACGATAGTACCATCTTTTAAAACGAGCACCTTATCTGCATTTGCAACGGTTCGCATTCTGTGAGCAATCATCAATACGGTTTTGTCCGCAATCAAGCGAGAAAGTGCCGTTTGAATGAGCGTTTCATTTTCAACGTCCAGCGAAGCCGTTGCTTCATCCAATAGAATAATGGGAGCATCTTTCAGGAACGCTCTTGCAATGGAAATCCGCTGCCGTTCCCCGCCGGAAAGAGCACTGCCATTTTCTCCAATCATGGTTTGATAGCCGTTCGGCAGTTTCTCTGCAAATTCATCGCAGTTCGCCAGCTTTGCAGCTCGCAAGACTTCTTCATCCGTAGCACCTTTTTTACCCAGTCGGATATTTTCCAAAATGGTATCATGAAACAACGTGACATCTTGGAACACAAGGGAATACAGCGTCATCAACGTTTCTGGGTCTACCTTGGAAATGTCCATTCCGCCAACGGTAATTGTACCTTGTTTGGTATCCCAGAAACGAGCAGCCAGACGAGAAACGGTTGTTTTTCCGCTGCCGGAAGGTCCAACCAGTGCCGTAACCGCACCTTGTTTTGCCGTAAAGCTGATGTCTTTCAGAATGGTTTCGCCGTTGTCATAGGCAAATCCAACGTGTGAGAATGTAATATCACAGCCCTGATTAGACAGCACATCTGTACCCTGCTGTGTCGGGTGGTCGAGAATTTCATTCATACGGGCAACATTGGTACGAGTAGAAATGATGGCTGCCAAATTCTGCAATGCTCCTTGCAGCGGGTCGTACAAACGAGAAGCGACCAATAAGAACAAGAAAAAGGTTAGCACGTCAATCGTTCCTTTAGAGAGCAGGATTGCACCGACCAGAGCAACGGTTGCAATACCCAGCTTTAGAATCATGTTTGCGGAAACAACAAAGGCAGCCGTTCCAAATTCGCTGACAATCGAGCGTTGTTCAACGGCACGAACTTTCTGTTCCAGTCCGTTCAGATATTCTTTTTCGGCATTATTTGCCTTTAAATCCTGCAAGGTTTCGATGTATTCCTGAATCCCGTCTGCACAAGCCATTTTTGCCTGCATGGATTTTTGGCTTAGATGGTCTTGTACTTTGGAAGACGCTGCAATGATGATAAAGGCAACTGGAATGACCCAGAGAGCAGCCAATGCCATATGCCATTCAAAGAAGAGCAGGCTCAATGCAATCAAGACAGTAGAAATCATCGAGCCGACCAATTCCGGAATGAAGTGAGAAAATGCCGTTTCCAGCGTTGCACAGTCTGCCATCATGGTGCTGGTCAAATCGGAAAGGTCTTTTTCCCCGAAAAAGGAAAGCGGAATTTTCCGCAGTTTTTCTGAAAGATGAATCCGGCGAACGCCAGATTCTACATAGGTTGCCAGAAAAGCTGCATTGTACTGAAAATAAGTGACAGCACAAATCAGTGCCAGACAAACCACAATTCCAGCAATGTAGAATCCGGTCCTTGTTCCGGAAACACCACCATTCATCAAATCCTGTACCAACAAATAGAGCAGGCAAACCGGAAACATGAGAACGATATTTTGCAGCGTACAACAGATAATAGACTTGATTAAATCTTTTGCCCCTTGCGGAGAAAGTGCAAACTTTCGCTGTATTTTTTCCATCATAGTGTTTGACCCTCCTTAGAAACTTTCCATTGTACCGATGTCTGGTAAGCATCCCACATCTTCTGGAACACGCCGTTTTTGCGTTGCAATTCTTCTGCCGTTCCGCTTTCAATCAGCTTTCCTTCTTCCAGAACGAAAATATAATCTGCATGTGTAATGGTAGAAAGCCGATGGGCAATGATTAAAATGGTCTTATCTTTTGCCAGTGCAGAAATCGCAGCCTGTACCTTTGCTTCATTGTCCGGGTCGGCAAATGCAGTTGCTTCATCGAAAATCAAAATTGGTGCATTTTTCAGAATGGTTCTTGCAATTGCAATTCGCTGCTGTTCTCCGCCCGACAGGTAAATACCACCCGTTCCGATGACGGTTTGCAGCCCATTCGGCAGTTTTTCCAGAATGTCCATACACTGAGCCTGCTCCAAAGCGGAACGTACTTCCTGCTCCGTCGCATCCGGCTTGCCCATTTTTACGTTGTCTAAAATTGTGCCCTTAATCAGGCGGCTATTTTGGAAAACAAAAGAAACGGTTTCCATGAGCTGTTCTTTTGGAATTTCCTTGACATTCACGCCACCAATCAGTACTGCACCTTTTTGTGTATCGAAGAAGCGACTGATTAAGTTGGCAGCAGTTGTTTTTCCGCTGCCGGAAGAGCCGACAAAAGCAGCAGTTTTTCCAGATGGAATGGTTAGGGAAACATCATCCAATGCATTTCGTTTACCATCATAGGAATAGGAAACGTGCTGCAACTGGATGGAAGCATCTGTTGGAACAGTTCCAGCAGCATTATTGGAAAGCGGTGCAGCATCTAAAATCGTATCGACACGCTTGAGGGCATCTGCAACAATCATGCCGTTTTCGCTCATAAACATCATTTTCGTCATGGTGAGTGAGATAACCGGCGTAATGATAATATAGAAGAGTAGGTTCAGCAAGAAGGTATCGGTTACACCGTTTCGAGTCATCACCAAAGCTGCTGCAATCAGAACCGCAAATACGCCATTGATAACAGTGGTGTAAAGCATCATTGGCACACGCAAATCTTTGGTATAGGCAATCGTCCAAGTTTTATATCGGTCGATGGATTGCTTGAACCGCTGGAAGGAGAAGACGGTCTGACCAAAAGTTTTGACAACTGGAATCCCACGCACATACTCAACCGCTTCATTGGACATTTCATCGAGTGCGTTTTGGTATTCCTCCATCTTCTTCTTCATGTTTTCGCCAGTCATGCTTGTCATGACTAAGAAACCAGCTGCAACCGGAATCAAACTTAACAGACCCAATTTCCAATCAAAGAATAACAGCAATGCAATCAAACCGATTGGGGTTGCAATTGCATTTGCCGTATCGGGCAACATGTGAGCCAGATAAGTTTCTGTTGCTCCGCTGGATTCGTTGATGGTTTTTCGTAGTTTGCCGCTTCCGAATTGTTGTGTAAAGCCGAGTGGCAATTCTGCAAGATGATGCAACATCTGCAAGCGAAGATTGGTTGCAACACGAAATGCAGATAAATGCGAGCACATCAATCCGCACACATAGACGACAAAGGAAAGGACTGCAAATAATACTGCCAGCCAGCCGTTTTGAATGAGGTGTTCTGCCTTTGAAAAATCGGGCATCACATCAATGACTTCTGCAATGATTTTCCAGAGATACCAGAATGGAACGAGTGCGAGCAGGGCACTGCCAGCAGACAAAATCCAAGATGCATAGGTGAGATAGCGGTGTGAACCAGCATATTGCATCAATCTGGATAAATTGGATGGTTGTTTTTTCAAGAGAATTCCTCCTTTGGATTCGTTTCAGCTAACTACAAGAGATAAATCCATATAGATAGACAGAATGATTTATATTTTAATCTGCATCAACTCCGCCCAGCCCGCTTGATAGAACCGACGAAGTGCAGAAATGTAATTTTTGGCATTTTCTTTGGTCATATCATGCACGACAATTTCAAATACGCCACTAAACATTCCGCTGCTGACAATATGGCAAAGCTGCCGGTCAATTTGAGGAACGGTTTTTCCAAGACGATGAAGGGTTTTCAAGAACTGAAAGGTTGCATCCACTTCCACCTCTACCATCTGATGAATGAAATCCTGATAGGGCGTTCCTTCCGAACAGCAGATAATCAGTTTGACAGCATCATAATGGGTTCGGTCGGAATAGAGATAGTCAATCATCCAGTCAAAGCAAGCACCGGATTCCATCCCCATCTGTTGAATTTGGTCTTCATCTGGCAGCTGGGCAAAGTGGTCTTGTGCCTGCATGAATTTTCCCATAATGGCAGCAGCGTGTGGTTCTACAAGTGCAGAAAAAAGGGCTTCCTTATTGGAATAGTACCCATAGAATGCACCGGTTGTCACGCCTGCAAGCTTGACAATGGTTCGGAGCGAGGCGTTTCGGAATCCTTATTCTAAAAATTCGGTCTTTGCAGCTGCTAAAATGCGAGTTTGTGTTCCTGTTTCTGTGGTGAGCATATGCATCCTCCTATTCGAGTATAACAGTGTTATATAGCAGTGTTATTATAGCATGTCTGTTTTGGTTTGTCAAGTAGAAGAGCTGATTTTTTCTAGAAGTGGAATGTATTTCTGATGGAGCAGGGAAGTGGTTCACGGATATAGAAACGATTTGATCGGAAAAATAGGGGAGGAGTTCTACTTGAAATACAGGGAATTTGTAAAAAAAGAAAAAATATCAGATTTTTTTCAAAAAGCCCTTGACAAATTGCACTTCTTGTAGTATAATAAAAGCATCGCCGCTGTGGTGGAATAGGCAGACACAAGGGACTTAAAATCCCTCGGAGTAAAATCCGTACCGGTTCAAGTCCGGTCAGCGGCACCAAAAAGAGGAATGTATGTATATGCATCCCTCTTTTCTTTTTTCCATAAAAAATTCAGAAACCTAAAAGAAAAAAGCAGATAGGGAAGCCCCCTACCTGCTTTTTCCATCTATACTGCCTTAAAGGTTTACTTGTTCACAATGTCGTCCCATGTAACATCAATACCGGCTGCTTTTCTTGCGTAATAGGTCAGCAAATATACTGCATCGGAAACCGCTACGACGCCATCTCCGTCAACATCTGCTGCTTGGAACTGTGCAGCGGTGAAATCGCTGACATCCATTCCAGCTGCGGACATCGCATAGATTTTGAGCACAGCGACTGCATCGGATACGGAAATGACATCATCCCCATCCACATCCCCTTGCATCAGTTCTGCTTCAGTTGTTGTGGTAGTCGGTGCAGTTGTTGTAACAGGAGCGGTCGTTGTAGTCGTTGTAGTCGTGGTCGTCGTCGTGGTTGCTTCTGTGGTCGTAGTTGTTTCTACAGCATCCAGTGCGACGAAATTCAGATTATATTTATTTGCATAATCATGTGCAGTAGATACATTGAAACCGTAAATGGTAAAAACGTTAAATTTTCCGTTTAATGTATATTCGTCGTTGTAAATCTTGCAGTTCGGATTCAGAATTGTGATTTTTTCAAGATTACAATCCCATAATGTATATTTTCCAATATATTCCACGCTCTCTGGAATTGTAATTTCGGAGAAGCCGCTTGATATAAAAGCGTAAGTTTCGATTCTTTCCAGACCCTGCGGAAGTGTTACTGTTTTCAGGTTGCCTGTGTAAGAAATTGCTCCACTATTGATATATTTTAGGCTATCTGGAAGATTCAAGGTTTCCATCTGATGTTTATATAAAGCATTGGAAGCGATTCCCACAGTGCCCTTTTTAACAGTCACTTCTGAATCATCCGTATTATTGCTATTATAGCCAATCAGCCAGTTGTCAGCATATTTCAGTGGCGACAGACCATTTTCCATCAATGCAGAATCAGAAAATGCATCACTTGAAATGGACGTCAAGCTGTCTGGAAGGTCAATCTTTTTCAAAAATGTACAGTTTGCGAATGTACGACACTGTAAATCCTTCAGCCCTTCGCCAATCGTAACATTTAAAAGAGCACGATCCCCTTCAAAAGCACGTTCGCCAATTTCTTCTGTTCCATCACCAATTGTGACATCTGTGAGGGCGGTATCATTGGAAAAGACATGAGTACCCATTTTTTGAATATTGTCGCCGATTGTAACGGTTTTAAGGCTGGAACAGCTATTAAAAGCATAATCGTTGATTTCTTTTATACCAGATTCAATCACAGCTGTTTCAATTTTTGTTTTGCTAAATGCATAACTTCCTACAGATTCCACGGAACTTGGAATTGTAATTTCTTTTAAGTCTGTGCTTTCAAATGCATAACTTCCAATGGAAATCAAACCTTCTGGAAGATTCATTTCTGAAAGATTGATATAAGGGTACTGATTCTGAAATGCTCTGTCCCCAATATACTTCAAAGTGCTTGGAAGTTGAACAGAGTTAATGCGACGAATGCTGCTATCTGCAATTCCGACTGTTCCTTCTTGAATAACAATGTCTTTTTCATTTTCGCTGAGATTGCTTTTCAATCCAATTACCCAGTTGTTAAAATATTTGATAACAGCTTCATTGCCGTCTTCATCATATTGCTCATTAAAAATAGCAGTATGATAGAGTGCATCCGCACCCATTTTAACGACATTTTCAGAAACATTCAGCGTTGTCAACGATGTGCAATTACGAAAAGCTTCCGATTCAATTTCCGTTACATTGGAAGCATTGACCGTTGTCAGCGATGTACAGCCATAAAAAGCCTGCTGCGGAATGGCACTGATTTCATCCGGCAGTGTGATTTCCGTCAAATTTGTGCAATTCTTAAATACAGAATCGCCCAGTTCCACGAACTGAACCGGATAGCCGTCATATTCTTCTGGGAATGTCAAAGAAGTGATAGTTGTATCTTTCACATCCGTTATTTTCAGAAGAAATGTTTCATCTTCTTTCTGCTCCAGCACTTCGCACACCAGATTGTTGTCAATGGTGACCGGAGCACCCAATTGCAGTGCGTTTTCTGTAACGGCAGACGTTGCCGAAACGTGGAACATTCCCACCGGAATGCACGAC
>ENA-ORIC01002216-ORIC01002216.1-human-gut-metagenome-genome-assembly--contig:-NODE-2216-length-16381-cov-2.770486_pt1 | contig 16381 bp, 17 predicted proteins | sample MGYA00243023_ERZ508732 | MGnify/ENA primary metagenome ERZ508732 (study PRJEB26277, sample SAMN04329767) | human gut metagenome | biome: human-associated habitat | host: Homo sapiens | place: USA...
GACCATGGGGAACATCCTCTCCCGTGCGGTATAGACCTTTCCGCTACCCGCTCCCGTTGGGGTCAGCGTTTGGGTCAGAAAAAAGCAACATCCGAAAATGACAACTTATGAAAAGCAAAAGTCCTCGAAATCAGACGATTTCGAGGACTTTTGGAAGGGTGCGACAATCTGGATATTTCCCAGACTACTCGCGCCCCTCCTCTCTTTTAATTCCTTATATCCTTAAATCAAGCTCTGTAAATATTGTAAAAGGGTTTCTTATTGCTATCTACCTATTTACAGTTCTCAAAGCGTTTAGTACAACTTTATTCTTTTCTTGATAGTCTTTAAGAATTTCCAGCTCTTTCCTACAATTTGAAGCGACAAAATCTGCATTAAACATGTATTCATACTTTAACGCAAAAACATTCAACAACTCTATCTGCATCGGGTCGTCTATTACGGCACATCCGCCATCATTTTTTTGCACTTCCTCTATCGGCAATAGCAAAAGTGCCCCCTTAGGTGATATTGGGACTACAAAATTTGGCATTTGATTCCTTGGCACGCAATAATAACAGTTGCGTGGAACAACAAGATAGCGGTTTGTCTTATTTACCACAATAGCTAACGAGAGGTCTTCAATCCAATAATCGAATTCTCCATTTATATTCATGCCAAAAAATGATAATGCATCATGATTATCTTGTTCCGAAAACATGCTTGCTGTTATACTCTCTTCTCGCATTGCTTTATATGCAAGATCGCTTCTAATTGCTGCAGCTTTAATATATCGTTTTACCAAGTCAATATCTTCAGAGGTCACTATTACTCTCTCTGTTCCAGACTCGCAAAACGTACGAATTTTTTTATTCAACGCGCCCAAAGGGGACTCTAAGCTCCGACTCCAGAAATCCTCACCAGCCATAGAATAATACCCCTTAGACGTTCCTAATTTGCTTGCTGCTGTTTTATATATTCTTCCACTCGAAATATCTAAATACCAAACTTTTTTCTCCGGGTCAGATTCGTCACGAAAGTTTTTCAAAATTTGAGCAGGAATTTGAACATGCGAATTAATTGCCATATTATGACTCTTCTTTCGTCTCAAGTTTTGATCCGCTTCTGAATATCCTCCACGGACGGTAGTTGGCGTTCCAGTTCTTTCGGCAGGTTGCTGGTGATCTGATAGGCGCTGACGCCGATGGGCTTGCTCATGTCCTTGAGCGAATACTCTGCCACGAGGTCATTCTTGCTCTTGCAGAGCAGCAGGCCGATCGAGGGATTGTCCTGCCCTTTTTTCAGGATGCCATCCACGGCAGAGAGGTAGAAGTTAAGCTGTCCGGCGTATTCCGGCTTGAACTCACCGGTTTTCAACTCAATCACCACATAGCAGCGGAGGTTGAGGTTGTAGAACAGCAGGTCGATGTAGAAGTCATCGCCGCCCACATTGAGGTGGTACTGATTGCCGAGGAACGCAAAGCCGGTCCCCAGCTCCAGCAGGAGCTTTGTCACATCCTTGACCAGCGCCTGTTCGATGTCACGCTCTATCATATCCTCTTTGAAAGGAATAAAATCGAAGATATACGGGTCTTTCATCGTCTGGGCCGCGAGTTCACTCTGCGGAGACGGAAGGCGGCTTTCGAAGTTGGACACCTTCTCTGCCAGCACCTGCCGCTGATACAGCCCGCTTTCGATTTGGTGGACCAGCACATTGCGGGACCAGCCGTTCTTAGCAACTTGTTCGGCATACCAAATGTGCTCGTCTGCGCTCTTTACCTTATCCATTAGGGCAATATGGTGATACCAAGTAATTTGTGCAAGCGCCGCTTGCACAATTTCCTTAACGGGAAAACGCAATGCGAACTTCGCCATGTATTTCAGGTTTCTCACCGAGTAGCCGGTGGCGTCCGGAAAAGAAATTTTAATGTCGGCGGCAAGATTTTCAACAAATTTGTTGCCCCATGTCTTGTGCTCGTTGATGACCTCGCCGATGGAGTGGTAGAGAACCAGCAGCTCTCGATTGACACTGACCGTAGCACGGTATTGCGCCGTGCGGATCTCCTGCTTGATCGATTCGACGATATTCAGATATTCGTTGGAATTCATCAGCATTTTTCGATTTCCTCCATCAGTTTATGCAGCAGCCCTTGGCATCCCGCCAGCACATCCTGCCAAGTTCTCTCGAAATCGTCGGTGTACCATGGGTCGGCTACATCGCGGGACTGCTTGGTGTAGTCCATCAGGAGGTGCAGCTTGCCGGCAAAATCGCCGCCGCAGATGCGGTACATATCCCGGAGGTTCGCCCGATCCATGCCAATCAACAGGTCGTACTTCTCGTAATCGGCATTGGTGAGCTGCCGCGCCACGTGACCGTCGCAGGAGATTCCATGTTCCGCCAGCTTGCGACGCGCTCGAGGATAGACTGGGTTGCCGATTTCCTCCCGACCGGTTGCCGCTGACTCGATCTTGAATTGCGACGCCAGCCCAGCTTTTTTCACCAAGTATTTCATCACAAACTCGGCCATCGGGCTGCGGCAGATATTTCCATGGCATACAAAGAGTATGTTCTTCATCGCACTCGCTCTCCTGAGAGATTTCTTTTTCTCCAGTATAGCAGGAAACCATCGGCTCGTCGAGAGAAGAATGCAGCCACGCCTGAGATTCTATGGCTTCCAGCAGTTTTGCTTTTTTCCAGCCGAAGCGTAGCGCGGCTCGGATGTACCATGCCCGCTCCTCGTTGCTGCCGCACCGCTCTAAAATCGCCACATTCTGCGTCCAGCCGAGCTTCATCGCCTGCCTCATGATTTCAGGGGATTTCTCGTAGGCTGCGTAAAACGCCCGCATACGGCGCAAATTGCGTGGAGAAAAGCCTTCAACATCAGGGCAAGTCATTTTTAAGTACTCGGACGCTGCAACAGCCGCACCTTTTTCCGCTCTGCCGCTGACCAGCCGACCAATCTCACAGTACAATTCCATCTGCGGAAGCTGGGTTGCCATTAGCTTGTCCAATTCAGAAAACAGGGTACTGTAGTCTGTGGGCTTGCGGATGTTCATAAGGGAAGCCTCCTTCCATTGTTATATGTTGTGTACAAAATAGAAGTTGCATTTCACAGTGCTTCAGGTATTATTAGAAATATCCGAGTATGTCAAAAATAGAATTGTAAGAAAAATCGGAGGTCGGTATGATGGACAGGAGAAGTCAGCACGGTTTTCCAGCTAAAAGGATAGATATTACGGGATTTTTGAACCATTGCTGGACAGAGGGGTGGTTTGATGAATACTCTAACGATCACTTCCTCATTAAAGCCATTGAAGATAGGGTAAGTGATTTGGAGTGGAAGACTCAGATGATTTCTAATAATTCACTTTCAATTTTCTCGCCAATTAACGAAAATGGTGCTGTTGATTTTTCACAATTCTCACAAGTTTTTGTTATGAATATCTCCGAATGCTTGAGTACGATGAGTATGTGTTTCAGCGAGGAAAAAATTTCCGCTTTTATACAAAACCAGCTTTCTGCAGGAAAGACGCACTATGATGAAAATATGTTCTTTCAAGCTCTGTCAGAAATTGAAATACTCGATTTCTACTGTTCTCGATTTCCTGCTAAATCCGCTGTGTATGAACCACGTCTTGGCGTAGGCCAAGCAAATCCAGAGGCTAGCTTTAGGGCGATGTTTCCGTGCGATCAGGGGGAAGATTTTGAAATTAAGGTTAACATTGAAGTAAAGACCCCTCGCTTTCCTTCGCTTGATGAATGCCATGACAGGAGCGCAATTTCCACTGTCTTACTAACAAATGAGGGAAGAGATAAGTTTCAACAGCTTTGTGAGAGCCACGGTGTGATGTGCGTGTTTCCTCGTGTCAATAAATTGGTTGAGTTTATCAATAGCGCATCAAAAAAATTTCAAGAGCCTAAGGAAAATGAGTATAATCTGTTGTATATTAACTGGTCGTATAGTGATTTCCCATCAAACAGTTTCTTAGAAGCTTGGTCCCTACTTACAAATGATTTCAATGGGCTATTGACACATCGAGAAATTGGTCCGAAATTACACCTCAGTGAGCCGCTTAACCCAGAGGCATTCAGCAAAATTACAGCTATCATCGTTTATACAAGTTCATTGGATCAACTTATGTTTACAGATTTTCGCTACGTGTGGCAGGGAACCAATCCAGATGTGGGTCAACGGTTTCGCATGTTTGTCCTTGACGAAAAATTACGTGATGCTGAAATATCTTGTAATTCTAAAGTCCTATTCACTATTACAGGCATGCGTCCGAGTATACTTGAACCTAAATCCTGGAAATTACTTTTCAACCGGAATCGCAATTCTAATACTATTGATGATCAGTTGTTTTGCCGTCAAGCATTGGACATTATTAATGAGTATCCGTTGACTTTTTGACCTTTGACGCCTCACGAGTCCTGCGCAAAGGGTGTGCTTGATACACTGTAGCGGGTTTATGGCGGAATCTAGTTGCCAACCAGGGCGCTGCAAATTTTCAGATAAGATAAGGTTTCCTACAAAACTAAAGATTTGTAGGAAACCTTAATGTCGGGGATCACAGGGAACAAATGAGACTCGTTCTTTATAGGAACAGATTCATTTATAATGTATCTACGGGTAAACTATCGAATCAGTATGACCAGCGTTCAACTTTTTATAATTGCAGTGCATTTAGTAGTTTTACAGAATTTAACAGTCGTTGCTGATATGCAATATGAATTTTTGGGAGCACTTCGTTTACTTTTATACTATTTCCAAAGAAATGCTTTCGACTTTTTACAGTAGATAGATGCCCCTGAGAAATGTCAGGAAATAACATGTAGCGCTCGATAAGTGAGCCTCTCTCGAATCTTAAAAACACTTTTGGATTTAACCCCCATGTCCCGTTATGAACGACTTCGTTTCTCAAGGACTCAATTAAGGTGATTAGGTCGCATTTCTCAAATAGGGTATGTGGAGTATTGTTAATCTGCAGTTTCTTCCGTGCGCCCCATAGTATCTCCGAACTTTTAATTTTTCTGTATGAAGGGAAGTCCCTTTCTGGAAACTGGAATTCATATCCAATTTTGCAGAGCATGTCTAAGATGGAATATGCTTTTGTAAAGTAGCTTTCAAGTTGAGTCGATATGCAGCTTACTGACGGGGACATTTCATACATTACTTCATTGGAAACAGACGCAGATTCGTGGTTACCTATGTTAGCAATCTGAGTGTAATAACTTATGAAGGAATTATCCATTCCGATAAGTAGATTTTGAATTGCCCCAACTAGAAATTGGCAATCTACCAGATATAAATGTCTATAGAAGTTGGGAATACTGGTAAACTCGTCTTTGAGTATCCACTCGCTAAAAGCTTCAGCCGTCAGATCACAATTAGAATCTTGTCCTGCTGTTTGAATGAAAATCGGGAGAGAACTCAGTTCTCTATAGTATGCATCCGTATCTTCGAAAAATAAATCTCGAAATTTATCATAGAGAGATACTAATTCCGTATCAAGCTCATATTTTATTGAATCTCCAGAATATACATACTTGTCAAAATCAGCGTCTTTAAGTTCTTGGATATAAAACGTGCCACTACCGTTAATAAAATAAGGCACTTCTTTCATAATTCCACTCTCAAAAAATGTCTTCATAGTTATCCGAGTCTACCTTTTCAATTTTGCGAAAGGAACTATTTTTGATTCAGCTTGACTGCTGTCGAGAGTTATTGTATCCGGGTCAAGTGACAGGACTTCGTCCACAACGAATTTGGATAACGAAATGCCATCGGCCTTGAACTCGTTTAGTAATTGCTGACCGGAAAGGACATTATTTAAGATTATAAGATTAACTGCTTGACGGAGAGCCTTAGGATGCGTTAATGGAATATAATCATCCAGGGGTTCTTCAGTTCGCCACCCATTTTTAGAAATTTGTCGCATCAAATATTGGTACTGATTTTGGCTGATCGCTTCTAAATTATAGGCACGTACTACCATAGCCGAAATGGAAACTCGCCATTTCCTTTTAAGCTCTATATAGTGAGTTAATTTGTTGGGATACATTTTGAGGTCGTTTAAGAATGCGGCTTTAGGAAGCAAAAACTCGGCTGCGAATTCATTCGCTTCGTCTTCTCGTTTACGAAAATCTTCGCGAGATACTTCATCAAGGTCATTAAACTTTTCGTGAAGTACAATATGACCGAGCTCATGCGCGGCGCTAAACTGTCGCCTGGCAAAAGATGGCTTTTCAGTTCCTAGAACAACACAATGGTACGCATTATCTCCGATTTCCCCATATTGATAGAAAGCATCAATCTTTTTTGTATCCGTAGCAAATTCTGACATGATAATACCGTTTCGCTCCATTAAGCTAATCATGTCTTGTATGGGTTCTTGCCCTAAGCCCCAATAATCTCTTAACCGTTGTGCAACGCTTGCAATATTTTGAGTATCTCTAAATTCTGGAACATTGTATGGGCAAAAATCCACATATCGAGCTAATGTACCGTAAATCTGTGTGACAAATCTGGTTTTGATTTTTTGCGAATTTAAGTCTTTTTTGTTGCTTGAAAATGGTGCACGAAAATATGTGTTTCCTATAAGACCTGGTACAGTTTTCTCATAAAAAAAACTCACAGGGAAATTCAAAACCTCGCTCATTCTACAAACAGTACCATAATCCGGTTCTGTTTTCTTGTTTTCAAATTGAGATATAGCTTGCTTTTTTACTCCAATAAGACCAGCCAGTTCCTCGCCAGTCATTTTATTGTAAGCACGAGCTTCAGCTAAATGTTCAGAATTAAACTGACTCACAATGCTCACCCCTCTGATATAAACTATTTAACACTTATTTTTCGGCCGTCCTACTGGTTTCCGAGTCGTTCTCGTGTAAGGCGGTCAAATCATTTTCCTTGTTAATATATTTGTCTTTAAGTTTAACAATAGGTTCGTCGTCAGAAACGATAGACATAAGAGGAGAACCTTTTGGAATGTGTTTAGATTTCAAGTATTTTGTCCAATCATCACTTACTGCGATTTCAAGCGTAGGTGTAAGCAATACCGCTCGAGCCGACGTCACCCCAGTATAATTATAGTCGAACAGTATCAAAAGATGTTCGCCTATAATACCAGAAAAGCTGCTCAATAATTGATTTCTTAATTCGGACAATATTGAAAAATCTCGTTCAACCATCATTTCTTCAAGGCATAACTGTCCCTCTATGGGGACCCGGTTCTGATTGTTAGACACTAACGCCTCGAGGTAGTGTGGGTGGAGTGTAGGGTGACGTTGTAGTTTTTTTAAATTCTGTTCGGTCATCACCGACACCGAGAAGTTAGTAATACTGTCGTAAAGAAGTAAAAACTTCCACGCCCCTCGTTTCTGAAAGCTAACTTGAAATTCACCATTGAGTCCGTTCGATAAGTTTCTATTAATAAAATTCCAACGGAAGAGCCCACTTCCAACGGCGGTTGGTAACTCATTTTCGTAGATTAGCTCAGGCATATCTTGGGTTACTGCTCTAAATATACCGTTTGCCAAAAAAGCTTTTTGATTTTCACTCAAGGGAATTTCGTGGATCACAATGCCACCTCCTAATTTGTTTTCCTTATTTTTACATATATTTGTGTAAAAGTCAAGTACATTATTGTTTTGCGAGAGATTTGTATGCAACTGCACTTCAGCCATAATTGCTTGCTTCCACAGTAGGAGGTGTTTGACATCAAGTATGCGGTTGTTGTGTTAGAATCCAAATAACCGTAGAGGTAGCTTGGCTTTTCTTGAATGTCTTGCGGAAAGGCTGTAAGTCGGTTTAGTGCCTTGCCGCCGTGGCTGTCACCAAACCGCACACTGCGCAAAGTGCCCTGCGTGATGACCACATCACCTTTCGTCATCCCGGCTTTACTCCGCAAGGTGCTCCGGCCGGAAGGGGAGGAAGTTTCCCCGAGTGTTGCCAGTCACATAGATCATGCAAACTTCCTCCTCTTGGGCTGTTCCACAGCCTGCTCGATTTCCAGCCCATCCCGCAGCGTTACACGGATGTGCTCTCGGGACAGGACGGTGACCTTCTCCAAGAGCTGATAGATCACATTATCATCCCATTCCGTAAGCTCACTTGACGCAGTTTTCAGCACCGACGCGACCGCCTGCACACGGCGGTTCGTCTGCTCCTGTTCCTGACAAATTTGCAGAATCATGGCTTTGCGGCGCTTGAACTCTGCCATTGCCGTGGAGATGGATTGGAACTGTGCAGTATAGTTGTCAGCGTTATTCGCATCGGCGGCTTTTCGCAAGAGATCGTTGAATTGCTGTCCCAAGCCTTCCATGGCTCGGTCAATATCTCCGAGACTCATGCTCTCGCCGGGGATAGGGGCAAGCTCCTGCTCCATCGCGTCGATGAGCTGTGCGGTCAGCGTGCCGTGATCGGACATGTCATAGTTAACGGCACTTAGCACGGCCTGCTGGAGAGGCCCCTCGTCCAGCGTCGGAGAATGCAGGCAGTATCTCTTTCCATAGTCCAGGCGGCTCGTACAGCGCCATACCGCGCGCTTTTCGCCGTGCTGAGTCCAAACGACACGGCGGTAGGCTGTGCCGCATTCCGCGCAGAACAGCAGTCCGCTGAGTGCGTACTTGCCGCTGAATTTGCCGCGTCCGGTGGGAGCACTTTTCCTTGTGCGTCCATCCTGTGCACGGCGCCGCGCAATTTCAAGCTGCACAGCATCGAACATCTCGCGGCTGACGATAGCTTCATGGTTGTCCTGAATGAGGACCTTGGGAAGCTGCCCTGTATTCAATATTGCTTTTTTGCTGATACAATCCTTGATGAAGGTTTTCTGAAGCAGGGCGTCCCCGCAGTATTTTTCATTGGTGAGGATGGCGCGCAGGTTGCTGGTGGTCCATTCCGTCGTCCCGGCAGCATTGCGGACACCGCTGGCCTCCAGCGCCTGGCGGATGTTTTGTATCTTGGAATCTCAGAATCCGCAGTCAATACGCGTATTTCCCGCGGTCGCATTTTGCTTCGTGAGCTCGCTGTCAAGGAGGGATTTCATGTATGACGGAGCAGGAACTTGATCTTTTCATGCGTAATGTGCTGTTGGATGCCATTGCACTGGACGAAGAAACGAATACAGAGACGATCCCGTATACGCCGTCGCTGCATCATCAAAAGCAGATCAAGGCAATGCTCAAGAACCCTCTGCGCTGGGCGCGTGATCGAAAGCAGCCTGTTTGGAAAAGAGCCTTAAAGCGGGTCGCTGTCATACTGCTGGTGATCTCGCTTGCATTCGGCAGTTTGATGGTCGTTAGTCCAACTGCTCGCGCGACATTTATCCGATGGGTCACAGAATGGTATGAGACGCATGTGACGTACCGTTATGCGGGTGATGATATGGTCGGAGATATTCCGGAGTATACCATTACTGAATTGCCGGAGGGATATGTTGAAAACCAAGAAGAACGAATAGCTACCCCAATACAGGTGTCGATTTTATACCAGAGTGACACCGGCTATCCGATTACGCTTCATTATATTTATCTTCAACAGGGTGCAGCTTCGCAATTTGTTTTAGATAGCACAGCTGATGTTGTGATAGATACTGTAAATGGATATGAAGCTTATATTTTTGTTGCTGCAGACCAGGAAAATGATAGCAATGCTATTACATGGATCGACACGCAGAGCAACATTCAGTTTACTGTTCAAGCGCAGATGAGCACAGATGACCTTGTGCACATGGCTGAGAGCGTTTCTTTGGTTAACTCGCCAAAAATTGAATAATTGTCTCTTTTTTGTAAGAAAGGCATCTCCTTTTTCATCTATTTGTCAGAAAGCGCAGATTCTTGATAAATAGTAAGAAAGGAGGTGCCTTTATTGAAGAAAAGAGTCTTTGCCTTGATAGCGGTTCTTTTGCTTGCAATGGCTCATACTGCACAAGCGGCTGTAATACGTGTTCCCACGGCTACCCCAGAGTTGTCCTTTAATGATACAACTGCTAATGCATTTGCGCTTTGTACCGCTAGTACATCAGACCGTATTAGTGCAAAACTTACTTTATATCAGGGTAACACTTACATTGACTCGTGGAGCGCTGCTGGGACGTATCGTGTACCTGTTTCTGGCGAATGCACTGTCAAAAGTGGTAAGACCTATCGACTGGTTCTTACCTGGAGCATCAATGGAGTTGCTCAACCCTCAGAATCAACGACTCGAAAATGCCCGTGAGTGCATAAGGGTATGCCGATGTAACTTATGATGCGAAGTAACTGTCATTAACATAGAGAGTGTGTCGTGTAGTGATTCTGAGGGACAATACGAATAGGAGTCAAAAATGTTTTATTCTATCTTAGCACAAGTTAAACACAATCTAAAGACCAGAAAGTGCAAAGCGGTTTTTGCCGTGATCCTTGGCTTTGTTTTAGCGAATTACCTACAAAATGTCTTCAGGTATGCTGGCTATGATGTCATTGATATGTATCATCCCATGAAGCTGCGGCTACTGGTCGCAACGGATAATCCGCTGGGGTTCTATTTCATGCAGCTTTTTCCATTTCTTGCGGTTATCCCAGCATCATTTGTACTCTTGGAAAATAGAGAGACGAGATATGAGATATATATTTGCTCTCGAATTGGAAAACAAAGATACCATTTCAGCGCCACAATCTCAGCAGCACTGACAACATTTGTGGTCTTCTTTCTGCCATTTTTGCTGGAGATAGCTCTAAACGTGCTCGCATTCCCTCTGCAGGCTTTCGGCGATCCATCTAACTTGAGCTGCTATGATCCTTTATATCTGAAAATAGTCAGCCGATACTTTTGGCCCTCTCTATATGTGAAAATGCCATACTTGTATGCGGTTCTAAATGTGGTAGTTGTGAGCCTAACCAGCGCAGTTATCGGACTGCTTCCTTTTGCCATTGGAGGTTTCTTGAAAGGAAAGTATAAGTTGGTGCTTTTCCTTCCGACTTATCTTTTATTCTATGTCTTGCAGATTTGGGGAGGATCTGTTCCCGGTGAGTTTTCCACCTCGTATTTTGACTATCTGATGTTCTATGACGGCACACTTAAAAACTATGCTGCTTTTGTAGTTTTCCTGTTGAGTATGCTGATTTTCTCGCTCACTGCTGTAGCTGTGCTTTCCAAAAGGGATATCTGCAACTGAGGTGATATTTTCGTGAAAAGAAGTAATGGCCTTATTGCAGCAGGAACGGTCCTTTCACTTGTTGCAACGCTTGACATGCTGCTGTCTCCAGAAAGTGTCAGCCTGATTGATTTGGTCCTCCGGATGAGTTATGTCGGCACGTCCTTTGAATTCCCATCGCTTTTCAACATGACGTTTCGACTTTTTCCTCTTTTTGCATTCCAAGCTATTATGGGGAATTCTTACTACGATTACTTCTGCACGGGCAGTGTGTATTATTTTTCGCGTTGTCAGTTGAGAAAGAAATGGCTTGCAAAAAAACAGTTTGAGCTTTTGCTTGCTTCTATATTATATTCCGCCTTCTTACTTGTCCCAAGCCTGCTGATACTTATTATGCAGCAGCGGCTCATGTTATCACGGACCGCATGGACAATTACCGGATATTATGTTGCCATCTTTTCTCTCTGGCTCTTTATCACGACAACAACAATCAATTTTCTGTCTCTCAAGATCAAGGAAGTTGCGAGCTATGCTTTTGTTATAGGAAGTCAGCTTTTACTCGTTATGGCACTTAAGTTTTGCGAGCCGGAGAACGGTGCTGCCGCCCGTTTATTAAGTATTAATCCCATTGCACATCTGATCCTCAGTTGGCATAATAGCCCAATTAATGAAGTGGATTTCTATATCCATCAGATTGAAACAGGCATCTCGTTGAACGATTCAGTCGCATTTTTCTTGGGCTTGTCCTCTGTAGTGGTGCTTGTTTCGATATTCATAGTCTGTCGGCAGGAAATCATTTCTTCAAATATAGAAACCGAGGTGGCATAAATGGAGCTTATTGCTGAGAATATCTGCAAATCGATAAAAAGGAATATGATCCTTGATCATATCAACTTACAGCTATCAGGGGGCCATATCTATGGATTTGTTGGCATCAACGGTGCCGGTAAAACGATGCTGTTTCGCGCACTTTCAGGGTTGATACGTATTGATTCGGGGCAGATACGATGGAACAACCAGATTCTGCACAAAAATATCGAGGTTCTTCCGAGTCTCGGAATTGTTATTGAAAATGCGGGGTTATATCCAAACCTGACAGGATTTGACAACTTGAAAGAGCTTGCCGACCTGAGACGCAGTATCACTTCTGATGATATTCGATTCGCAATGAATCGAGTCGGATTAGTTGACGGTGATTCTCGAATGAATTAGCCGTATTCGCTCTGTATTAATCAACGTCTGATTATAGCTCCGGCGATTATGGAGCGTCCTGATGTGATCATGCTTGATGAACCGACCAACGCTTTGGATGAGGAAAGTGCCGCAAACGTGAGAACAATAATCCGTGAGGAACGAGAGCGAGGCGCAATAGTATTACTTGCAAGCCATAACAGAGAAGATATTTATCCATTGGCTGATGTTATTTACCATATCAACGATGGGCGTATCGATAAGATTGAGATGGTGAAAGAATGAAACGAACTTTTTCGCTTTTTTTAGCAGCGGTTATTATAATTGCGGTGATTATCGGTTTGGTCAAACGCTCAACTTACACGGACATAACGAGAGAGCCTGAATATCTAAACCATTTCAGCGTTGCAGAATTGCCGGAGAACTTAGCTGTAGAAAATGCCGCATTACTCCCGACTGAGTTGAAAAATGCGCCTATTGTACTTCAGGTTGCTCCGGTTGGAGGGATTGAAGCAGTGTTTAAAACGCTTCGTCAGCCGGTAGAAATTGTACATATTTTGAAGGGATCTGATTTGATTGACGAAACGATTGGCGAGCAGATCTATATCACGCGGGCTTCATGGTGTTTGTTTTTCGATGATATGACTGCAAATCTCGGGTTCGTAAACACTATGCGTCATGGGCAGCATTACCTGATTTTTCTTGAAGGAAAAGTTGAACTGCCCGAAGCACAGAAGTTGCCTACCAATATTTATTATCTTTGCAATACGATAGTTACCCCTGTTTTCTCTTATACTGAAGGTGAGGATGTCGTAATACCGATAGACACTGTTCCGACATATGTTCCTTATGCGGAAGTGGAAAACAACACTTTCTTTGCAGCTTCACAAAGAAGCCGTGAAGCGCTTGAATTACTTCGTAATGAACTGACAGCGGTATACCAAGAGAATCGCTCTGCTGGGCTACCGTAGAGCAAGATGTCATCCTTAAGTGAAAAGATAGACTCGCCGTGGGTGTTAGCACAAAATTAATCTGCAAAGGCGCTTTTGAGCAACGCTCCCCGGCATAGCTGGATATTGGGCGCGGAGAGTGCGGTTTCGTTCAGCCAGCCCTGCCGGTAGGCTTCCACGACGCTGCTTCGACCTACATCCTGCCAGTTGTCACCGATAGTTTCGACACCATAGGCGCGGCAGAGCATGACAGCCCATTGCTCCACAGTGATGAGCTGTTCCGGCGAGAAGCATTCATTCCCCATTCCGGCGACGATCTCACATTTGGCCAGATACATCACGCTCTCATAGCAGTCCGCAGACTCCGGTACGTCATCAAAGCCTGTGCAGGCAGCGGAAGCAGCTGTGGGCAGGATCACTGCCAGGACAAGGGTGCAGACAGCCAACGCTGTTCTTCTAACGATCATCTTCATAAGTTCCTCCATATTCTTGTTCTTTCTCTGTCCTGTATCCTCCGGTAGAGTAGGCTCTTCTGGATGCGCCATGGTGACGCTACCCTATGGACAGAATTTTGAAAGGGAAAACGTCACAGTCCCCCCTTGGCGGGAGACTGTGACGTTTTGTGCTTAGTCAGCCGGTATAAATTGCTCGTGAGACTGCCGTTGGCGCGGCGACGGTTTCGCTTCTCAATGAGCTGCCTGCGCTCCAGATCTGCCAGAGCCCGCTGGACTGTCCGTGGCGAAAGTCCCAATTCTCGGGCGATGGTCTTGATCCCCGGCCAGCAGACACCGGAGGCATCCGCCCGGTCCCGAAGATAGATATATACCGCCTTTTCCCGGTGACTCAGATGCTCCTCGGCGTAGATAAAGTTGAATTGACTCATCTGCTTCCCTCCATGTTATAGGGATTCTTTGTGCAGCTCCGATGGATGCTGCGGATGAGTTCGCTCTGGTCAACATAGGCAATCTTTCGGGCTGCCTGCTCCGGCATCCGATAGCCGTCCGGGTCAAAGGTGATGCCCCAATCCAGAAAGAGACGCAGTTTAGTGCGCATGGGATGGGTTCCCGTTTTCATCACTACAAACTCACCCTTGGGGATGGATTTCAGTTCATCTGGTGTCATGAGAGCACGCTCCATCATCTGCAAGGACTGGCTGCTCTCTTTCCCCTGACTGACGGAGCCGGACAGTACCGTCCTGCTGCCGAGGGCAGCGGAGAGGGCATCTGCCGTTTTGCTCTGGGGCGAAAAGCCGCCAAAGATGGTGTCCTGGCAGTTGTCACATATAATTTCCGCACCTTCTTTACCATAGTTCTTCTCCAGTTGGGCAAGGCTCTGGATAATGGGTACCAGCGTCAGCCTACGGGAGCGCCCCGCGCTGAATAGGGGCAGAATGTCAAAGGGCGGCATGGTACCAAGTTCATCGCAAAACAGCACCACACGGTTTTTGAGCCTGCCGCCGGTTTCATCCGCCACGGAGAACAATTCGCGGGACAGGTTTTGGATCATGAGCGCCGCGATGAAATTCTTTGCCGGATCTTCTTCCGGTAAAATCAGAAAGATGGCGCACTTCTCCGAGGCAAACATTTCAGCGTTGATGGGGCTGTCGTAGCAGATGACCTGCTCGAGCTCCGAGTCCAAAAAGGCATTGAGCTTTGAAAGTACCGTCGACATGACGGATGCCATCGCCTGATCCGCCGCCGTCAGCGCCGCGCCCGCCACCCAGCGTGCCTTATGTACAGACGGGAGCATGTCCATCAACACATGAAATCCGTTCTTTCCCCGTCCGCCGCCCGGCGCTGCCAGCAGATCTTGCACCAGCTTGAACGCCGAAACGATGTGGCGCTTCTCTGTGCCGTCCTTTTCCGGCAGGATAAATTCCGCAAGCAGCATGACGATGGCGGCCAGCACACCCTCTGCGCTCTCATAGAAAAAGGCGTTGTCGCCATATTGCGAGGAGCCTTCCGGACTGATGATTGTTTTGGCGAGGATCTTGGCATAGTTCTCTGCTTTCGCCTTGGCAGTGAGATCGTTGGGGTCTCTTTTTGCTCTGTCCATATAGTGGTTCACGAGCGTCATAAAATTGAAACCGTCCGAGCATGTCGGATTGCGCAGGTCAATGACCGTGACCTGATAGCCGTAATATTTCGATGCGATGCAGCCGTAGTTACGTGCGAGGTCGCCCTTGGTGTCGAGCGCCAAATAGCTCATGCCGCAGGCGCAGGCGTATTCCAGATTGGGGTACAAGAAAAACGCCGTCTTGCCCACGCCGGAGGCGCCGATCATCAGACAGTGGATGTCGTCGCTGTCCACCAGCGCCCGGATATCCCCCTGCTCCTCGATCATCTTTTTGACTTTTGAAAGCACCTTTGATTTTTTCTTCGGTTTCCGTTTCTGCTTTCCCGCCACAGGACGGCGCAGCTTTTCCAGCAGCTTGCGGGAGATTTTCAGCAGAATTCCTGCCTTGCTTTTACGTTTTCCGCCGCCCACGCTGCCGAGGATGAGCCCCTGCTCCGTGGGCAGCTCCTTCCCCTTGCGCCAGCGGCGGGGACGGAAGGGTACGGTGTGATAGGTCTTGCCGATCTCCTTGGGCGTTGCCCACCGCGCCGTGCCGTGCTGACCGTCGCCCACCGTCTTGCTCTTGATGCGGTCAAGGGAGTAGCTCTTGGAGAGGAAGGATGCCATGAGCAAAAACACCAGCAGAGCGCCGCAGAGGGCGAGGAAGATCCATGTATCCCCGTTCATGGTAGGTTCTCCTTTCTCTCGAATTTGGCCCGGAGATCGTCGTTCCAGTCCTTGCGTACCGGACAGAGCCGCTGCACCTCCAAGCCCATGTCCTCCAGCGTATCCAGCTTGTGGTTCTGCCGCAGCCGTTCCAGCACCGGCTGGATGGATGTCCCGCAGCAGGCAACATAGCTGTGCTCCTGCCAGCCGTAGGGATAGAGGGTGATGTGGGACAGGAGATCGATGGGGGCCTCGAACACATAGAGGGACTTGTCCGTGCCGTTCTTATGAAAACAGTGCTCGCTGGCGCTGCTCTCAATGTTCATACGGAACACCCGCCCCTCGCTGTTGGTACTGCGGATGTGGGCGTGTTTCGCCTCGCCGCTGCCATCCACTCCAACGAA